>Ga0228674_1002045_pt1 | contig 11471 bp, 9 predicted proteins | sample 1D_rmetaG_FD_189054 | JGI IMG/M metagenome (GOLD analysis project Ga0228674, IMG submission 189054) | Seawater microbial communities from Monterey Bay, California, United States - 1D_r | ecosystem: Environmental > Aquatic > Marine > Coastal | place: USA: California | collected 2016-09-26
TCTTCATAGAGTTGTTTTTAAACAAGATTTTATCTTATTCTTAAGAAGCTCAGATGAATACAACAAGAAGGATAAAAAGAGAAAAGTTAATTTTAGGGACTTTATGATAAGCTTGTTTCTTTTGGGTTTATTGATCTTAGGTGCTCTCTTATAAATTAACAGCTGCGTTTCTTTTAATTGAAAATGCAATTGATTTGATATTGACTGTTTTCGTTAAAAAAATGTTAATAAATCCCTTCTTTTGAGCTGCTTCAAAATTGCTCGCTTTACCAGAAAATGAGACCTTTGTAGCTTAATCAATTTAACCAATCTAAGCATGGCTACGAAAAAGATAAAAAGTGCGTTAATTTCAGTTTTTTACAAGGATAACTTAGGTCCGATTGTTAAGAAATTAAACGACTTAGGAGTAGATATATATTCAACAGGAGGAACTCAAGCTTTTATCGAGGGAGAGGGAATTGCTGTACAAAGAGTTGAAGATTTAACTTCTTATCCTTCCATTTTAGGAGGAAGAGTAAAAACTTTACATCCAAAAGTTTTTGGAGGAATATTATCAAGAAGAGAGAATGATTCAGATGTAGCTCAATTAGAGGAGTTCGCAATTCCAGAAATTGATTTAGTAATCGTTGATTTATATCCGTTTGAAGAAACGGTCGCTTCAGGAGCTTCAGAGCAAGATATTATAGAGAAGGTTGATATAGGTGGTATTTCTTTGATTAGAGCTGCTGCTAAAAACTTTAAAGATGTATTAATCGTTTCATCTAGAGATCAATATGGTAAGACATTGGATCTTTTAAACGAGAAGAATGGTGAGACTACAATGGAAGACAGAAAGTCATTTGCTAAAGATGCATTCTCAATCTCTTCTCATTATGATACAGCAATTTTCAACTATTTCGCTGACGGTGAAGCAGGATTGTTCAAGCAATCTATTCATGAGTCTAAGACTTTAAGATATGGAGAGAATCCTCATCAAGAAGGTACTTTTTATGGTAAGTTGAATGAAATGTTTGATCAATTACATGGTAAAGAGTTATCGTACAACAACTTGTTAGATGTTGATGCAGCGGTTAACTTAATCGGAGATTTCGAAGAAACAACATTTGCTGTACTTAAGCATAACAATGCTTGTGGTGTAGCTTCAAGACCAACTGTTTTAGAGGCTTGGAAGGATGCATTAGCAGGAGATCCTGTATCTGCATTTGGAGGAGTTCTAATTACCAATGCAAAAGTAGATAAGGCTACTGCAGAAGAAATTCAAAAAATATTCTTTGAAGTTTTAATTGCTCCTGAATATGATGCTGATGCATTAGAGGTGTTAAAGCAAAAGAAGAACAGAGTAATATTAGTTCAAAAACCAGTTGAATTACCTAATAAGCAATTCAGAACCATTTTAAATGGTGTTTTAGAGCAGGATAAAGATTTAAGATTAGAATCTTCTTCAGACTTTACAACAGCAACGAAATTAGCTCCGGCTGATGAGAAAATTGAAGACTTAATTTTTGCTAATAAATTGGTTAAGCATACTAAATCAAATACGATTGTGTTTGCTAAAGGAAAGCAGTTGTTAGCTAGTGGTACTGGACAAACATCTAGAGTTGATGCCTTAAGACAAGCAGTGGTTAAAGCAAAGTCTTTTGACTTTGATTTAAACGGAGCTGTTATGGCTTCAGATGCATTCTTCCCATTCCCTGACTGTGTTGAGTTAGCGAGTAACGAAGGTGTTAAAACTGTAATCCAACCAGGAGGATCAATTAAAGATCAAGATTCAATTGATTTTTGTGATGCTAACGGGATGGCGATGGTAATGACAGGTAATCGTCATTTCAAACATTAATATTGTTAATAAAAATGAATGGGTAAATCCCTTTCACCAAGGATACTAAAGTAAATTTAGACATGGGCTTATTCGATTTTTTAAAGCAAGAGATTGCTATTGATTTGGGGACAGCGAATACTTTGATCATTCACAATGATAAAGTAGTTGTTGATGAACCTTCAATTATTGCACGTGATCGTCGTAATGGAGAGACAAAGGCAGTTGGAAAACGCGCGATGCAAATGCATGGAAAAACCCATGAAGACATCAAAACAATTCGTCCGTTAAAGGATGGTGTAATTGCTGATTTCGAAGCTGCAGAGGATATGATCAAATCATTCATTGGAATGATTAATCAAGGAAAAAAATCTGTTGTTGGAAAAGTTATTACTAGAATGGTAATATGTATTCCATCTGGAATTACAGAGGTAGAGAAGAGAGCGGTAATTAATTCGGCAGAGCATGCTGGAGCAAGAGACGTTAAGTTGATTCAAGAGCCTATGGCAGCAGCAATCGGTATTGGTATCGATGTTGAAGAGCCAATGGGTAACATGATCATTGATATAGGTGGAGGTACATCTGAAATTGCTGTAATTGCATTAGGAGGTATCGTTTGTGATAAGTCGATTAGAGTTGCTGGAGATGATTTTACAAAAGACATCGAAGAGTACATGAGACGTCAGCACAACATCTTAATTGGTGAAAGAACGGCTGAGAAAATCAAAATTAAAATCGGTGCTGCTATACCAGAATTAGAAAATCCACCTGAGGATTATGCTGTGCACGGTAGAGATTTAATGACTGGTATTCCTAAGGAGATTACTGTTACTTATGATGAGATTGCTCATGCATTAGATAAATCAATTGGTAAGGTTGAAACGGCTATTTTAAATGCCTTAGAAATGACTCCACCAGAACTTTCTGCAGATATCTACAGAACTGGTATTTACTTAGCTGGAGGTGGTTCAATGTTAAGAGGTTTAGATAAACGTATCGCTCAAAAAACAAAGTTACCTGTTCATGTTGCTGATGATCCGCTTAGAGCTGTTGCTAGAGGTACAGGAATTGCTTTGAATAACTACGACAATTTTACTTTTTTAATCAATTAATAGCTTCATTGCTTACCGCGAATGCAAAATCTGATACGATTCTTTGTTAGGTTTCACTATCTGTTTTTGTTCCTGTTTTTGCAGGTGTTCGCATTAGCGATTTACATTCAATCTCATTACTACCAAAAGGCAACGTTTATCAATTCGGCGAATGCTGTTTCGGGAAACATGTACGAGGCTGTAAGTAATGTTGAAAATTACTTTCAACTGAGCGACGAAAACATTCGTTTGACTCAAGAGAATGCTCGATTAGAAGGCTTAAGTGATGCTTCTTTATTGAAAATGCAAGGCGATTATATTTTGAAGGACGATACTTTGTATCAACAACAATATATATTCTCAAGTGCCAAGGTGATCAATGCTTCGATCCATAGAAAGAACAATTATTTAACGATTAATAAAGGAAAGGGAAACGGTGTTTTTCCTGATCAAGCAGTAATTGGTCCGTTGGGCGTGGTAGGGATTACCAAGGATGTTTCAGAACATTTTTCAACGGTTGTACCCATTATCAATACCAAGTATAATTTGGATGTCCATATTATAAGAAACAAACAGATTGGAACCGTAAGTTGGAATAATCAAGAAGGTTTAGATGCATACCATGCTCATATCGTTGATATTCCAATTACCGCAAAAGTGTTTCCAGGAGATACTTTAGAAACTAGTGGTTATTCTAAGAAATACCCGAAAGGAGTTCGAGTGGGTGTTGTTACCGAGGTAGAAGAACTTCCAGAAACATCCAGTTTAAAAGTGACATTGAAATTATTCACAGATTATTCTCAAGTAAACAACGTATTAGTGGTGAAGAACTTAATGCGTGAAGAATGGGAAGCATTAGAAAATGAATTTGCTGAATGAAGTTTACATGGCCTAAATATATATTACTTGCCTTAGCTATCATTTTAGCTCAGGTTTTAGTGCTTAATCATGTAGCGTTTCAAACGTATGTGAATCCTTATTTATATGTCTTCCTTATTTGTATGTTGCCTTTTAACACGAATAAAACGTTGACACTGGCTATTGCTTTTGTTGTAGGTTTTATGGTAGATGTGTTCAGTGATACTGCTGGTTGGCATGCTGGAGCATCTGTTTTAGCCATGTTCACAAGAAATGTCATGATCAATATTACGAAGCCTTTAGAGGGACATGAAGAGGGCGATGGTATTTCTGTTTTTAGTTTAGGACTAAGTAATTATTTAATCTTCACTGGTATCATTGTTGGGATTCATCACTTTTATCTGTTTTTCATAGAATCGTTTAAATGGTCATCATTGTTCCCGTCTCTATTGAAAGGATTGTTTAGTTCGGTCTTTACATTGATTTTGATGATTTCATTCCAATACATTTTCATCCAAAAGAAACGTAGACGATGAAGCAAAACTTTGCAGATAGAAAGTTTGTCGTTGGAGGGATATTCGTAGTTATTGGTCTGATTTTTATTTTCAGGTTAAGCTATTTACAGCTGTTTTCTGATGTTTATTTCGAAAAAGCAATTGGTAATGCAACCAAAGCTTTAGTGGATTACCCTGCAAGAGGTATCATCTTAGATCGAAACAAAAAGGTATTGGTTAACAATAACCTCGCTTACGATTTAATGGTCATCCCGAAGAAGTTAAAAGGGATCGATACTTTGGCCGTTTGTGAAATCCTAGAGATGGATACAGCGGAGTTTTCGAAACGAATCAGGCGTATAGTCAAGAAGAATAAAAACGCGAAGACAGAGGATGTTTTCATGGAGTTGATCACGGGGCGTGACTTCGTGAAAATCAAAGAAGAACTTTATAAACTGAAAGGTTTTAGAATTCGTCCAAGAACCGTTCGATCTTATCCAAGTAGAACCGCCGCACACGTGCTCGGTTATTTGGGAGAGGTGAATAAAAAAGAGATTAAGAAAGATACCAGTAAGTACTATGCTCCACGTGATTATTTAGGTAAGAGTGGAATTGAAAAGCAGTATGAGTATCTATTAAGAGGACAGAAGGGAAGAAAGTTTATTCTTCGAGATGTCCATTCAAATGTACAGGGGAGTTACAAAGAAGGAGCGAATGATATTCCTTCAGTTCCAGGAGCAAATCTGATTACAACATTGGACATTGATTTACAGCAATACGCTGAAAAATTAATGCAAAACAAAAAAGGAAGTATTGTTGCTATTGAACCTTCTACAGGAGAAGTGTTGACACTTTTATCTAGTCCTGCTTATGATCCGTCTCTGTTAGTTGGAAGAAAGTATGGAGAGAATTACGGTAAGATTGCAAGGAACAAGAATAAGCTGTTTTACAATAGAGCTATTCAGGCAAGGTACCCTCCTGGATCTATTTTTAAACCACTTCAAGCTGCTGTAGCCCAAGATATGGGAGTAGGTTGGTGGAGTACGAAATACAAGTGTAATAAGAATTTGGTGGGGTGTCATAATCATGATAATCCTTTGAATCTACCTCAATCGATTATGCATTCTTGTAATCCATATTACTGGAATTTGTACAAGGCAATGATTAATCAAAATAAATCAAGTAATCACTTTGAGGATACTAAGCTAGGATTCGAGTCATGGAGAGAATACGTGTTGAGCTTTGGTTTAGGACAACGAACAGGGGTTGATTTACCTTATGAGAAAAGAGGAAGTGTACCAACGTCATCTTATTATGATCGTTACTATCGTTCGCGTTGGGGATACACAACTATTTACTCACTGTCTATAGGGCAAGGAGAGTTATTGGTTGTGCCCATTCAAATGGCTAATCTGGCAGCTATTATAGCAAACAAAGGGACATACTACCAACCTCACCTATTGAAGTCTTTAGAAGGGGAGTATGATGAGGTATTGGCTGATAGTATTATAGAATCGTATACCACTCCTAAAAAAGTAATGGTAGATCCGAAACATTTTGATTTGGTTCACGAGGGAATGCAATGGGTAGTTGAGAAAAGAGGAGGGACAGCAGGAAGAGCTAGAATTGAAGGGATAGAAGTTTGTGGAAAGACAGGTACAGCGCAAAACCCGCATGGAGAAGATCACTCGGTGTTTATATGTTTTGCGCCTAAGGATGATCCTAAAATTGCCATTGCTGTTTATGTAGAGAATGCAGGAGCAGGAGGATTGTGGGCAGCTCCAATAGCTTCGTTGTTGGTAGAAAAGTATTTAAAAGGAAATGTTAATCGTCAGAGTCTAGAGCAATACATTCTAGATGCTGATTTAATGGATGTACAAGTTGAAGAATAAGTCGAACAGCATTTTAGCAGGATTAGATTGGCTGACCATTGGTATTTACTTGGTCTTGGTTTTGTTCGGTTGGATTAACATCATGGGAGCTTCTTATCAAGGAGAGGATATCAATATTTTTGATTTCTCTAGATTCTACGGAAAGCAGTTTACATGGATTATCCTTTCGCTTGTGCTTGGAGGGGTTTTACTAATCCTAGATTCTAAATTCTTTACCAGTTTGGCTTACCCCATCTTCGGTGTCTTATTTGTTTTATTATTATCCGTATTCGTGATAGGAGTAGAAGTTGGTGGAGCAAAATCGTGGATTGACATTAGTTTTATGCGTCTGCAGCCTTCTGAATTCTTAAAGTTTGGAACGGCGCTAGCTTTAGCTAAATACCTATCCACGTTGAATATTCAATTTGAAGATATTAAGACAAAGATTGTCTCTTTCGCTATTGTATTAATTCCATGCTTTACCATTATTGTTCAGGAAGATGCTGGAACCGCTTTGGTGTATTTGGCTATGGTATTTGCCTTGTATAGAGAAGGTTTATCAGGTAACTTATTGCTACTTGGATTTGCATTGTTAGTATTAGCCGTATTGTCCTTTATCATTCCGATTTATTCCTTAGAAATTATATCGACAAGTATAGCAATGGCTGTATTTGCCTTCCAATTAAAACAGATTAATGGGATTATCGCCATTCTGGCTTTAACTTTTATAGGTTACTTAGGAATATGGATTGCAGATATGGAGCCTGCTATGTTTTCTTACTTTTCTTATGGAATGATATTGACTGCGATAATCATGACTTTCTCTAAAAAAGAGGATAGAAAGAAAGCAGATAAACTGAAGATAATAGGAGGAATTGTAGTTGCTGTGTTATTCATTAACTCCATTAATTATTTCTATACCAACGTACTTCAGAGTCATCAAAGAGGAAGAATAGACCTTTTGTTCGGAAAGATTGAAGATAATCAAGGAATAGGGTACAATGTAAATCAGTCTAAGATCGCCATTGGTTCAGGAGGTTTTACAGGGAGAGGTTTTTTAAATGGAACACAGACGAAGTATAAGTTTGTTCCTGAACAACGAACGGATTTTATTTTCTGCACAGTAGGTGAGGAGTGGGGATTCTTAGGTAGTGGAATGGTAATCATCTTATTTGTCGCATTGTTCTTAAGAATTCTATTCTTAGCAGAGCGACAGCGGAGTACTTTCAGTAGGGTCTATGGCTATTGCGTTGCTTGTATTCTCTTTTTCCACTTAATGATAAACATTGGAATGACCGTTGGTCTAGCTCCTGTAATTGGAATTCCTTTGCCTTTCTTTAGTTATGGAGGATCTTCTTTATGGAGTTTTACGGTATTGATCTTTATCTTCTTGAACTTTGATTCTAGAAGGATGGAGATTATGCGTTAATTTGCAATGAGTTGATTAGTTAATTAGAGCGTTAATTTCGCCCAATACTTTTTCTGCCTCAGCTGTTTTCTCATCACTCTTCCTTCTATTTGTCTTTGATAATTCGAATGCTTCTTTTTGTAGCTTTTCGTATTTCTCTTGAAGTTTTTCTACCTCACTTTTCTTTTTGAATAGTCCGAACATAAGTCAGTTGATTAATGATGAATATCTATAGATAGAACAAATAACAAGTAGTTTAGTTTGTTTAGCCTTGTGCTAAAATCTTCACTAACCTTTTGAAAATAATATTGTGAAAGGGAATAACACTATACCAATAAAGTCTACCCATTAATCCTTTAGGTCTGAATGTCGCGGTTTGATGGAGGTCATTTCCTTTTATTTTAAACTCTAACCAAGCTTCACCTGGTAATTTCATTTCAGCATATAAGACTAATCGACCTGTGCTTTTATCAGCGATTAAAACCCTCCAAAAATCTAAAGAATCACCAGGTTTAATGCTTGATTGATTGGTGCGTCCGCGTCTTAATCCAACACCACCGACTAGTTTATCCAAATATCCCCTGATTTTCCAAAGGAGGTTACCATAGTACCAACCATTTTCTCCTCCGATACTCCAGACTTTTTCAATAGTAGCTAGTTTGTTTTCTAATTTAGCCACTCTATGGTCAAATAAGCAACCATGACTAGGTACGGAAAGTTTTTCAGGATTCAGTTTAAATTCGCTACTTGCATAGGAGTCCTTCCAGCTGGATTCTATTTCGTGTGAATCTATTTTATCAAAAGCTTTAACTAAAGCTTCCTTGTATGATATCGTTTGAATATTAGTCTTTTGGGATAATATGGTGTTTCTACAAATCACCTCAATTTTCATGCTATTAACAAGTGCCGTTGCAAGCTTGTAAGAAGTAGAAGTGACAAAGTATAGCCAATACGAGGAAAGTCTTGGTGTCATCACCGGAACCGTAAAGATGCTTCTTTTTAAACCTCTTACTTTGGCGAATATCAAAAGCATTTCCTTATAAGTCAGAACATCCGGACCTCCTATGTCAAAGTTTTGACCATAGAATCGTTTATCAAGTATAACTGCATTTAATAGTAGAATCACATCTCTTATGGCAATGGGTTGACATTTGGTATTCAACCATTTTGGAGTAATCATTATGGGTAGCTTTTCCACTAAATCCCTAATGATTTCAAACGAGGCACTTCCGGAACCAATAATGATTCCTGCTCTAAGAGTAGTTAATGAGTATGAACCCTTGGCTAAAGTGTTTTCAACTTGAAGTCTTGAATCTAGGTGTTTACTTAATTTACTTTCATTCACAATACCACTTAAGTAAACAACCTGTTCGCAATTTGTTTCTGAAAGGCGTTCACAAAAGTTTTTTGCAGAAGTATTTTCGAGGTCTGTATAATCATCACTGCTCGACATGGAATGAACCAGATAGAAAGCCATTTCGATATCATTTGGAATCGACGCTAAACTTTCTTTGTCTAGAAGATCAGCTTGAATAATAGATACGTTTTCATGGTCTTTAAAAGGAGAATGAAAACGAGCAATTTGCCTGACTGAACAAACAACTTGATGCCCTTCTGAAAGAAGGTTAGGAAGGAGTCTTTTCCCTATATATCCGTTAGCACCAGTTAAAAGTATTTTCATCTTGAACAGTTGTTAATAGTATAACTGCTCTAGAGATAAATAGTTTGAAATAAAAAAGGCTCCTCAACAGGAGCCTTTTTTATTAGTGAGCTTTATTCTTTAATGGTTTGAGGTTTTTATAACCATCTTTACCAATAGATTCGTCTTTTTTAGGGGCAATAGGGAATCTTGCATCTTCATACTCGGCAACCATCTTTGGATTAGTCTTATCATCATTTGCTCTGTTAGCAACGATATGATAAGAAAAGCTAACAGAAGAGTTTCCATTATCTAGTTCTCTAACATCAAAGCCCTGTGCAGACTTGTTATAAACGTATACTCCATTACATTCACCTTCTAATTGGATAAATACTTTAAGAGGATGCTTTTCGTTTACTGAAATGTTTTTAGATAAAATATAATCAATGTCAATATGAGCAAAACCATTAATTAACTGACCTGTTCCATAATCTTCAAACAAAATTTCTGGAGCTTCAGGACAGAACATTACTCTTCTGTCATCCTCAGTTTCTCCTTCAACTATAGTTGAAACTATACCATCACCTATAATTTTATAAACAATACCCCCACTAATTGTTCCTATGTCCCAATTATAGGTAGCCGAACCTGAACCAGATGCATAACTTTGCGCAACAATGACAGAACCTGTTAGGTCGTTGTAGTTTACTGCAAATATTCCTATGTCTGAAGCTGTAAAAGCTCCTCCAGAACCACTAGTGTGAAATCTAGTTACATTTGCACTTCCTTCACTTGTTCCTATTATTCCTGTTGCGAATGCTGGAGAAGCAAAGCCCCAAACACCTGGGTATCCTGTTCCTGAAGTAATCACACCTCCTACACCAGTTGCATTTCCATCACTTAATCCAAATACACTCGTAGCATTAGCGGTAGCTCCATTAGCAAAGCCGTAAACTCCATAGTTATCTACCCCAGCACCAGTTGATACTCCATATACTCCAACAGAATTAGATGCAGTGTTATTTTGTGAGTACCCGCCAACAGCCACTCCATTAACATGGTAAACGGCAAGTTTGTCTGTTGCATTTGTTGTTGTGTTATTAACTATCACTTGACCTCCGCTAGTCACTCTTAATTGTTCTGATCCATTTGTTCTAACAGCAAAATCAATTGCATCAGTAGTACCAATAAAGTTGTTTGTAACGTTCGTTCCAGAGTTACCTAATGTAGTCCATACAGATTCAGTAGAAGTATAAGTTGCTGGTGCATCAGTGACGACAGCAATTGTACCAGTTGTATTAACGTCAACATCGGTAATAGTACCTCCCGAACCTGCTGGTCCAGCTGGACCTTGAGGTCCTGTTAAGTCAGAGGTTGTGAATATTGAACCATCATCATAAGTAATAGTAAACGTACCATCACCATTATCTGTAGTACTAGCAATTCCGTTTCCATCAGTTCCATTTGTACCTGCTGGTCCTTGCGCACCAGCAGCACCATCATTTCCATCGTTTCCGTCAGCTCCTGCTGGTCCAGTCGGACCCTGAGCTCCTACAGCTCCATCAGCACCTTGACAATCTTCTGTGTTAAAGAATGTATCTCCGTTAGTATCTTCAGCTGGATCATTTATTCCGTTTCCGTTCGTGTCCCAACAGTTAATACCATCTGTTCCACCACCACCACCTCCGTTTACCGAACATAAGTCAACCCATGCTCCAGTACCTGAAGAATAATAGTGAAAGCAATCAACATCTGTATCAAAAACCATTAATCCATTTGCTGGATTTGCGATAGCAACTCTTTGAGCCGAAGTTAGTCTAGGGATAAGAATTCCTTTATCGTTTGCTGAAAGGTCTAATACAGCAGAAGCATCTGGTGTAGTAGTACCAATACCAACGTTGTTTTGTGCGAATGAAATTGTACTGATTAACAGTAAAGTAAGGAAAGATAAAAACCTCATTTATTCAAAATTTAAGTGTGACTTAAATGTATTGATTAAATGAGGATTTTAAAAGGAAATAAGAATGAAAGTCAAGCTATGGAACGATAGTCACATGTCCTAATTTACGGATGTTTTTTCCTTCGTTATCTTGGTACCAAAGTTTGTATACATAAACACCTACAACAGGGTCATTACCATTTGCTCTCCCATCCCAACAGTCATGAACATCTTTCATTTCTTTAACTAGAATTCCCCATCTGTCAAAAATTTGTAGGACATATGTTCCCGATTGACTTCCTCGAATTATAGGTTTAAAGCAATTATTGTGACTATCTCCATTAGGAGAAAAAGC
>Ga0228674_1002046_pt1 | contig 11464 bp, 3 predicted proteins | sample 1D_rmetaG_FD_189054 | JGI IMG/M metagenome (GOLD analysis project Ga0228674, IMG submission 189054) | Seawater microbial communities from Monterey Bay, California, United States - 1D_r | ecosystem: Environmental > Aquatic > Marine > Coastal | place: USA: California | collected 2016-09-26
GTTGAAACCCAGACCCCGGTGATGTCCATCACCTCCGAAGACATCCAGGCACGCGGCTTCACCAGCGTTGCCGAAGTGCTGCAGCAGTCGTCGCTGACCACCGGCGGCCTGCAGGGCGGCCAGACCTCGGGTGCCTTCACCCAGGGCGCCGAAGCTTCCGGCATGTTCGGTCTGAACCCGGGTTACACCAAGTACCTGATCAACGGCCGCCCGATGCTCTCGTATCCGGCGCTGTACAACGGCAGCGAGTCGTTCAACAACCTCAGCGGCATTCCGGTCGACATCGTCGAGCGCATCGAAGTGCTGCCGGGTGGCCAGTCCTCCCTGTACGGTTCGGACGCCATCGCCGGCGTGGTCAACATCATCCTGAAGGAACACATGGACGGCGGCACGATGACCGTCCGTGGCGGCACCTACACTGAAGGTGGCGGCAGCAACCTGCGCATCAGCGGCGCCCACGGTTTCACCGCCGTCGATGGCCGCTTCAACGCACTGGTCAACGTGCAGTACGAAAAGGGCAACCCGATCTGGGGTTACCAGCGCGACATCACCCGCCAGAACAACCCGGCCGGCTTCAGCCCGCAGGCTCCGTCGAATGACTTCCTGGTCACCGGCGGCGGCAAGTACTACATGATGGACCCGAGCCGTTGCGCCAACGTCGCAGGCCTGTACGACGGCACCACCACCGTCGGCTTCCGTGAAGGCAAGGGCGAATCCTGCGGCTCGATCTACAGCGCCGGCTACAAGACGCTGAAGAACGCCAAGGACAGCGGTCAGTTCTACTCGACCATGACCTTCGACGTGAACGACAACCTGCAGCTGTTCGCCGATGTGCTGTACAGCAAGGAAAAGACCGAGTTCACCTCCGGCTCCAGCGCCCTGTGGTGGGGCACGCAGTCCGGCATGGGCGGCTTCTACGACCAGAGCCTGGGCAAGGTGGTGAACCTGCAGCGCGCCTTCGCGCCGGAAGAAATCGGCGTCGGCGACTACAACAACATCCTCAATGCGGACCGCAGCCGTTCCTACCAGGTCACCCTGGGCGCGAAGGGCATGTTCGGTGACTGGGACTACAGCGCCAGCTTCACCCGCGGCGAGTACCGCCTGGACCAGGACCGCTTCGTGCGCTGGAAGGACAAGATCAACGGCTTCTTCGCCGATCGCGTCCTGGGCCAGCAGCTGGGCACCTACACCGACCCGACGACCGGTGGCAAGTTCGGCATCTACAACCCGAACTACGCCGCGTTCTACTCGCCGATCACCCCGGAAGAGTTCGGCAGCTTCACCGGCTACGGCACCCACCACAGCAAGACCTGGCAGAACCTGGGCCGCGTGCAGCTGACCAACGGCTCGCTGTTCAGCCTGCCGGGTGGTGATGCAGGCCTGGCCGTGGTGCTGGAAGGCGGCAGCGAAGGCTGGAACTACACCCCGAACCAGTCGTTCATCGACGGCAACGTGTGGGGCACCACCGCCGTGGCCGGTGCAGGCCATCGCAGCAACTACGCGGTGACCTCCGAGCTGCGCATGCCGCTGCACGACATGGTGACGGTCAGCGCGTCGGGCCGTTACGACGCCTTCAAGATCGCCGACAACACCGTCGACAAGGCCACCTACAGCATCGGTATCGAGTTCCGTCCGCTGGAAAGCCTGCTGTTCCGCGGCAAGTACGGCACCGCGTTCCGCGCACCGACCCTGTCCGATGCCTTCCAGGGCATGAGCGGTTCGTACGCGTCCAGCCAGAACGACTACTACCGCTGCAACCAGGCGGGCTTCGCGCTGAACGACGACCGCTGCCCCTACTACAAGAACACTTCGGTCTACAGCGAAAAGTCCGGCAACCCGGACCTGAAGCCGATCACCGCCGATGTGTGGAGCGCGGGCGTTGTGTGGGCACCGGTCAGCAACTTCTCGCTGTCGGTTGACTACTACAACTGGAAGATCAAGAACGAGGTCAAGACCCTGAGCAGCGACCAGCTGCTGCTGGCCGAATACGCCTGCGCCACCGGTTCCGCCAACAACACCTCGGCCAGCTGCCAGGATGTTGCCAACTGGATCACCCGTGACAACGCTGGCGCCATCACCCGCGTCTACACCCCGAAGCTAAACGTCGCCAGCCAGAACCTGGAAGCGGTGGCGGTCAGCGCCAAATACCAGCAGGACATCGGCCGCTTCGGCTCGCTGAACTTCTCCGGCAACTACACCAACATGCTGAAGCGTGAGCTGCAGCCGCTGCCGGGTGCCAAGAAGATCGACCTGCTGAGCGATCCGTACAACATGTACTACTACGACAACTACGCCAAGGTGCGTGGCGACCTGTCGGTAGCCTGGAACATCGACAAGTTCACCACCACGGTGTACGCGAACTACGTCGGCAGCACGCCGAACTACGTCGCCTACCTGGGCCGCAGCTACGACTACACCAACCGCTACGGCGCCAAGGCCGGCAAGTGGGGCTCGTACACCACGTACAACATGAGCTTCGCCTACCGCGCACAGGAAGACCTGACCCTGTCGCTGATGGTCAACAACGTCTTCAACAAGATGCCGACCGGCCAGCGCTACAGCTACGAGGGCACCGATGGCGCCCCGTACAACAGTGCCTTCTACAGCATCTACGGCCGCTCCATCCAGGCGCAGATGAAGTACGACTTCGGCAAGTAATCCCGTCGTTTTCCGGACTTCGTGTCTGGACCAGGCCCCGCTTCGGCGGGGCCTTTTTTTTGCCTGGAGTAACCGGGCAGAAAATGAAAGAGCGTCTCGATTGTTAATGACGACTCATTTTACTTTCATTCATTCCGCCAGATTTGGCAAAACAGGACTATATCCGCAAGTCGTTGTTTCCAAAGAAAACACCCACAGAACTGTGACCGAACCGGTCAATTACGGTTACACCTCTGTGCAATGCAGATTAAGCCCATGTTAGGTTTCAGGCACACCGCGCCGCAGGCCTGCAGGAGCGGCCGGACATAAACCGAGCCCCGGGAAGGGGAAACGCGTTCTTACGATCACACGGAGTAATCGCATGTCTCGCAGTCGCTTCTTGTTCCCACGCCATCCGCTCACCTGCGCCGTGCTCAGCGGCCTGTTCCTTGCCAGCGCCAGCACCGCCGCCCTCGCGCAGGACAGCAAGAGTGCAGCCACCAACCTCGACCGGGTCACCGTCACCGGTTCGCTGATCCCGCAGACCCAGATCGAAAACCAGACGCCGGTGCTGACCATCAGCGCCGAGGCGATCCAGGCTCGCGGCTTCTCCAGCGTTGCCGAAGTGCTGCAGCAGTCCTCGCTCACCACTGGCGGCCTGCAGGGCGGCCAGACCTCCGCATCGTTCACCCAGGGCGCCGAAGCGGCCGGGATGTTCGGCCTGAATCCGGGCTACACCAAGTACCTGATCAATGGCCGGCCGATGCTGTCCTACCCGGCGCTGTACAACGGCAGCGACGCGTTCAACAACATCAGCGGCATCCCGATCGATATCGTCGACCGCATCGAAGTCCTGCCGGGCGGCCAGTCCTCGCTGTACGGTTCGGACGCCATCGCCGGCGTGGTCAACATCATCCTGAAGGAGCGCATGGACGGCGGCACGCTGAATGTCCGAGGCGGCGGCTATTCCGATGGCGGCGGCGCCAACTTCCGCATCAGCGGGGCCAATGGCTTCAACAGCCGCGATGATCGCTTCCGCGCGCTGGTCAACGTGCAGTACGAGAAGACCAACCCGATCTGGGGCTACCAGCGCGACATCACCAGGCAGAACAATCCGCGCGGCTATACCCGTCAGCTGCCCTCGAACGACTTCCTGGTCTTCGATGCTGAAACCGATGACTTCCTGATGATGGACCCGGGCAACTGCGCCGGCGTCGCCGGGCAGTTCGACGGCACCACCATCCTGGGCACGCGCCGGGCCGGACAGTCCTGCGGATCGGCGTTCGGTGCCGGCTACAAGACGATCAAGAACAGCAAGGAAAGCAGCCAGTTCTATTCGGCGCTGACCTACGATGTGAATGACAACCTGCAGCTGTTCGGCGATGTGCTCTATAGCTATGAGACCGTCAAGTACAACGCCGGCTCGGGCTACAACTACTGGGGCACGGACATCAGCATGGGTCCGTTCTTCGATCAGTCCAGTGGCCGCTATCTCGGCCTGCAGCGCGTGTTCGCCCCCGAAGACATCGGTGGTGGCGGTTACCGCGACATCATGAATACCGATCGCAGCAAGTCCTACCAGGTCACGCTGGGCGCACGCGGTGCGATCGGCAGCAACTGGGACTACGAGGCCAGCATCACCCGCGGCGAATACAAGCTCAACGAGCGTGGCTACGCGCGCTGGAATGACCCGATCAACAACTGGTTCGCCGACAACGTGCTGGGCCCGGTGCTGGGTGAGACCGATGACGGCTACAACATCTACAACCCGAACTGGGGAGCCTTCTATTCGAAGCTGCCGGAGGGCGCTTTCCAGAGCTTCACCGGCTTCACCACCAGCCGCAGCCGCACCTGGCAGACCCAGACCCGCGCCCAACTCACCAACAGTTCGCTGTTCAAGCTGCCCGGCGGCGACGCCGGATTCGCCGCCGTGGTTGAAGGCGGCAGCGAAGGCTGGACCTACACCCCGGATGCGCGCCTCACCGACGGCACGGTGTTCGCCACCACCGCCGTGGCGGGCAACGGCCACCGCAGCAACTATGCGGTGACCGGCGAACTGCGCCTGCCCCTGCACGACATGCTGACGGTGACCGCGTCCGGCCGCTACGACAACTTCAAGATCGCCGGCCATACCGTCGACAAGCCCACCTACAGCATCGGCCTGGAGTTCCGTCCGTTTGAAAGCCTGCTGGTCCGCGGCAAGTACGGCACCGCGTTCCGCGCACCCTCCCTGCCCGACGCCTTCCAGGGCAAGAGCGGTTACTACGCCAATGGCTCCAAGGATTACTACCGCTGCGGCCAGCTCGGTTTCGATCCGTCCAACACGGTCGATTGCCGCTACGGCAGCGTATCGGTGTTCGGCACGCAGTCGGGCAATCCGGAGCTGAAGCCGATCACTGCCGACGTCTGGAACGCGGGCCTGGTCTGGGCGCCGATCAGCAATCTGTCAGTGTCGCTGGACTACTACAACTGGAAGATCAAGAACGAGGTCAACACCCTCAGTTCCGACCAGTTGCTGCTGGCCGAGTACTACTGCCGCAACGGCCTGACCAACACCGCCGGCGCCACCTGCGACGAGGTGGCCAACTGGGTCACCCGCGATGCCACCGGCGCCCTGGAAGAGATCTACACGCCGAAGCTGAACGTTGCGCGGCAGAACCTGGAAGCGGTAACCGCCAGCTTCAAGTACGTGCAGGACATCGGCCGCTTCGGCTCGCTACAGTTCTCCAGCAACTACACCAACATGCTCAAGCGTGAACTGCAGCCGCAGCTCAACGACCCGTTCCTGGACCTGCTGGGCAACCCGTACGCGATGTGGGTGTACGACTCCTATGCCAAGGTCCGGGCCGACGGCTCGGTGGGCTGGGCGATCGACAAGTTCACCACCACGCTGTACTTCAACTACATCGGCCGCACGCCGAACTACATGGCCTACCTGGGCCGCGGCTACGACTATGTCGACCCGACCTCCGGCTACAAGGCCGGCAAGTGGGGCTCGTACACCACGTACAACCTGAGCGTGAACTACCGCGCCATGGACAACCTGACGCTCTCGCTGATGGTCAACAACCTGTTCAACAAGGTGCCGGACAACCAGCAGCACTCCTACGCCGGCAATATCGATGTGCCGTACAACAACTCCCTGTACAACGCCTACGGGCGCGCAATCTACGTGCAGGCACAGTACGACTTCGGCGCGAAGTAACCTCGTCCGCCCGGTGGACGCCCCGCCCCGGCGGGGCGTCCGTACCCGGAGGCGCCCGGGCGCTGCACCCCGGCCATTCACGCGGAGTTGACGGAATCAGGGCACTCGTTCATCTTCTGGTCATCTTGATGGATCAACGCCAAGGACGTCCCGAAGATGAACCACTCCGCTGCAACCCGCACCGCCCTGGTGGCCGCGCTGGCGCTCGCCGCCAGCCAGGCCATGGCATCGCCTGTCCCGCTGCCGGTCGAGGACTTTGCCAAGATCCCCTCGATCCAATCCGTCTCGATGAGTCCGGATGGCAAGCAGCTGGTCGCCATCATCGCCGCGCCCGGCAGCAACAATGGCGACACCGCGCTGGCCAACTGGAACCTGGAATCCCCTGGCAGCAGCCCGGTTGCGATCACGCCCTCGGGCGACCGGATGAAATTCATCGCCGCCAGTGCCCTCAAGGCCGGGCGCAGCCTGGTCATCGGCCGCCAGGAACTGACGGCCCAGCTGGCCGGTTGCGGCGAAGGCAACGCCGTGGGTTCGACCAAGACCTTCCTGACCAAGGCCTACCTGACCGACACTCGCCAGGCCAAGTTCGACGAAGCCTTTGCCGACAGCTCGCGCAAGCTTGGCATCAGTGAGCAGACCCAGCGCTGCCTGGAGATCGCAGGCACGGCCTCGCTTGTGCACTCGCTGCCGCTGGACCCGGACAGGGTGATCATTTCGCAGATCAACCAGTCCACGCTGTCGTCGAACTATTACCTGTTCAACCTGCGCACGGGTGAAACCTCCCTGCTGTTCCGCGGCGATGCCCGCTCCTCGCCGGGCCTGTTCCACCCCCGCGACGGCGAACTGCTGACCCGTACCCAGATCGAGCCCGCCGGTTCGAACGAGTACGAACAACAGATCCTGGTGAAGAACAAGAGCAGCGGCCAGTTCGAGAAGCACGATGCGCTGACCACCCGCCTGAGCGACCGCTACACCATGGATGTGGTTGGCATCGACGACCAGACGGGCAAGTTGTATGTGCTCACCGACAAGTTCTCCGAACAGGTGCAGGCCCGCCTGTACGACCCGGCCAAGCGCGCGTTCGACAACGAACCGTTGGCGGCCCATCCGCAATACCCGATCGGTGGCCTGATTCTGGGTACCAAGCCGAGCAACTTCAATCAGGTACTCGGCTTCTACGTGGACGGTCCGCGCCGCGAAGCGGTGTATGTGGACCCGCTGATGAAGAGCCTGTACGACGGCCTGAAGCAGGCTTATCCGGACGCCTACGTCGCCATCACCGGCTACAACGATGATCTGTCACGGGTGCTGTTCACCACCAACGCGGCCAACCAGCCCACGACCTACCGCCTGTTGAGCGACCGCAAGCAGGTCACGGCCCTGGGCAGCGAGCGCCCCTGGATCGACGGCAAGCAGATCGGTGAACAGCGCTGGATTACCTACACCGCGCGCGACGGCCGCACGATTCCGGCGATCGTCGATCTTCCGGCCGGCTGGAAACAGGGCGACGCACCGCTTCCGGCGCTGGTGCATCCGCACGGCGGCCCGTGGGCGCGCGACTATACCGGTTGGGACGTCTCGGGCTGGGTGCCGTTCTTCACCTCGAGGGGCTACGCGGTGATCCGGCCGCAGTACCGTGGATCGACCGGCTTCGGCCGCGAGCATTGGCGCGCCGGTGACAAGCAGTGGGGACTGTCGATGCAGGATGACAACGACGATGCTGCGGCCTGGCTTGTGCAGCAGGGCATCGCCGCCAAGGATCGCCTGGCCATCTTCGGCTATTCGTACGGCGGCTTTGCAGCGGCCGCCGCCACCGTGCGCGCGCCCTCCCCGTTCCAATGCGCGATCGCAGGCGCGCCGGTCACCGACCTCGCGCGGCTGGGTGTCTCCTGGAGCGAGAACAGGCTGCAACGGATCCTGCAGGGACAGACCGTCAAGGGCATGGACCCGATGCAGAACACTGCCAAGGCCAACATTCCCCTGCTGACCTTCGTGGGCGACCGCGACGTACGCACGCCGTCCTTCCACGCCAGGAACTTCTACAACGCCGTCAAGGACAAGGTGCCGGCAAAGTTCGAGCTCATTCCGGACATGCCGCACAGCATGCCGTGGTACCCCAGCCACTATCGGGCAACGCTGCCGCTGATGGCCGACTTCCTTGCCAAGGACTGTGGCCCGGGCGGCCTCTGACCGGAGCTGACCTCCAGCGTCTGGTATCCGACAACCCCGCTGCCCCAGGGCGGCGGGGTTTTTTCATGCCCGCTTCCTGAATTCACCATTAGCAACAACAAGTTACGCCACGACATCATTCACGTTGCATTTATTTTACGCGGCACATACACTCCATTAACCGAAGCATAACAAGTGGGGATCCAACAGCATGACCATCGTCAACCGCCTCATTACGCCAAGCCGCCTGCCGCTCGCCCTGGCAGTGCTCGCCTGCCTCCAGGCAGCTCCGGTTCTGGCCCAGGACGCAGGCAAAACGGAAGCGGCGGCGTCAAGCCCCTCGCGTGACAGCAAGAAGGCAACCGATCTTGACAAGGTCACGGTCACGGGCTCGCTGATCCGTCGCGCCGACTACGAGACCACTTCGCCGGTGTTCACCATCGACACCGAGCGCAACGCCGCCCAGGGCCAGGCGACGGTCAGCGAGTTCCTGCAGAAGTCCGCCATCGGCGCCGCAGAAACCCAGATCACCAACCAGTTCGGCGGCTACGTCGTCGACGGCGGCACCGGCGTCCAGACCTTCTCGCTGCGCGGCCTGGGTGCCAACCGCACCCTGATCCTGCTGGACGGCCAGCGACCGGGTCCCGCGGGTACCCGTGGCGCGGTCGGCGCGTTCGACCTCAACGTCCTGCCGGCAGCAATCCTCCAGCGCGCGGAAATCGTCAAGGACGGCTCTTCGTCCATCTACGGCTCCGATGCAGTGGCCGGCGTGGTCAACCTGATCACCAAGAAGCACTTCGATCGTCCGGAAATGACCTTCACCGGCCGCGTTCCCACCGAAGGCGGTGGCGAAGTGTTCTCTGCCTCGCTCGCCAATGGCTGGAACTTCGAGAAGGGCAGCATCGTCGCCGCCGTCGAGTGGTACAAGCAGAACGAGCTGACCCGCGGCGATCGCGACTTCTTCAAGTGCAGCCGTGACCTGATCACCGATGGCAACGGCAACAACATCGATCGCCAGGATTATTCGATCCTGCGGGGCACCGACCTGGCCGGCTGCCAGAACATGCTGATGAACGTGATCGATGTCGGCGCCGTCCGCTACGTGCCGAGCCCGGAGGGCACCACCGTCGGTCCGTTCCCGGGCTACCGCCCGCGTGCGAACAAGACCTACGCCAACAACCCGATTGCGTACTACGAAGAGCCGCAGAACTTCGCGCGCTGGGGTGAAGGCAACATCATCAACAAGCAGGAGCGCAAGTCCGTCTACGTCGCCGCCGACTTCGGCTTCGACTCGTTCAACTGGAAGACGCAGTTCCTGTACAACAACCGCACCACGGACAACTTCCAGTGGCGCCAGTTCTTCCCGACGGTCTACATCCCGGGCACGACCACCAAGGCCCGGCCGGTGATGCCGTTCAAGTCGGCGTCGAGCGTTGAGGTCGATTACTTCTACATTGCCAACAAGCTGGATGGCCTGTTCAAGGGCACCGAGTCGTGGGGCTGGGAAGTCAACGCGAACTACAGCCGCTCCAGCGGCAAGTACTCGACCCTCGGCATCCGCAACTCGATCACCGGTGATCTCGGTCGTCCGGGTACCGGCACCACGCCGGCCGCCAACTACTTCGACCCGGGCTACCTGAGTGGTGCCAAGGTCGACGAACTGGTCGGCATCCTGGGCATCACTGCACGTGGCAAGACCACCTACGACCAGGCCACCGTCAACGCCATCTTCTCCGGCAACCTGTTCGAGCTGCCGGCCGGTCCGGTGGGCGCAGCCTTCGGCCTGGAGTATCGCTACTACAAGATCAACGACCAGCCGGGCGAGGGCTACAAGGACCTGTGGGGTTCGAGCACGGCCGATGTCACCAAGGGTGATGACAAGGTCAAGGAAGCCTTCCTCGAGCTCGACATTCCGCTGCTGAAGGGCATTACCGGCATCGAGTCGCTGAGCCTCAATGCCTCTGGTCGTGTTTTCCGCTATGACTCCACCGGCAGCACCGAAAGCGTCTGGAAGACCGGCCTGAACTGGCAGATCATCCCGTCGCTGCGCCTGCGCGGCACCATCGGTACCTCGTACCGCGCACCGGGCCTGTACGAACTGTTCCTGGGCAACCAGACCGGCTTCCAGCCGCAGAGCGCCATCGACCCGTGCATCCGCTGGGGCGAGAGCAACAACACCAACATCCGCGCGAACTGCGGCGCCGCCGGCATTCCGGATGACTACGTCGGAGCGGGTTCAAGCGCAACGATCTTCACCAGTGGCGGCGCCGGCAACCTGAAGCCGGAAACCTCCACCGCCAAGAGCGTTGGCCTGGTGTTCACTCCCTCGTTCACCGATCTGAGCATTGCGATCGACTACTTCGACTACAAGGTCAAGGGCCAGATCACCTCGCTGGGCGCGGATGACATCGTTTCGGGCTGCTACGGTTCCACGACCTTCCCGAACCGCTACTGCGATCTCATGAAGCGCAATCCCACCACCGGGACTGACGCCAACTCGATCACCGAGGTGTATGCCCAGTACCTGAACATCAACGAGCAGCGCACCCGCGGCTGGGACATGACCCTGAACTGGGAGCATGAATTCAGCTTCGGCAAGTTCTCGCTGGACAACCAGGTCACCTACACCGTCGAAGACGTTGCCAACCTGTTCGACAGTGCCGAGGCCAGCGGCCTGTCCTCGTCGGACCAGCTGGGCCTGATCGGCCGTCCGAAGATTGTCTCCAACCTGGGCCTGAGCCTGGAGCGTGGCGATTGGACCTACAACTGGCTGACCCAGTACGTGGGCAAGACGGAGAACAAGAACCTCAATCCGGTGTTCACCTACCAGGGTCGCCCGAACTCCTACCGCGACCTGGTCGCCGAATCCCGCATCTATCACACGGTTTCGGTGAGCTACAAGCAGGCCGACTGGGAAGTGCTGGCCGGCGTGGCAAACGTCTTCAACGCCACTCCGCCGCAGGTTTCCACCGGTGCGACCTCCAGCCGCTACGGCAACGTTGCTCCGTTCGCAACGCAGTACGACTACTTCGGCCGCACCCCGTTCGTGCGCCTGAAGTACCGCTTCTGATCCCAGCCTGACCGCAGTACCGACAGACCCGGCTTTTGCCGGGTCTGTCTTTTCCGGGCCACGAAGCCGGCCCCTTGCGCCCGGCCATGACCTTCGACACCCTTGCGGGGCAGGCCGGCGGCGTATCGTTCGGCCCACGGCCGTCCCCGCGGCCCTTCCCTGACTCACTCGGCCTGGAGGCCATTCAAGTGACCCGTACTCCCAAGATCGTGCTGCTGACCCTGGCCGTTTCGGCCGCGCTGGTCGGCTGCGGCAAGACTGAAGCCCCGGCCAAGGACGCCACCGCCTCCACGCCGGCTGCCGCCGAAGCCACCCACTACACCCTGGACGAAAGCAAGCTGCCGGCCTACAACGCCTTCCAGCCCAGCGACCTGGATACCAGC
>Ga0228674_1002052_pt1 | contig 11440 bp, 7 predicted proteins | sample 1D_rmetaG_FD_189054 | JGI IMG/M metagenome (GOLD analysis project Ga0228674, IMG submission 189054) | Seawater microbial communities from Monterey Bay, California, United States - 1D_r | ecosystem: Environmental > Aquatic > Marine > Coastal | place: USA: California | collected 2016-09-26
GAGTCAAAAAAACGCCTCAGATAAAATGCAAGATTTAGCAAATAAATTAGATCAAATGCAACAAAAATCTGCTCAAAGTCAGCAGGAGGAGGATATGGATGATTTACGCAAGATTTTAGAAGCGCTTGTAATTTTAAGTTTACAACAGGAAGGAGTAATGAATAAATTTATAAAAGTTAGAGCCTCAGATCCTGCGTTTAGAAAGTATGGAAGGATTCAAAAGAGAATTAATGATGACACAAAAATTGTTGAAGATAGTTTATTATCTCTTGCAAAACGCCAGCCTGTATTAGCAACATTTATTGACAAAGAACTTAACGAACTTAGTTTTACTCAAAAAAAATCAATAGAATTTATTGGAGATAGAAATAAAAATAAAGTAACCCAAAACCAACAAGGTTCTATGACTTCTTATAATAATCTTGCATTATTGTTAAATGAGGTACTTCAGAGTATGCAAGCACAAATGCAAATGATGAATCCTGGTAGTGGTCAATGTAATAAGCCTGGAGGAAAAGGAAAACCTAAAGCGGGGCCTTCAATGAATTCAGGTGATATGAAGGAAATGCTAAAGAATCAACTAGATCAACTCAAAAAAAGTAAGCAAGAAGGTGGTAAAAATGAAGGTGGAAAGAAAGATGGTAATAAAGGAGAAGGTGGTTCAGGAGGTTTAGGTAGTAAGGGGTTAGCTAAAATGGCAGCAGAACAATCAGCAATTCGTAAGAAACTTGAACAACTTCGAAATCAATTAAATAAAGATGGAAACGGTACAGGTAATGGATTAAACCCTTTGATTGAAGAATTAAAAGAACAACAAAAAAACATTATTAATAAAAATATAGGAGATAAAACCATAAAAAGACAACAAGAAATACTTACGCGACTTTTAGAAAGCGAGAAAGCTTTAATAGAAAGAGGTTTTGATGAAAAAAGAGAATCAAAATCAGGAAAAAACAGTGAAAAAAGTAACCAATTTCTTTTTAATGAGTATAACAAAGAAAAATTGAAAAAAATTGAATTATTACGCTTTGCAGAGCCTTCTTATAAAAAATATTATAAAGAGAAAGCAAACGAATATTTCGATGAAAATTAATATTGGTGAATACTATGAGTAATAAATATAGTGTTATAGAGTCTTTAAAATTATCTTCTACATATAATTCCGTTGCAGATATTGAAAGGTTAATAGATAAAGTTTGTAATAGTGTAGGTATAAACGAAGATGCTTATGGTAATGTTTTAATAGCTGTAACAGAAGCTGTTAACAACGCTATTCAACATGGAAACAAAGAAAACGAAGCATTAACTATCAACGTATCCGTTTCTGATAATATCGAAAAAGTTTGTTTTTCTGTAAAAGATGAGGGGCCAGGTTTTGATTTTGATAATTTACCAGACCCAACAGCTCCGGAAAACCTATTAAAGGAAAACGGAAGAGGTATTTTTCTAATGCGTAACCTAGCAGACGAAGTTGAATTCACAGGTGAAGGCAATGAGGTTTGTTTGTTTTTTAATAAATGACCACTTTTCATTTTGAGGACCATAAACCCTTTGAATTAGAATCAACGAAATTCAACCAAAAAATAAGTTATTTAATTGATAATGAGGGGTTTATAAAAAAAGAAATCACAATTGTTTTATGCTCAGATTCGCATCTATTAAAGATGAATAAAGAGCACCTCAACCACGATTATTTTACGGATATTATTACGTTCTCATATAATACTAAGAATCAAATAAGCGGTGATCTTTTTATCAGTGTTGATCGTATAAAAGATAACGCAGAAAGGTTTAAAGTTTCTTTCGATAAAGAATTAGAAAGGGTTATCTATCATGGTGTTTTACATTTGTGTGGCTATGATGATAAGACAGATGATGAAATTAGTGTGATGAGAGAAAAAGAAAAGTATTATTTAGAGTGCGATGTTTCACGTGAAACATAATACTATTAATATTTTTTGATTTAATTTTGTTCCACGTGAAACAAATAAAAAGATGTTAACAAAATACGATGTTATAGTTGTTGGTGCGGGGCATGCTGGTTGTGAAGCCGCACATTGTGCAGCAACAATGGGGAGCAGCGTATTACTTGTTACCATGAACATGAACACTATCGCTCAAATGAGTTGTAACCCTGCTATGGGAGGTGTGGCAAAAGGACAAATTTTAAGAGAAATTGATGCTTTAGGAGGAGCCTCTGCAATAATAAGTGATAAGAGCGCTATTCAATTTAGGATGTTGAATAAATCCAAAGGTCCAGCAATGTGGTCGCCAAGAAGTCAGAATGATAGACAAATGTTTTCTAACGAATGGCGCTTACGTCTAGAACAGAACGAAAACATTGACTTTTGGCAAGACATGTGCACAGGTATTGTTGTAAATAAAAGCATTGTTACTGGTATAAAGACAGCTTTAGGTATAGAAATACATGGTAAAAGCGTTATTCTAACGAACGGAACTTTTTTAAACGGGCTAATTCATTTAGGTGAAAAGCAATTTGGAGGAGGGCGAGCAGCGGAACGCGCTTCAACAGGAATAACAGAACAGCTCGTTTCTTTAGGTTTTGAAGCTGGAAGAATGAAAACAGGCACCCCGCCAAGGGTTGATGGCAGGTCTTTAGATTATTCCAAAATGGAGGAACAACCAGGAGACCAAAACCCTTCAAAGTTTAGTTTTTCAGACACTAAACCCCTAAATAAACAACGCCCCTGTTTCATTACTTACACCAATCCAACAACCCATAAAACCCTTGAAAAAGGATTTGATAGATCTCCAATGTTTAACGGTGCAATCAACAGCACGGGTCCAAGATATTGTCCAAGCATTGAAGATAAAATAAACAGGTTTGCGGATCGTGATAGGCATCAGATTTTTGTTGAACCAGAAGGATGGGATACTATAGAGATTTATGTAAACGGATTTAGTACGTCTCTTCCTGAAGAAGTTCAGCTTGAAGCAATGAAAACCATACCGGGGTTTGAAAAAGTTAAAATGTTTAGACCTGGTTACGCAATAGAGTATGACTATTTCCCGCCTACTCAGTTAAAACACACTTTAGAAACCAAACGTGTTGAAAACCTATATTTTGCAGGTCAAATAAATGGTACAACGGGTTATGAAGAGGCTGCTTGTCAAGGTTTAATGGCGGGTATTAACGCGAACCTAAAGACAAAAGGAAAAGAGCCCTTTCTTTTATCGCGAAGTGAGGCATACATTGGTGTGCTCATAGATGACCTAATTACTAAAGGAACAGATGAGCCATACCGTATGTTTACAAGCCGTGCTGAGTACAGAATCTTATTGAGACAAGACAATGCTGATATTAGACTAACCCCTCTTGGTTTTAAAATAGGTTTGGCAGGTTTAAAAAGAAAAGAACGTGTAGACAAAAAAATAGAAGGTACTAAGACTTTTAAAAAAGACCTTAGAAAAATTGCAATAGCACCTGAACAGCTAAACCCATTCTTAAAGAGCATAGGCAGCGCGCCTATTTCTCAAAAAATGAAGTTATCATCCATAATAACGAGACCGAAAGTCTATTTAAATAATCTTTTGGAGCTTTCGGTAGAAGCAAAAAAGATAGCACGGGATATTCATACGATACATGAGGAAATACTAGATCAGGTAGAGATTCAGATGAAGTATGATGGTTATATAGAGCGAGAGCAGGATCAGGCACAAAAAATGAGTAGACTTGAAAATGTCCGAATACCAGAAGATATTGATTTTAGAAAACTAAACAGCTTAAGCACAGAAGCAAAAGAAAAACTTTCCGAAATAAAACCTATAACAATAGGTCAAGCGTCAAGGGTTTCAGGCGTATCACCTAGCGACGTATCCGTTTTGTTGGTTTACATGGGTAGATAGCTTTTTTAAGCCCGCGTGGCGTTGTTTTAAAGAGCCTACCACACGTGTCTTTGAAAAAAACGAGAAAACCGCTTAAAACAAAACTATAAGGGCCGTTTTTTATTGAAAAACACGAACGTAGTCTACAGCCATGGTTTGCGGAAATAATGTGCTAGCATTAGGGCTTCCCGGCCAATTACCTCCAACGGCAACATTAAGAATTAAAAAGAAGTTTTGGTGAAAGGCGCTCAGGTTAGGATTTGTAATATCAATAATATGGTATTGTACGTCATCTCTTAGAAATTTTATTGCGCTTTCGTCCCAAATGATTGAAAAAACATGAAACTCTTCAGCATACATCTCGCCAACACCTAAAGAACTGTTGTCACCATATGAAGCATGGCTTCCATTGTCGCTCCAGTGGACAGTTCCATATATGGTTCTGTCATTGTAGGCACCACCGCCTACAAGCTCCATAATATCAATTTCACCGCAGTTAGGCCAGCTCACACTTGGTATGTTGTCCCCGAGCATCCATATAGCAGGCCAGAAACCCTGTCCGTAAGGAAGTGCAGCACGAACATCAATACGACCGTACTTAAACGACTGAATTCCCTGTGTTTTAATCCTAGAAGAGGTATAGTTAAATGAAGCTGCAGATTCTTCCTTTGCAGTAATCTTTAGCAACCCGTCTTCGACAACAGTGTTCTCTTCTTTATAAAATTGAAGCTCGTTGTTTCCCCAGCCCCAGGATCCATTTCCGATTTCTTGCACCCAGTCAGAAGACAAAGTATTTCCGTTAAACTCGTCACTCCAAACTAAATCGTAACCAGGATAACTGTTAGGTGTTGTATAACCAACAGTTGGAATGCCACCGGTATAACCAACGTCTGAAATGTCAATAACCTCTATTTTTTCTATGTAATCATATGGGGTTACATGAGCTCTTGTTTTCAGGGTATATACACCTATTGTTGCAAAGGTATAATTTGCTGAACCATCGTTAGACTCTGTGTAAGTAGAGTCTTCCCCATCATAAAACATAAAACTATAAAAGTTAGCGCCTTGAGCTGAAGCTTGAACCTCAACGAGACCCTCGTCGATGATTAAAGAGGTGTTTAATTCTGTAGGTAAAATAACAGAAGAGCCTTCGTCGTCGGGGTCACAAGCAACACAAACGAAAATCACCAAAAAAACCGTAAAAATATTTTTAAACATCTGTCTTTTAGAGTTTTATAGTTCCGGCTTTAGTTTCAAATACCACAACAGACCACCTTCGTGATGACCAAAAGCAAGGTGCATAGAGGTGTCTGTTAATTCAATAATTTTATACGTGTTGACACCAGAGCCAAAACCAATGAATGAATCATTAGAAACACTTAATAATGTATCTGCCTCTTCCGTTATACTCCAAGACTCATTAAGCCTATTGTCATAAGGCGCTGTAAAGTCTGCTAGGTTTTCAAAAGAACCAGGGTATTGGTCTGCAATAGTATTGTGTACATAAACGTCTCCATTGGTAACCATATCAAACTTATATTCATTTAGGTAAAACACGTATCGATCATCATACATACCACAACCAGGTTTAGCATTTACAGGAGCTGACCAATATTCAGGTGTATAACCTAAATCTGAAACAGGGTCAGGGCCAACGCCAAAGTGGCCAGCAACAGTTGAGTCGATGTACCAAGACTTAAACCCTGGACCGTCAACACCGCCAGTAAGCATTGTAAATATTGGGTTGTCTAAAAGGCCAGGGTCGGTTTGGTCAATCGTTATGTCTTGTGTGGATGCTTTTGAACCACCACTATTAAACACACTTAATGTAACCGTGTAAACACCCTCATTAGGGTAAACAGAAGAAACGCTTGCTCCTTCAGCCTTAAGGCCATTACCAAAATCCCACATGTTTATAATATCAGGGTTTGCTGCCGTAAATATAATTACGTTGTCATTTGTATCTGACGGCGCATAAGTGAACAGCGCATCTGTATCGGAAGGAGGATCCCCTAATTGAGGATTTTCTTTTTTACATGCGTTTACTGCAAATAAAAGAACAACCGCAGTAATAGCAATAAAAGGAGTAAATATAGTTTTCATGTTTTCTTGTTGTTAATAACCGTTATTTTGAGACCAGTTTCCACCAGCTAAGTCAATTTCTAATGTAGGTATAGGGAAGAGCTCGTGCTTGTTTGTTTGAAAGCCCTCTACGAAGTCTTGAGCATTTCCTGCTCTCACAAGGTCGAAAAACCTGTGACCTTCACATGCCAACTCAAGGCGCCTTTCATTATAAATGTCGTTAACAGAACTTAATGTAATTAAAGGCATGCCCACACGATTTCTAATTTCGTCAATAAAAGATTGAGCCACTCCGGTATTACCATTTTGATAATGCGCTTCTGCCGCCATAAGCAGGACGTCAGCATATCTAATAACTCTATAGTTTACAGGACTTGTTAAATCATTGTCTGGCAACCCAATCTCTCCTTGTCTTTTAATATACTTGTTATTATAAAACCCAGTATGTCCTCCTGCCCCTTGAGCATAAGTAATTGCGTCTGGGTTTGCTTGAGCAGCAATAAAAGCTTCAATATCTAAGACGGTCATGTCTCTTCTTGGATCAGCTGGATCGAAAGCGTCGTAAAGGTTTTGGGTAGGCAAGTTATAGCTGTTGCCATCACCATAGATAGGGCCTTCATATTGTCGTATTCCCTGAAAACCGGGCCCGACATTTCCTTCTAAGCAAATTAAACACCCATAACTTCCTCCTTCTGCTCCTGAATATTGCACGTCAAAAACAGTTTCACTGTTGTTTTCGTTTGCAACAGAAAACAAATCTGTATAGTCGTCAATAAGCGCATATGTTCCACTAGCTATCACTTCGTCAAATGTATTTGCAGCCTCCGTCCATTTCTTTTGGTAGAGATATGCTTTTCCTAATAACGAAAGTGCCGCGCCTTTTGTTGCTTTTCCTTTTATTAACGAAACTGTTTCGAGGACAGGTGCAGCTTCAATAAGGTCTTGTTCAATTTGAGCATAGACCTCGGATGCCGGAGTTCTAGGAATTTCTGTTGCCTGCTGCGCTCCGATGCGCTCATTAATAATAAGAGGAACATCACCGAACACCTTTACCAACTCAAAATAATAGAAAGCTCTCAAAAATTTAGCCTCTGCTAATATTTTATCTTTTCCTGTAAAATCAATATTGTCTTTGTTTTCCATAATGAAATTACAACGGGTTATACCAGCATAATTCCATCGAAATAGGTTTCTTAGCTCCTGATTTACGCCTCCGTGGGTCATATCGTCAATTTGATGAAGGCCCTGGGTATCGTTTACACTTTCACCCCCGGCAATAGTGTTGTCTGAGGCAATTTCGCTAATCCAAACAGAAACAAAAGAACCCTGAAGTAAATCATAAGCGCCAACAAGGGCTTGTTCGTAATCCTCTTGTGATTGAAAGTAGTTTTCAGCATCTTGTGTATAAGGAGGGTTTATTTCTAAAAACTTATCACACCCTGAAAAAACTAAGGCGCAGCTTAAAAGAAGCCCACTTAAAAATTTGTTTTTTATATTGTTCATGTTCTTAAAATTTAATGTTTAATCCACCCATAATTGTTTTGGCCTGAGGGTAAAAACCATAATCAACACCAGCAGAAAGTGTTCCGCCGCCAATGTCAGGGTCAAAGCCTAGGTATCTTGTTAGGGTAACAAGGTTGTTTCCTGAAACGTAAAACCTTAAAGATTCAATTTTGAGTTTTTTCAGCACAGGGTTTTTCTTAGAAAAAGTGTAACCGAGCTGAACGTTTCTTAGACGAACAAAAGAACCGTCTTCAACGTAGTAGTCAGAGAAGGAGTTGTTTCTAGTAGCACCAGTAGTAAGCCTTGGGTGTTCATTCGTTGAGCCTGGACCTGTCCAACGATTAATCACATAGTCTAATTGATTTGCATAGGGTTGTTGTCTTTCGTAGTTTCTAATAATTTCTTGTCCAATAGCCGAGTAGATGTTTGCCGAAAAATCAAGGCCCTTATAGCGTAGGTTTAAAGCAAACCCCATTGTAAAGTCTGGAATCGGAGAACCCAGGTAGGTTTTATCCTCATCGTCTCCGAAGCTAATTTCTCCGTCTCCATTCTGATCTACAAAAATAAAATCTCCTGGACGAGCGCCTTCTTGTACGACAGCAGCATTGTCAATTTCTTCTTGCGTTTGATAAATACCAGCAGTTTGTAGACCATGGAAATAACCAATGGCAAAACCTTCTTCAAAGCGCGTTGCAACATCGCCACCGACACTAAATTGTGCTCCAGGTAAATAATCAACCCCTTCAGGAACACTTGTTACCTTATTCGTTATGTGTGAAAAGTTGAAGCTAACATTCGTTTTAAAATCACGTGAAGGCTTATTGTGATAAGCAAGCTCTAGTTCAACACCTTTGTTTGAAACGTTACCAGCATTAATAATCGGTGAAGCCCCACCTGGACCATAAGAACCAATAACACCAGAAACATCAGGTTGGAATAACAAGTCGTTTGTGTTTTTTATGAAATAATTTGTTGTAACATCAAAAGCGCTTAAAAGCGTTAAGTCGAGCCCAGCATTAAACTGTCTGGTTGTTTCCCACTTAAGGTCTGGGTTTGCAGCCCTTCCGAGAGCAGTACCGATAACAATTAAATCATCAAAAACGTATACCCCTTCACCATTAAGAAGCGCGCGATATGCAAAGTTTGCAATTTGGTCGTTTCCTGAAACACCATAGCTAATTCTTAGCTTCATAAAGTTTATCGCCTCTACATTAAAAAAGCTTTCTTCTGAAATTAACCATGCCGTGGATATTGTTGGGAAAATACCATATCTATTGTTAGGCCCAAACTTACTTGACCCGTCTCTTCTCATAATTCCAGAAATTATATATCGTGAATCATAAGCATATTCAGCTCTAACAAAAGCAGAAACCAAGCGCTCTTTAAATTCAAAAGACCCAACATTATTTAGGTACCCTCCAGGCGCTGTGTTTGCAGAAATGTCTGCATATTCCCAAGAGTTATTAGGAATGTTAAATGCTGTTCCGCTTAAAGCCGCGCCTTTTCTTTGAAAAACAGAAGCTCCTAAAGTTGCTTTTACTTTGTGAAGATCACTAAAGGTTCTGTCATAATTAAAATAACTTTCAAAGGTAAGGTCGCTAAAAGAAGAGCGCTGCTCAAAAACACTTGCGCCACGGTCAATGAATACACTGTCAGCAATTTCTACCTGAGGAGATTCGAGGTCTGCGTTTAATGCCGTGTTGGCAAATTTTCCGGGACCAAACCAAGCGAGGGGACTAAAAGATTTTGCATCAACAACAGCATAGTTATAATTGAATCGGTTGGTAAACGTAAGGTGTTTGTTAAACTTATAAACCAACTCCTCTTTTCCTACAAACTTATCTGCAACACTGTAATTGTAGGCGTTTTCCATTTGTGCAATAGGGTTGATAATGTCCGCAACCTCTTCAAGGTAGCTGTAATTACCATCAGGTGTTCTTATTGGTTCGTTTGGAAAGGCGTTTATAGTATTATAAAGAACAGAACCAATTCCATTTTCTGCTAGAGTAGATCGGTTGTCGCTTGAAAACAAAAACACAGAGTTGAGCAAAAGTTTGTCAGAAAGGTCTGTACTCAAATTTAATCTGGCGTTGTATCTCGAGAAATTGGCCTTATCACCACCAACAATACCTTCTTGTGAGAAATAGGTAGCCCCTAAAGAATAGCGGGTGTTTTTGGTTCCACCACTAATACCAATATTATAGCTTTCGATAGGAGAAGATTGAAAAACTGAATCTTGCCAATTTGTACCTTCACCAATAGCTGTATTTGCAAAAGGCATGGCCTGACCGCCAAAAGCAAACATTTCATTTTTTATTACGGCGTATTCTTCAGCAGTCAACAAGCCAAGCGTGTTTGCTGTTTGCTGAATACCTCGATACATGCTAAACTCTACTTTAGGTTTAGCATTAAGACGGCCCTTCTTTGTTTCAACAATTATAACACCGTTTGCCGCACGAACACCATATATACCAGCCGTTGCATCCTTCAATACGTTTATTGATTCTATATCGTTCGGGTTTAGCGCGTTTAATCCCTCAGAGTCATAAACAACACCATCAACTAAAATTAAAGGGTCGTTATCTCCAAAAGTAGACAGTCCTCTTATTCTGATGCTTGAAGAACCTCCAGGAGAACCTGAATTCGTATTAATTGCAACACCAGAAACTTGACCTTGAAGCGCCTGGTCCATACGTGATAGGTTTAGCTTTTCAATATCTTCGCCTTTTACTTTTGCAGCAGCTCCAGTGAGCTCTTTATTCCTTGAGCTTCCGTAACCAACCACAACGATCTCATCAAAAACTTGAGATTCCGTACTCATTTTAATATTAACTTCAGAGCGTCCTGCAACGAGAACATCTTGAGTCGTGTAGCCCAAATAGGAAAAACTTAGAACGAGACCGTCTTTTTCTTCAACAGTTATCGAGTACTTACCATCGACATCGGTAATCGCGCCATTTGTTGTTCCTTTCACAAGCACTTTAACACCCGGAAAAGTGGCTTTTTTTTCGTCTGTCACCGTTCCTTTTATGGTTGTTTCTTGAGCAAAAATTGTCGCGAACGCCATAAAAGACAAGGCAAATAACAAATTTAAATTCTTCATAAATAAATAGTTTTCAGCGTAAATATATTGTTTTTTTATTAAAGTGTAAAAACTACACTAAGTCGTTACTGATAGAATAACAAAGAGCTTTCTCTGCGCCTATTGTTCATTCTCTTTTTATATTTTTGCCTAGCTATGCGAAAGGTTTTGTTTGTAGACGTGGTTCATAATATTCTAAAACAAAGGTTAGAGGATAAAGGTTTTGATTGTGTTGATGCAACATCAATTGACCTCAATGGATTATTACAGGAGATTAAAAACGCATATGGGATTGTTATAAGATCTCGATTCACGCTGGATGAAAAAATTCTTAATCTTGCTTCAAACTTAAAATTTATAGCTAGATCAGGCTCGGGCACAGAAAACATAGATGCCAACTATTGTTCGAAAAAGGGTATCATGTTGTTTTCTTCTCCTGAAGGAAATAGAAATGCTGTTGCAGAACATGCTTTAGGCTTTTTACTTTCCTTATTAAATAACTTTCACAGAGCACAATTAGAAATATCAAGTGGCCTTTGGCTTCGAAAAGAAAACACGGGTAGAGAGCTGTCCTCTTGCACGGTTGGCATCATAGGTTGTGGAAATAACGGCTTATGCTTTGCAAAAAAACTTGTTGCTCTTGGAGCGAGAGTGTTGGTTTATGACAAATACAAAACTATTGATGAGCCAGGTGTTGAAAACGTTAGCTTGGAAGCTTTTTACGCTTGTGTTAATGTGTTAAGCTTTCATGTACCAGAAACAGAAGAAACAATAGGGCTCGGAGATTATGATTTTTTTAGCAAGTTTCATGAGCCGTTGTTTGTTTTAAATATTTGTAGAGGAAAAGTGATAAACACGAAAGGTCTTGTTAGGTCAATGAAAGAGCAGCGTATAGTAGGAGCAGCTTTAGATGTTTTAGAGTATGAG
>Ga0228674_1002055_pt1 | contig 11426 bp, 7 predicted proteins | sample 1D_rmetaG_FD_189054 | JGI IMG/M metagenome (GOLD analysis project Ga0228674, IMG submission 189054) | Seawater microbial communities from Monterey Bay, California, United States - 1D_r | ecosystem: Environmental > Aquatic > Marine > Coastal | place: USA: California | collected 2016-09-26
AGGTAGGCGTGCTGCAGTTCCCGATCCCCACCGCGCGCCGCTGCTACAAGCTGGGCCAGGGTTTACGCCGCGCCATCGAAAGCTATCCGGAAGACCTGGACGTGGTCATCGTCGCTACCGGCGGGCTGTCGCACCAGGTGCATGGCGAGCGTGCGGGGTTCAACAATACGCCGTGGGACCATCAGTTCCTCGATCTCCTGCAGCATGATCCGGAGGCGCTCACGCGCCTAACCCACGCCGAGCTGGCGACCCTGGGCGGACTGGAGAGTGCCGAAGTCATCATGTGGCTCATCATGCGCGGGGCCATGCCGGCAGGCGTGAATTGCCTGCATCGCGAGTATTACCTGCCCTCCATGACCGGCATCGCGGTGGCCGTCTATGAACCGGCGGTGCCGGCCGATGCGACCTTGCAGGCGGCCGAGGTGGCCCGTCATCGCGAGCACGTGGCGCAGCAGCTCAAGGGTATCGAGCAACTGCAAGGCACCTATCCCTTCACGCTGGAGACGGCCAATACGCGCTACCGCATCAACCGCTACCTGTACCAGCTGATCCAGCCGGCGTTCCGCGAGCGCTTCCTGGCGGACCCGCAAGCGACCTATGCGCAAGCTGGTCTGTCGCAGGAGGAATGCGACATGATCAGCCGCCGCGACTGGCAGGCCATGATCCGTTATGGCGTGATCTTCTTCCTGCTGGAAAAGCTGGGCGCGGTGGTCGGCGTATCGAACCTGCATATCTACGCGGCCATGCGCGGTCAGTCGCTGGAAGAATTCCAGAAGACGCGCAATGCGCCGGGAGCGCTGTATTCGGTGGCAGGGGCGGCATCGGACAAGGCTGCGGATTGGAACAAGACCGGGACCCGGTGAGCGTGTTCTTCCTGCTGACGTAAACGGCATCGCGCCCTCCCTCGGAGCGGCGCGATTTTTTATGGGCGTTGCCATTCAAAGAAAATCAGCACTCCATCAAAACACCCGAGCTGTCTTGACTATGGCTTGGCGAAAGCCACTACGCTAATCGTCCGAAAAATCGAATTACTTCCATTGAGAAAGTACCTCGCGCAACGGAGACTGTCGCCTTCGTCGCCCGCGGCCCTGGCTGTACCGAGGAGTCCATGGGCATTGGCCGCATCAGGGACATCCTCCTTCCAAACGGGCAGGCGCGCTTCGCAAGAAGTCCTGCATTTTTTTCCTGTTTGTTCACTGGCATGTTCCCGACTGCGCGAATTCTCTCTGGAAGCCGCATCGCATGCCCTCCCCCTCGCCGAATCATTCACCACGCTCGCACGCGCGCATCACGCAGCATCGCCGGCTGCTCCAGCTGGACTCGCCACTCGGGCCAGACGTCCTCTTGCCACAAAGGCTGATCGCCACCGAGCGACTCAATGATGGCTACGAAGTCACCCTCGATCTGCTGAGCACGCATACCGGCATCGCGCTGGAGCAGTTGATTGCGCAGCCAGTCACGCTGTGGATCCGGCAGCATGAGGGCGAGACCCTGCCCTGGCATGGCTACGTGCATACCGCAAAGCGCCTGGGCAGTGACGGCGAACTCGATTTCTGCCAGATCACATTTTCTCCCTGGCTGCATTTCCTGCGCTTTCGCAAGGACGCCCGGATCTGGCAGGACAAGAGGACCGAGGACATCCTCGCTGACGTTTTCAACAACCACCCGCAAGCACGCGGCCATTACCGTTTTGTCCTGGAACGAACTTACGTCCCGCGATCCTATTGCACCCAGTACGAAACCGACTGGCATTTCGTCCAGCGCCTGATGGAAGAAGAAGGCTGGTTCGCCCATCACGAGCAGCGGGAAGATGGCAGCGGCCACGTTCTGGTCATCACCGACAATACCTGGAACCTGCCCGGCTTGCCCCGGCAAGGCATCGCCTTCCACGGTGCCGGCCCCCGCGACGAGCTCGACAAGATCCTGCATTGGAGCGCCAGCCGCACGCTTTCCTCCAAGACATGGCGAGGCCGTAGCGACGACTACAAATCGCCTCGCATGCAGAAGGAGGCCGAAGAACAGGTGATGCCCGAATACGGCCACCTGCCCGCGCAGCTGGAGATGTATGAATACACCGGCGCTTACAGTTTCAGGCTGCAGGAAGACGGCAATCGCCAAGCCGATCTGCAAGTTGAGCAATGGGAGTCTTCCATGCAGCGCTACGCAGCCGTCTCGGGCGTGCGCAATCTGGCCTGCGGGCGCTGGTTCAGGCTGGAAGAACATCCCCAGTATCGTGCCGAGCCCGACAGGGAACACCAGTTCGTCATCCTCGCCATCGACTGGTTCATCGAGAACAACCTGCCCCTGTCGCATCAGGCGCTGGATTTTCCGGGCAGCCTGAAAGGCACACTGATGGCCTTCAAGGAGTCGATCCGGCGCGAACGGCAGGTCGATGAAACGGACAACGAGCACACCGGCCATTGCTTCAATCGCTTCGAGGTACAGCGCCGCAAGCTGCCGTATCGTCCTGCGCACACGCATGCCAGGCCGCTCATGCAGCCGCAGACGGCCATCGTCGTGGGGCCTGCCAGTGAAGAGGTCTATACCGATCATCTTGATCGCATCAAGGTCCAGTTCCGCTGGGACCGGATCAATCCCGGCAACGAGGCGGCGTCCTGCTGGGTGCGGGTGAGTTACCCCAATGCCGGCCAATCCTGGGGTGCCATCCAGGTGCCGCGCATCGGTCAGGAAGTCATCGTGTCCTTCCTCAACGGCGACCCGGACCGGCCGGTGGTGACCGGTCGCTTGTTCAACGGGGAACAGCGTCCGCAGTGGCATACCAACGGGCGGCTCTCGGGTTTGAAGTCCAAGGAATTCGGCGGCACCGGCTTCAACCAGATGGTGATGGACGACACCCCTGAGCAGAACCGGATTCATCTCTACAGCACCAATACCCATGCGCAATTGAATCTTGGCCACCTGGTCAGCCAGACGGGCAATGAGCGTGGCGCCTTCTTCGGCAGGGGCTTCGCGCTCAGTACCGATGCCTACGGTGCCATCGTCACGCACAAGGGCTTGTACATCAGCACCTATGGACGGCCAGGCGCACAGGGAACGCAACTCGATGCCAGCGAGGCTACCGGCCAGCTGAAATCCGGCGCGGCCCTCAGCAGGACCCTGTCGGAAACCGCAGCGAAAGCTGGTGCGGAACCCTTGGCAGGACAGGAAGCATTGCGCGATTTCATCGATGCCACCCAGGCGGATTACGAGGATCCGTCGCAAGCGCAGGCCAATCGTTTCAAGCAGGCCATTCTGCTGGTGGCCTCCCCGGATGGCATTGGCCTGACTACGCCCAAAGGCGTGCATACGCATGCTGGTGCGGGGCTCACGTTGTCATCGGGAACGGATACCAGCATCGCTGCCGGCAAAAGCCTGCTGGCCAGCGTGGGCGAGAAGATCAGCCTGTTTGCCTTCAAGGCCGGGATCAAGCTGTTCTCCGCAAAGGGCAAGGTGGCGGTGCAGGCGCAGAGCGATGACCTGGACCTGATTGCAGAGAAGGTGGCGCGGCTGCTGTCGACGAGCGGGCGCATCGAGATACATGCAAAGGACGAAGTGTTGATATCCGCCGGCGGCTCCTTCATCCGGATCAACGCCTCCGGAATCACGCACGGGACGGCTGGCACCTGGGAAGCCAAGGCATCGCAGCATGCGATGACAGGTCCGGCGCGCGTGTCGTATGCGATGCCATTGCTGCCCGCGAGCGACTTGAATTTGCCCAAGCGCTATCCCTACTCACAGTGAGTTTTTCTTCAACGAGGACATCATGCTGATCAGTCCCCCTTTCCTGCCGCCGCGCACGGAGCAACAGAGCGAAGACGAATGGCTCGACCTGGCCATGAACGGCGATGCACCCGGCCCGGGGGCTTTTCCGGTCAGTTTCAATCTCGGCTGGCATGGCGGGATTCACCTGAGCGCTCCGAGGGCAGGCAACGCCCATGAACCCGTCCGGGCCATTGCGGATGGCACCATCGTCTTCGTGCGCCCGCCCACGAAAGGCTTGCCCAACCTGCCGCCTGAACATCCCCTCATGTACAACGGTGCCACCAGCGATGGCGTAGTTGTCATCAGGCACGAAGCCGAGATCGGCGAAGGGGAACAGGCGCGCGTCGTCTTCTTCAGTCTCTACATGCACCTGCATGCCATTGCGCCGGCCGCGCGCGTCAATCGCTTCGTGCATCGCAAGGAGGTCATCGGGAACGTAGGCTACATCGATGGAGAGATGGGACGCATGCACTTCGAGATCATTTGCGACGATGCGAATCTCGCCAGGCTCACGGGCCGCGCTTCAGGTCCGTTGCCGCTCACGTCGGACGGACGAAGCGACGTCATCTTTGGCGAAATCCATTTCCACATCCCTGCCGGGACGCCGGTCTACGACAAACAGCCGCTGGCACATTCCGCGCAGGCATTGACGGCAGCACCAAAACCAAGCCGTCCATCGCGCGACAAGGAGCCCGATCCCCCGGTTGCGCTCTCTGCCGTCCACATCACCGCCAGTGACATGATCCTGGGCGTGCGCTATCCCGGCGCAGAGGGCAACGTCGCCAGCACCGGAGAAGCGGTGCTCACCACTTACGCGATGGACGGGACCAGGACCGGCACGCCGGTCAGGGAAAAGGATGGCGAAGCCGATCTCTACAAGCATGCGGTCCGGATCGCCAACGCCTGTCCCGAAGCGCAGCGCCCTGCCCCGAGCGCCGTGTATGAACTGCTGCGCTTTGGCCGCGTGATCGGACCGGACAAGCTGCCATCCGCCAGCCTGCCCCATTGGAGAAAGCTGTCTTATCCCGGCGGAGAAGGCTGGATCAACCTGAATGCCGCCAACATCCGCAAGTTCAGCGATGCAGATTTCCCGCACTGGAAGCAGTGGCGCCTCATCAATGACGATACCGATCAGGATAGCCGCTGTGATTCGCGGACGATCCGGGGCTGGCTCGATACCGACAAGGATGGACGTGTCCAGCCGGCAGAAGCCAGGTCCAGGATGGCCGAGGTGGACATGGCCTACAAGCTGCGCCGGGTCATCGCGCGGTTTCCAACTGAGTGGGAGAGCAGCACGATCGAGGCGCGCTGGGGATGGTTGAAGACCAGCACGGCGGAAAATCCGACGCCGTTGAGCAATACGGATTTTGAGGCCTTGCGTGCGCATATCAGCGCCCTTGCCTTCTGGCCCGGGGGTACTGAGCTCCCCAGAATTCATTGGCACTGGCATCCGAAGGAATTCATTCGCCACTTCCGCAAATGTGCGTGGCTGAGCGCAAAGGATCTGGCGCGCATCTATCCGGATGAGAAATATCCGTTGAAGGCGTTGGAGGCAGAGGGACGCCAGCGTACCCCGGCCTCCATTCGGGAAACTTACCGCAAAGACCTCAACAAGGTGATGCGCAAGTACCTGATCAATTCACCGGTGCGGATGACACATTTTCTGGGTGAGGCGGCGGTGGAATGCATGTACCTGGTGATCATGGCGGAGGGGGCGGTCAGTTTTGCCAGGAAACCGACGCATGAGAGTTTTCAGCCGGAGGATGCGGGGTTCTATGCCCCCGAGAAACCGGGCTATCTCAAGTATCTGTCGGGGAAGCTTGGCAACATCGAGCCCGAAGATGGGCCCAAGTTCAGAGGGCGTGGGATCAAGCAACTGACGGGGAGAGAGAACTACGCCAAGTATTGGGTATATCGAGGATGGCTCTCACCCACCTCATTTGCAACAACTTGGTGGAAACCATCCGAGCCCAAAAAGGCACCGAAAATCCCGGACCCGCAAAGACTTTCGATCAATGTTTATAACGCAGTGGATTCGGGCGGATGGTACTGGACTGCTGGAGCTAGAGATAACCAATTCAAAACAATCAATTTGAAAATAAATTCCCTCGTTATCGATCAACCTTTGGTCAAAGAGGTAGCAATAGCAATCAACGGAAAAGATCCTCTTACGCAAGAACCTAACAATTTAGTTGAACGCGTGAAGGAAACTCAATGGACCAAATCAATCACTATGGATGGAGTGTAAATGCAAGCAACCCAGAAATCGGTGTTCCTTTTTTTTCTTATTTTTACGAACTCCGGCGATGTTCAGGCTTTGTCTCAAAGTGACTTGGATCTGGTCAAAAGAGACCTGAATATTCCAAAGACGTGGACCATCTCGCAAAAGGCATCTCCATGGAATAGCAGTACTGGCGACACATATTGCACGGTTCTGATGTCCACCGACCGAAGAAAATGGCTAGGGAATTTCTGCATTTCATCCAGCTCACAAGTTCGCTTTGACGTGGGCGTCTGGGACGAAGTACCTGACGAAGAGTATTGGGGTGACCGCAGCAAAGAAGAGATCGGCTATTGGAACGTCACCCCGATGTTCATCTATCCGATGACGCCATTCATTACCCACCCCATCAAGAATTATGCCGCCGAAATTGACTGTAATTTGGGGGATGGAATCGGCTATAGACCTACCAACACCTGTCACAGCGCCTATTACCAACTCCGCGAGGGCGTGTTCATTTACAGCATATTTCATCTCTCCGATGATGTAAGGCGCAAACAGAAGGCGCGAATCTCGGACATTAGAAATCTATGGATTCATGTCGGCAAAAAGATCGAGGGGAGATCTAACCCAAAATGAAGAAGCAGACGGACGAGAGAGTGCTGCGGACCACAAAAAATCGCATCTCCGACGCAAAGCCCAACACCGACCGCGGAAGAACTTATATGCAAGCGATCAGAATATTGCTCTTTGCCTTTCTACCGATATTTGCAGACCCTGCTTTTTCGCAAGTCCTTTCCAGAAATGAGGCAATCGCGCTTACCCGGGATTTACGCTTTCCCAAAGCGTGGCACATGTCCAAAAACATGAAACCAGTTAGCAAAGACTATCCAGATAACTACTGCACCGTCTTCCACTCTACAAAAATGAAGAAGTGGCTAGGCGAACTATGTATCTCGTCCAATAAGGACTTTATCTGGACGATGGGTTTCGCTGAGACAGTCCCCGACGAAGAACGTTGGGGCGATCGGGATGAACAGCAGATCGGTTATTACACATTTACCCCCCTCTTCACCTATCCAATGACACCCCTAATGGCCGATCCGATAAAAATTTACGCTGCCGAGTCAGACTGTTATCTCGACGACGGCCCGGTGTATCGAGCTACCAGCATGTGCCATACCGCGCTTTATGAACTGCGTCCCGGCGTCTTCATCTTCACCGCCTTTGACTTCTTCGACAACGTCAAGCGCAAGCAAAAAGCGCAACTATCAGACATCAAAGACCTATGGATTCAAGTAGGAAACAGGATCAAAAAAGAATCAAGGTACTGAAACACCGCAATACCCCACCGTTTTCTCCGACTGGCCCGTCGCTAGGCTCCGGGCCATATTGGGCGGCACCCGCTCCGCCCGGACCAGTCCCACTAATCTCTCGCAAGATCAACCCACCTGATAAACCCCCTTCAACATCTTGCGCACAATCGCCTCAAAGAAAATCACCGCAAACCCGTCATTGCGAATGAGCTGCTGCGTCAGGTCCGCACATTTCTGCCTCACCGCATCCGGCAACAGCTGATCCTCGCCCGCCATCGACCGTCCCGCCACCTGGATCTCGGCCGCCCGCTGCACCGTCCACAGCAGGAAGAAGGCGCGCTGGATATCGCTCTCGCACACCGCCACCCCGTGATTGCGCAAGACCAGGATGTGCTTGTCCCCGAGGCTCTGCAGCATGCGCTCCTTCTCCTCCGCAAACAGCGTGATCCCCTCGAACTCGTGATACCCGATGCGCCCGAACAATTGCGCCCCATAGAAATCGTTGTGCTCGAAACCGCTCTTCTTCATCGTCACCGCCGAGATCGGCGTGGTATGCGTGTGGATCACGCAGCGCAGGTCATCACGCGCACCATGGATGGCACTGTGCAGCGCAAACCCCGCCGGGTTGGCCTTGTAATCCGACGGTTCGGCCAGTTGCCCATCCAGCCCCACCTTGAGCAGGTTGGCCGGCGTCACTTCGTTGTAGTTCAGCGCAAAGGGATTGACCAGGTAATGATGCTCCGGCCCCGGCACGCGCACCGAGATGTGGTTGAAGATCATCTCCGTCCAGCCCAGGTAATCCACCAGCCGGTAACAGTGCGCCAGCTGGATGCGCAGCGCCCATTCTTCGTCGCTGCAGTGGGATGGCTTATCTGCGCCATAGCTGAATTGCATGATATTCATCGATTTGACTCCTGAATTCGTCAATGAGGTGATCGCGCTCAGGCGGCCCGTGCCGCCGGCTGCGGTTGTTGTGTCTGCTGCGCTCTCTGTTGTCCTGTCTGCCCTGTCTGCTGCTGCGCCGCCTCGCCGCGAAAACGCGCCAGCGATACGATAGCCCGCGTGATCGGCATCGGGATGGCATAACGCTCGGCCATCTCCAGCACGGCATCGCCGATGGACGCCAGCTCCAGTGGCCGTCCGCGCTCCAGGTCCTGCAGCATCGAGGTCCGGAACGCCCCCATGGCCTCGCCCAGCTGCAGGAAGGTCAGGGGATCGATGTCCACCCGCGCCCCATGGCTGGAGGCCACCAGCAAGGTCTCGCGCATGATCTGGCTGACCACCTCGCGCAGCTCGGGCAAGCCGTACAACTGCTGCAGCGTGCCCTGCGTGATGACCGACAGCGGGTTGGTGCTGATGTTGGCAATGATCTTGGTCCACAGCTTGTCGCGAATGCGATCGGTGGCGCGGGCTTCGATACCGGCAGCTTCCACCGCCGTCCGCACGCGCATGAGGCGCTCGCTCATCGCGCCGGATGGCTCACCCAGCACCATCAGGTGCGGATTGACCGAGCGGATCACGCCCGGGCTCTCGACCTCGGCCGTGATGAAGAGCACGCTGCCAATGAGCCTGTCCAGCGCAACCGCGTTTGCCAGCGCACCGTCCGGGTCCACGGCCTTGACGGTCTCGCCATCGAAGCGCCCGCCCTCGCGGTGGAAATACCACCACGGCACGCCATTGTTGGTCGGGATCACCACCGTCTCTTCGCCCACCATGGGCGCGATCTGGGGCAGCAGGGCTGACATGTCCTGACTCTTGGCGCACAGGAAAATGACGTCCTGCATGCCGAACTCCGGCAACTGGCTGGCCGCCGGACGCGCGTGCGTGGTGCCGTGCAGGTCATGCAAGGTCAGGCCGCGCTCGCGGATGGCCTGCAGCGTCTGCCCACGCGCCAGTACGCTGACCTGGTGGCCGGCCGCCGACAGGCGCACGGCCAGGGTGCCGCCGATGGCGCCGGCACCGGCGATGCAGATGCGCAAGGGTCCGGCAGGTGATGCAGCAGAGGGGGAAGTTGCGTTGCTCATGGCAATCACTCAATCACTCAATCAATCAGGAAAATGTTCAACCGGCCAGCTTGTCCTGGTGCTTGCCGGACAAGCCCAGGTAAGCCTCGATCACGCGGCGGTCATGGGCCAGCTGGCTGGCCGGGCCATGCATGCGGATCTCGCCGTTCTCCAGCACGTAGCCATAGTCGGCCACCTGCAGCGCGGCGCGCGCGTTCTGCTCCACCAGCAGGATGGAAACGCCCCGCCGGCGCAGCTCGGCGATGATGCGGAAGATCTCGCGCACGATCAGCGGTGCCAGCCCCAGGCTGGGTTCGTCCAGCATCAGCAGGCGCGGCTTGGCCATGAGCGCACGGCCCACGGCCAGCATCTGGCGCTCGCCGCCAGAAAGCGTGCCGGCCTGTTGCGTGCGGCGTTCACGCAAGCGCGGGAAGAGCGTGTAGACCTCCTCCAGCGTGGCCGCGTAATCACGCTGGCCGGTGCGGTAACGCTGGAAGGCCCCCAGCATCAGGTTGTCCTCGATGTTCATCTCCGAGAACAGCTCGCGCTTCTCCGGCACCAGGGTCATGCCGGCCGCCACCATCTCTTCGACCTCGGGCGAGTGACGGATGGTGCCGTCAAAGGCCATCGCCCCGCGAGAAGGCAGTACACCCATGATGGCCGAGAGCAGCGTGGTCTTGCCCGCGCCGTTGGGGCCGATCACGGTGACGATCTTGCCCTGCTCCACCGACAGGTCGATGCCCGACAGCACCTGCACCCGGCCATAGGCCGCCGACAGGTCGCGTACTTCCAATACCTTATTGCCCATGATGTGCTCCTGCTGCGATGGCATTGCCCGCGCCTTCTTCGACCGCCGCGCCCTCTTCCTCGTCGGCCACGCCCAGATAGGCTTCCAGCACGGCGCGATTGTTCTGGATCTCTTCGGGCAAGCCCTCGGCGATCTTCTGGCCGAAGTCCATCACCACGATGCGGTCCACCAGTTCCATCACGAAATCCATGTCGTGTTCCACCAGCAGGATGGCCATGCCCTCGCTGCGCAGCTTGCGCAGCAGGTCGCCCAGCGCCTGCTTCTCGCCCAGGCGCAAGCCCGCTGCGGGTTCGTCCAGCAACAGCAGGCAGGGATCGGCGGCCAGGGCTCGCGCGATTTCCAGGATGCGTTGCTGGCCCAGCGACAGCGCGCCGGCCTGTTCGTACATCTGCGCCTTCAATCCGACACGTTCGATCTGGCGTGCCGCTTCAGCCAGGATGCGCGCCTCTTCCTGGCGATCCAGACGCAGCATGGACGACAGCACACCGCGCTGGCCACGCAGGTAGGCGCCGATGGCAACGTTCTCCAGCACCGTCATGCGCGGCATCAGGCGCACGTGCTGGAAGCTGCGGCTCATGCCCAGCCCGGCGATATGACGCGAACCGCGACCGGTGACCTCGTGGCCACGGAACTGCACGCTGCCAGAGGTCGGTGTATCGACACCGGAAATCTGGTTGAAGAGCGTGGACTTGCCCGCACCATTGGGGCCGATCAGGGCCAGCACTTCACCGGCCATCACTTTCAGGCTCATGTTGTTGTTGGCCACCAGGCCGCCGAACTTGCGGGTCACCTCCCGCACGTCCAGCACCACCTCCTGCGGCGCAGGCATGGGGCGGCGCGGCAGCGCTTCGGCGTGCGGGTCGATCTCCAACCGACGGCTGCGCACCGGTACCAGGCGAGCCAGGTAAGGCCACAGCCCATCGCGCGAACGCTGCAGCAGCACCACGATCAGGAGCCCGAAGACGATGGTCTCGAAGTTGCCCGAGCGCCCCAGCACCACCGGCAGGATGCCCTGCAGCCATTCCTTGAGCACCACGATCAAGGTGGAGCCCAGCACCGCGCCCCACACATGGCTGGCCCCGCCGAGTACCGCCATGAACAGGTAGTCGATGCCAAAGCCCAGCCCGAAGGGCGAGGGATTGACGAAGCGTTGCATGTGCACGTACAGCCAGCCCGACAGGGCTGCCAGGACGGCAGCGATCACGAAGACCACGATGCGCATGCGTGCCGTATCGATGCCCATGGCCTCGGCCATCACGATGCCGCCCTTGAGCGCGCGGATGGCGCGGCCCTCGCGCGAGTCCAGCAGATTGCTC
>Ga0228674_1002058_pt1 | contig 11413 bp, 17 predicted proteins | sample 1D_rmetaG_FD_189054 | JGI IMG/M metagenome (GOLD analysis project Ga0228674, IMG submission 189054) | Seawater microbial communities from Monterey Bay, California, United States - 1D_r | ecosystem: Environmental > Aquatic > Marine > Coastal | place: USA: California | collected 2016-09-26
TGCCCCTCCCCACCAAATTCCCGCCCCTCCTCCTCCGGGTCGAGTGGCAACGGTCAGCCAGCAATCCACCGCCTGCTGACCAGTGGTACCCGTTTACCCTTGCGCGCATCACGCAACGGAACATAATTCAAATTATCTGTATATCCATACAGGCCGGTTTATTCACCGGCCCTCACGCAGGAGCCAAGCCATGCTGAGCTGGGATGAATTCGACAAGGAAGACGGCGCAGAAGCAGCCGCCGCAAGCAACGCCAATGCACAGAGCGCCGGCACCAATTTCGACAAGCTCGACAGCGAAGCTGCCGGCTCGGTCGAGCAGGCCCGCGCCGTCGACGCCAACGACTCCGAGGCCGTGGCCCGCGCCAAGAAAGCCCTGAACGACCTCGACATCCAGGAAGGCCTGGACGACCTCGAAGGCGCCTCCGCGCGCGTACAGGTCGGCGACAAGCAGATGATCAACGCCCGCGCCGACCTCAACCAGCTCGTACCCTTCAAGTACGACTGGGCCTGGCAGAAGTATCTGGATGGTTGCGCCAACCACTGGATGCCGCAGGAAGTGAACATGAACGCCGACATCGCGCTGTGGAAGAGCGCTGACGGCCTCACCGAAGACGAGCGCCGCATCGTCATGCGCAACCTCGGCTTCTTCTCCACTGCCGACAGCCTGGTTGCCAACAACCTGGTACTGGCCGTGTACCGCCTGATCACCAACCCCGAGTGCCGCCAGTACATCCTGCGCCAGGCCTTCGAGGAAGCGATCCACACCCACGCCTACCAGTACTGCATCGAATCGCTGGGCATGGATGAAGGCGAGATCTTCAACATGTACCACGAGATCCCGAGCGTCGCGAAGAAGGCCTCCTGGGGCCTCAAGTACACCCGCTCGATCTCCGATCCCAAGTTCGAAACCGGCACCCCGGAAACCGACCGTCAGTTCCTGCGCAACCTGATCGCCTACTACTGCGTACTGGAAGGCATCTTCTTCTACTGCGGCTTCACCCAGATCCTCTCCATGGGCCGCCGCAACAAGATGACCGGCACCGCCGAGCAGTTCCAGTACATCCTGCGTGACGAGTCCATGCACCTGAACTTCGGCATCGACGTGATCAACCAGATCAAGATCGAGAACCCACACCTGTGGGATGCCCAGATGAAGGACGAAGCGACCCAGATGATCCTGCAGGGCACCCAGCTGGAGATCGAATACGCACGTGACACCATGCCGCGCGGCGTACTGGGCATGAACGCCGCGATGATGGAGGACTACCTCAAATTCATCGCCAACCGCCGCCTGACCCAGATCGGCCTGAAGGAAGAGTACCCAGGTACTACCAACCCCTTCCCGTGGATGAGCGAGATCATGGACCTGAAGAAGGAGAAGAACTTCTTCGAGACCCGCGTGATCGAGTATCAGACTGGTGGGGCGTTGAGCTGGGATTGAGTTGGGTTCAACACATTAAAACGTCCACGATGTAGCTGCTCCTCAGAAGGGGGAGCAGCTTGGAGACAGGATGATTGAGTTTCTTGGTCAGGGCACTGGCCCATACACTGTCCACAATGTATTTACCCCAACCCAACCAGCCAAGCTTACGTTCATTGACCGGGACATTGTCAATAACGACCTAGTCGATGCTCTAGAGACGCCAGGAACACAGGTAGTTGTGTATGGGCATACTGGTAGCGGAAAAACTACGCTACTCACCAACAAGTTAGAACAGATTTACTCCCACCACATTACAACCAGATGCATGAAGGGAATGACCTTTGAGCAAATCCTTACAGAGGCATTTGATCAATTAGCACCCTTTTATGAGTCTGATCGCTCAAATTCAACAAGCGAAAGCGTGAAGGCAAATATTGCTGCCTCATACTCATCCATTAAATCCTCGCTTGAAGCAGCTAAAACCAAGGCCATCAGCGCTACAGAAAAGAGAGTTCTACCTCCACAACTTACCCCTCAGGCGCTGGGTAGGCTAATCGGAAACTCGGGGCAATGCTGGGTCATAGAAGACTTCCACAAAATCGAAGCAGCAGAAAAGGAAAAGCTTTCTCAGCTTCTGAAAGTATTCATGGATCTAGCATACGAGTATCCAACCGTAAAAATCGTTTGCCTCGGAGCCGTGGACACTGCACGTCAAGTCGTTGACTACGACAAGGAAATGAAAGAGAGAGTGGCAGAAATTGCTGTCCCACTGATGACCGAAGAAGAACTCTTCTCCATCATCACTAAAGGCGAGCAACTTCTTAATATAAGATTCACCCCAAGCGCAAAACGGAAGGTGGTTAAGTACGCATGCGGCATAGCATCAATATGCCACAGACTCTGTCTTAACATGTGCATTAGTGCAAACATAAAATACAAACAAAGCACCCAAACCGCAATAGATGATGAAAACTTCGACAACGCAGTCGAAAAATACATTAGAAGCGCATCAGACTCCTTAAAAAACTCTTTTGACAAAGCATTGAAAATCAGAAGAAGCACAAAGTTTGATAGCTCCACACTTATCATCAAAGCGCTATCACTGGCACCAGAAAGAGGCCTTGCCAGGTTCAACTTACTCAAAAGAATCAAAGAAAATGAACCGACTTACACAGATCAAATCTTAAAGTCTCACCTAGCCAAATTAGTAGACCCAGAGTACGGCTCAATCCTGAGACACGACAGCAACTCCGGACTATATGCATTTACAGACCAATTCCATCGCGCATACGCTCAATCTCTCCAACACACAGATGACAAACAAACTCAGCCACAGTTAATCAGACAAATCTTTATCACTCTCAAGGAAGACTACGCAGTAATCGAGTACGAGAGCTCTGCTGAAAATTAACTCTGATATTGGAAGCGAGTAGCTCGGACAACCGCCGCAAACGGTGGATGAAAAAGCGTCATCCACCCTACGACGAAATAACCGCCGCCGGGTGGACAACGCGAAGCTTGTCCACCATGGTTCAGGCACCGCCACCGCTCAAGGATGAGCCGCCATGTCCAATTACCGACGCGCCCGGAAGGTAAAGGGGACAAATTTATTTTCTGGACGGTAATCGGGGACAGACCACGATTTACCGGCGTCACTCATGCACCTTTTCGCCCTTACGGCGAGTCACTTGACTCGCTTCGCTCGCCCTTCGGGCCAGCCTGCGGCTGTTACTCCGCTTCGCTCCGTTTCTCTTTACTCGCGCAGAAAGTAACCAAAGAGAAAGCGCGCCCGGCATCCGGGTTTCGCTGCGCTCAACTCCCCTCGCTCCGGCGCTGTTCCGAGGGTCGTCGCGAAGGGCCATCCCTGGCCCATCACTCCTCGTTTGGCATCCATGCCAAACGCCCCTCTCCACAGCACCTCCACTCGGCCTCCTGACGGGATTCGGGGACCGCGGTGTTTGAACGTGTTGTGGAAGGCAGAGCAAAAAAGCAAAAGCAGAGCTTAAAGCGAGAGCATTGCGGCCAAGCCGCAATGCTCTCGCTCTGTTTGGTGCTGGATCGCCGATCTCACAGACGACGCCAAACGCCCCGTCAGGAGGCCGAGTGGAATCGTTGTGTAAGGGGTTGAGCGGCATGGATGCCGCGAGAGCCGCGATGGGCCAGGGATGGCCCTTCGCGGCGTGCCCCTGGAACGACGATGGAGCGAGGGAACCCGACGAAGTCGGGCCGGATGGCAGGGGCACAGACCTTTTGCTTACTTTTGGGGCGTCTGCCAAAAGTGAGCCGCTGTAAGAGCGGAACCGGTATCGGCAACAACGTAGAAGCGGCGGGTTCACGCCGAAGGGAAGTGAGCCGGCTACCACCGCAATGGTGGATGGAAAAAGCGTCATCCACCCTACGCCTGCCGAAACGTTGGAGCTATCGAGCTGCCATGGTTGTTGATAGAAAAACACTGCAGCACACTGAGGCTTCATCGTAAGGAGACGACACCAAATGCCGGACACGCCCAGCCCGTCTGGAATGACAAAAGTCACCCCGGTTACCTGTCCGTCATCCAACGCCTCCTGCAATTCTGGCGCTCGAATGGCTGGCCCGTCCTTCACGTAAAACACGATGAAAAGACACCCACGTCGAGCTATTACGTTCACGGCCCCTGGAATGGCATCAAACAGGAAGTCGCGCCGATAGAGGGCGAAGCCGTCATCATCAAGAATGAAAACTGCGCGTTCATAGGCACCCACTTGAATGCCGCGCTGAAGGGAATGAACGCAAATCGCATCGTGCTGACGGGCGTTGTGATCCATAACAGCATGGATGCCACCGTCCGCGCAGGCAAAGCGCTCGGGTACAGCATCATCCTCCCGTCAGATGCCACAACCGCCGTACCTGTAACAGGGCCAGGCGGAACCCGCTGGGAAGCCTCGACCGTGCACGAGCTGACGTTGGCCATACTGGGCGCCGAATATGCTGAGGTCATGTCATCAGACGATGTGATTGCACGACTCAGCGAGTAACCCGGACGCCGTATCCAACGGTGGATGAAGAAAGTGTCATCCACCCTGCGCACCGCTTGGATTGCCCTCCACTGACCGCCTTGCGCCAATCTCAGGGAAAGTCGGCCGGCTCAGCCTCATGGGCCTTGTGCAGCAGCTCGATGAACGGCCTTGCCTCAGCGAGCATATGAGCGGCGATGGCAGTGACCGGAATCCCCGGTGTCCATGAGTTCATCACGGCCGCCCCAGAGAGCTCTTTCACCCGCTCGAGCGTGATGACTTCACAACGCTGGGGCATGCCGAGGCGGGCAAGTTGACGCTGAACCATGCCCATCATGGTGCCTTTGAGCATCTCGGCCTCAGGCCAGATCACCGTCTCACCATCCCAGAACGCCAGGTTCCATATCGTTGCCTCACTCAGGTGCCCACGTTGATTAACGAAGGCAGCATCATCGAAACCCTCGCGTATCGCCTGGTGCAGGTAATAGGTCTTGCCGATTTCACCGACATGCTTGATTGCCGCCAGCGGCCTCTCATGCTCGATGACACCCAAGCGCAAGGGGCCTTGTGGCCCATCGGACGGCGCGGCTGTGCGTACGAACACGGCAGGTTCAACGTCCATGCTGGCGGCCGTGAACTCGCCTTGAGGTGAAAAGACGGTGACGGTCAGTGACTGGTCGCTGGCGCCTTCTTCGATCGCGGTGCGAATGTACGACCGCAGCAACGCTTCAGCAGGCGCACGGTTGAAGAGCTGCAGAGAGGCATCGCGCAAGCGCTGCAGGTGAAGATCCAGCCCCTTGATTCTGGAGTGTCTGACCTGCATCGCGGTGAAGTGGGCAAAACCGGCGAAAGCCAGCGGGTTCAGCGGTGAAGCGCTGACGGGTTGTCCATCGATGTAGGACGGATAGGGGTTCGGGTGAATCGCCATGGGAACGGCTCCTGATGGTGCTCGATTGATCGAGCACCTATCATCGACCCTGACAGCACTGCCAGAGTCAAGGCGAAGGAAGCGATGAAAATAGGTGAGCTATCCAGGCGCTCTGGCGTGAGTGTGAGAATGCTCCGTTACTACGAAACCGAAGGGTTGCTGAAGCCCAAGCGCACAGCCGGCGGCTACCGCGATTACGACCTGGCAGAGTTGCGCACGGTCGAACGCATCAGGTTGCTGGGTGCAGCCGGCATGACCCTGGCGACCATCTTGAAGTTCTTGCCATGCGTGAGAGGCGAAGGCCTAGCCTTCGAGCCATGCGATGAGCTGCATGACGTTCTGCACGAACAGATCCGCGTGGCCGATCAGAAAGCGGCCGAATTGGCGCAAAGCCGCAAGATTCTGGAGAGTTTTCTGCAGGAAGTTGAGCGAGGCTGAGCAATCATCATCGAGCGCCGAGCTTTGCTATGCATGACCGCTGCTTCGTTCGGGTCCCGCATTGTTGCAACCGCCCCAAAGCGGTGGATGAAAGAGCGTCATCCACCTTACGCGCTACTTGTCCAGCTCGCGCAGGATATCTGCGCTGGGCATCCATAAAACGCCTGAGCGATATGCTTTGAAGCCATAGGCAGTGGCCCGATAAACACAGGGCACTGCCTGCCTGGCGCCCAGCAGCTCACGCAGCTCCTGCGCCTGCAGAACGCGCTGGCTACGCCCCTCATTAAGGTTCTCGACGAACATGATCGACGAGTGAAAGACGAAAGGAGAAGTCGTAGGCCCTGCGACAAGAGAGGAAACCAGTCCTTTTGCTACATACCGCTCAGAGCTGTGCTCGTTGGGCATAGCCTCACCTACGAGCGAACAGCGCAACAGTCCGCCCGCGGGCGAGTCTTCGGGTTTGAAAACATTCAGAAGATCGGCATCAGCGGTAAAGCGGACCTGATAACTATTGGCGCTCTGCTTGGAAAACCCGAGATAACCCAGTTCAGCAGGCGGGAGGTGATGATCTTTGGCGCAGCCCAGAAAGAAGGGCAATGCGGCCAGCGGTAGACACCTGATCACAACAGCTACCTTATGCGCTAGCTCCGCAGTGATCACTGAATGCCCACTTCCCGAAAAATGTCTGCAACCGGCACCCGCATGGTTGCCGAGCGATAAGCCTTGAAGCCAAACGCGGTCGCCGTATACACGCAAGGCACGAACTGCTTGCCCTGCAGAATGCGCTGCAACTCGTCGGCGTGCAGCATGCGACTGCTACGTCCCTCGTTGAGATTCTCATCAAACACCAGCACGGCAGAGTAAATGAAGCCCTCATCATTCCGCGCCGGCAGAACAACTGAAACCAAACCGTCAGCAATATATTGATCGGCATCATAATTAGCTGGCACTTCGTCGTTCCCAAGCGAACACCGGAGCATGCTACCTATGGGCTGCTTACCCTTTTCGAATACACCCAACAAATCAGTGCTCGATGAAAATTTGACTTCATAAAGATCGACGCCTTCTTTCCTCATTAGTTCGAGATATCCAAGCTTGGCAGCAGAGCTACCATGATCTTTGGCACAGCCTACAAAGAAGGGCAATGCGGCCAGCGGCAGACACCTAATCACGACAGCTACCTGATGCGCCAACTTCGCAGTGATCACTGAATGCCTACTTCTCGAAAAATGTCTGCAACCGGCACCCGCATGGTTGCCGAGCGATAAGCCTTGAAGCCAAACGCGGTCGCCGTATACACGCAAGGCACGAACTGTTTGTCTTGTAGAATGCGTTGCAACTCGTCGGCATTTAACGTACGCCGGCTTCGCCCGCCATTCATATTCTCATAGAAACTCAATGCCGAAGAGTACACCAAGAACTCGCCATTCCGAGTTGGTTGAGAGACTGAAACCAAGCCGCTTGCTGAATATTGGTTAACATTATGATCTACTGATACTTCATCAACCCCAAGCGAGCATCGAAGTATACTGCTTATAGGTCGCTTACCCGGCTCGAAGATATTGAAGAAATCGATATTCGACGAAAACTTCACCTCATAAATATCGAAGTCACTTATGCGCTTGAGCCCCTGATAATCAAGCGCAACAGCAGGAACACCATGATTCTTAGTGCACCCCCAGAAAAATGGCAAAACAGCCAGCCAAATGAATCTGGACAGCCGCCTTGTCTGCTCAGGCACTACCGGCATCATCGATCCAGCTCACGCAAGATATCGCGCACAGGTATAGAAAGGAGTCCAGAATAATATGGTTTGAAGCCGTACGCAGTAAATCTATAAATACAGGACACGGACTGCCTAGCGTTCAGAATCTCTCGCAACTCCCGCACTTCCAGAGGGCGATAAGTACGCCCATCATTAATACTCTCCGAGAACATGACTGATGAGGAATATACGAAGGTATCTGAACGTGATTGAGACTGAACAGCATAAATCAACCCACTTGCCACATACCGCTCAGTTCCATTCTCATTTGCTGCATCATCACTACTGAGAGAACAACGCAACAGCCCACCAACTGGAGAGTCTTCGGGCTTAAAAACACTCAAAAGATCGGCATCAGAAGAAAATTTTATTGTATAAAAATTTTTATTCTTTTTTGAAACATCAATGTACTCAAGCCTTGCTGGAGGAATATCATGATCTCTAGCACACCCACTCAAGAGCAGCAGCATCACGAGCCATAACATTCTAAACATGACAACCACCCTTCACATAACTGACAATTGACTCAAAAAGAATATCTGACGCCGACATCTCATCACGAATCGGGCCTCTGAACATACTGAGCGCATCGGCATGATTAATATCCATTCGGGTATTAATATCAGGCCCACTAACAACCTGCCATTGCTCACCAAAACTGGCAACGGCATCAGAACTATCTGGGCGCTTTGCTACAGCTCGAACATTTATCCAAAACTCACTCACTGGCTCAGGCTTACTGAAATAAATATCTGAGCCCAGCCAAACCAAAGTACCATCTCCGACTGGATCCAAGGTAATCAGCATTTCAACTTTATACCCTTTCTCACTTAAAATCTTGGAAAGGTGCGCTCCATTCCACCCGCCAAGGCTGTGCCCAACAATATAGACAGGGGCTGACTTATCTGGAATCCCCTTATAGACATACTTATCAATATCCAACCCACCACGAACATCGCTATATCCAAGGTAATGAGATCTATAGAAGTCTAAGTAGCCAGCATCCCCAACGACACTTTCAAAATAGTCATAAACCAACTTGATGTTATTATAAGCTCCAGCAAAGTAATACGACTCCTTGTCCCCCGCCCCACCAATAAAGAAAACCACCACCCTGCAATTGCTGGCTTCTACGACTTTAGGTGCTTGATTTTCCGAGGGCGTCAGTACGGGCGATGCGGCTAGGGTTGCGGTCTTTCCGTTGGGCAATACGACTTTTTGAGCTTCCATGCTCAGTCCTCAATGTAGATTTCGATGGTTTCAGCACGAACAAAATGGGTCACCAATTTAGTGAAACCATTTTCATCTGATTGGCCGTATTCAAAGCGCCCGTCTTCATGCTTGATTGCATAATTTCTGTAGGTAAGCGGCCTTCCGCTGCGCTTGTCGACCAACTGGAAACGGTCATTGAAAGCCGACTGGATATTCAACGGGGCAACCGGGATAAACGGTGCTCCCCCTCCGCTGCTACCGATGATTACGGTGCCTGAACCAGCAATGATCGTATTGCCATGCCCGCCGACACTGCCGAGCGTCGCGGCATTCAGACCGTTGATGAATACGGTGGGGGAAACATTGGAAGCGATCGCACTGCCACAGGCCGACGTGTCGCTAAGCCGGGCGGCGCTGAGACCATCGAACAGCACATCACCAGAGCCGGTAACGATAGGGTTGGTGCCATGCCCCGGAATCGGGCAGGCGGTCGGGTCGCTGAGGCGCGCAGCAGGTTTGCCGCTCATTCATACACTCCTTGATCCAAGATCTTCGATGAGACAACGCTGTAATCCGTGGCGGCATTTTAATGATCTGGTCCGACACCACCTTGAACCATTGCTCAGGCTTGGAAACATGCCCGTGTGCTGATCGCTAGCTTTTGCCTTTTTTCTTGGCAATCGTCTTCATCCTTGCTGCCGCCTTCTGCACGCAGGCCATCTTCTCGGGACGTTTCATGCCCCGCCACTTGCGGATTTCCTCACGCGTGCGCCCGCAACTGACGCACAGCTCACTGTTGAGCTGACACAGCGACACGCAGGGGTTCTCAATGTCCTTGGCCACGCTTGCCCCTTGCCGGTCGCTCAACCGAAAACGCCACGTGTTCAGCGATGCTGGAAACGCTGATGCCCACTTCATCGAGAGCGGCCTGCGTCAGCACCAGCATTCTCGCCTTGTCCAAACTGGCGAGTGCGCGCGCCCTGCTCGCTTCGCTGTCGAACATCCAGATCACGCGCAGGCTCTGCGGAAACCGCAAGTAGTCCACGTCATGGGTCAGCCACTGGAAGCCGACGATTTCGCTTTTTGCCGTTTCACAGGCAAGGGTCAGGGTGCGGATCAGTTCGCGCTCCACAGCTGAGTATTTTCGTTTTGGCGATGGCATAAGGTTCTTCTGGGTCTGGGTTCGCTGCGCCGCCATGTTACCCGAGACGCTCAACGGCCAGAGGGAACAGATGGATCGAGGTCGAACAATGGCATCCGCGACGCAGGGCATAACTGGCAACCCACGCCGAGCGCGAGAGCGATCATCGCGCCCGAGCAAGGCAGCCCGCAGGTTACAATCCACGGCCCACGCATTCTCCAGCGGAACCCATATACCGATGTTCACCCTTGCCCACCTCAGCAGCCCGCCGCCCGAGTCCCTGAAAAGCCAGGTGCAGCAGATGGTGGTGGACTACTTCGCCGATGTCAGCGCGGTACCGCTGCTGCCGAGCAATCCGCTGTATCAGCTGTACCAGTACGTGATCGGCTATGAGCTGCATCTGCACCTGCAGACCATGAACGGCGAGGCCGAAGGCCCGGTGCAGTTGCTACTGGCGCTGGACGATGAAGACCCGGCCCGTGTGCTGGGGTTTGCCCTGCATCTGCCGAGCCCGGACGATGCTGCCGCCTGCACCCTCGCCTATATGGCGGTAGATGCCGCACACCGCCGTAAGGGCATCGGCCGCGCACTGCTGCAGCGCGTGCTAGCGCATCGTCCGCATCTGGAGCTGGCCTGCGTGGCAGCCAAGGTGCCGCTGTTCGAGGCCTTGGGCTTGCAGGTGCTGGCCGCTCAGGGTGCGCTGGTGGTGATGAGCAGCCGCGACTACCGCTCCAGCGGCATGGTGGCCGTCGCCGACCTGGCGCCGGTGTTTGCCTCCACGGAGGTCAGGCAGATTCACGCTTACCTGCTCAAGCAGCACGGCCAGCGCGCCATGCAACAGGCGGAAAAACAGCGTGACGCGCACCTCGACACGCTCGCCCTTCAGGCTCAGCAGTTGGTCGACGAGCGCCTGCCTTCACGCGCGCTGCATTGACTGGATCAGCGATGCCCGCTCCTTCTTGAAAAGCTGCCGGGCTTCATCCTCGATCTTTTGCAGATCCATGGCTTCAGCTCTCGCTTGTATACCGGCAAATCGTGTCACAGACGCTTAGCGGGTGCTGTGGCCCCTTAGAACAGTCGTCACACCGAACACAAACCACCCGGCACCGCCATGATCCACTCCCGCACCGCGAGAATGGTCGGGTCATTTATGCGGCTCTCCGGGTACACCAGAAAGAACGGCTTGCCTTCCAGTTCCGGGCCGAAGGGCTGCACCAGTCGTCCCTCTCTCAGCTCATCCTCGATCAGTTGCCGGCTCATCAGCGCCACGCCCTGGGCGCCGACGGCCGCCGAAACGGCGTGGGTTTCGTCGGAGAACACCAACCCGGCACTGACATCCAGCCCCGGCACCTGAGCCTGTTTCTGCCAGACGGCCCAGTCCATCGGCGAGGAGATCGCTGCCTGGTTACGGAAATGAATCAGCGTATGCCTGGGCAGCTCAGTCGCATCGTGCAGCCCCAGCAACGGGCTGCACGATGCGACTGAGCTGCCCAGGCATACGCTGATTCATTTC
>Ga0228674_1002060_pt1 | contig 11408 bp, 19 predicted proteins | sample 1D_rmetaG_FD_189054 | JGI IMG/M metagenome (GOLD analysis project Ga0228674, IMG submission 189054) | Seawater microbial communities from Monterey Bay, California, United States - 1D_r | ecosystem: Environmental > Aquatic > Marine > Coastal | place: USA: California | collected 2016-09-26
CATCACGGTAACTAAGGACGGTGTCACTGTGGCTAAGGCTGTTGACTTAGTTGACCCTGTCGAGAACTTGGCTGTCCGTATGATGAAGGAGGCGGCTGAGCGTACTGCTACCTCAGCAGGTGATGGGACAACAACGGCCATTGTCCTTACAGAGGCATTGGTGTCTTCAGGCTCTAAATTTTTTGAGGAAGATAAATCTTCCAACAAGACTAAGGTTCTTAGGAGCTTAGTTAATATGACCACCGAGGTGGTAAACTCACTAAAGAAGAAGTCACGTCCTCTTACCAAAAAGAAGATGCTTGATGTAGCTACTATATCTGCCAATAACGATGAGGCGGTAGGTAAGATTATAGCTGATGTATATAACAAGGTTGGTAAGACAGGCGTTGTCACTGTAGAGAAGAGCCAAACAAGTGACACTACTTTTGAGACTACTACGGGGATTAAGGTAGAGCGTGGGTATGCCACACCTTTATTTATTAATAACCACAAGAAGGATGAGTGTGTGTATGATGACTGCGCGGTCCTAGTATCTGACGCAGAGATTGACAACATCCACTCTATCGAGAAGGTGCTTACGCATATTGTTGACCCAAGCAAAAACAGGAAGCTATTGATTATCGCTCCCTGTAGTCAGCAGCTGACTAATACATTGGCGGCCAATGTGATGAAGCAGAAGGTTAAGATTTGTACTATCCAACCTCCATCCTTTGGATATAAGCAGCACGAGCTTATGCAGGATATAGCCTTGAGCTTAGGGGCTACTTATTTCTCGGAGGCTACGGGTGATGACCTCAGCCTTATTACCCCTGACGACTTAGGGGTTGCAAAGAAAGTTATCGTTGGCAAGGACCAAACCATTATCATCAAGGAGGATGGTAAAAATGTTGAGAGCATTAAGGCAAGGGTGTCGGAGCTAAAAGAAGCCGCTAAGTTGGCAACAAAGAAGCACGACAAGGATTTCATCCTTTCTCGAATCGCCTCCCTGACGGGAGGCATTGGCGTTATTCGCGTGGGTGGTAATACCGACCTTGAGCAGAAAGAGTTATATGACCGTGTCGATGACGCTGTATGCGCGGTGCGCTCTGCCTTGGAGGAGGGAATCCTCCCCGGTGGAGGAGTAGCCCTGTATAACGAGCATCAGAAGATAGAGGATGATTTAAAAAACAATAAGTACGATAAGCCGTATGACATATTAGCGGCAATGATATTAAGCGAAGCTTTGTATTCTCCTGTTTGTCAGATAATTGTAAATGCAGGTGGAGTCTTCTCTGAGGTATATGAGACAGGGATGAACATCAAACCTCAAGAGGGGTATGGCTTTGACGTAAAGAACGCAAAGTATGGTGACCTAATTGACATGGGCGTAATTGACCCTCTAAAGGTTACGCGGGTAGCATTACAAAATGCTGTGTCTGTTGCTGTGAGCATCTTAAGTACTAACGCCATTATTACTATGGCACGAACATATGAGGCAGAATGAAACCAATTGGAAAATACATAGCTATCACTCCCATAGATGAGGAGATGAAAAGCAAATCAGGTCTAATCCTTTCGGGTCAAGACGCTAAAGACTTTCGGTATAAAAAGGGTATTGTGAAAGAAGTAGGCACTGAGGTGTCAGGTATCAAGTCATTAGATACCATATACTTTGACAAGCATGCAGGTCACTCCTTGTTAGTCAAGAGTACCCCCTACACAATTATTCGCGAGAGCGATGTTGTGATTGTCGAGTAGCCTTGTTCATGTTCTCAATCATCTGCTTATACCTCTTATCGGAATAAGACACATTGCGAGCATACATAGGATTGGTGTCTGCCCCCACAGGTATCTCCTCTCCATTTAGCTTCTTATAGACAGAGTCTATCATACGTTTAGCCTTGTACGACAAACAGTACAGGGCTTTTCGTTTTCCGGAATGTTTTCTAAATACCACAACCCAATCGTCTCGCTTAAGCCTGTCGAATCTATTTATATCCCAACTCAATAGTTTGTCAAACTCTTTAAATTTATCCTTACTGAAGTAAGACTCTGAGTATAAGAATAGTAGCATTTCCAAGTCGGCTGTGTTGAGTCCGTACTTAGATTTAACGAAGTATCTAATTACTCTCCAATATTTTAAATAGTCATTCATATATTTGTCATATGCCGGAAGAAAACAAAAAAGTCGATTCGACTACTACATTCAAAGATACGTTAGCGGGAAGGCTAAAAGAAATTGATACGAGTACTAGAGAAGTCCGTCAAAAGCGAAGGGAGAAGAAGGCAGTCGAGCGACAGGCTAATTCCGAAGCTAGAAAAAAGAAACGTGCTGAGAGAAAGAAGAGGGGAATGTCAGGAGGTATCAATGGGCTTCAAGGTTTAAAATCATTGTAATGGCTACTAAAGGACGCACCAAAGGAAATAAGATATGCCCCGCAGGTATATCGTGGGCGAAGCGTACATTTGACCGCTACCCATCTGCTTATGCTAACATGGCGGCAAGCAAATATTGCAAAGACCCTAACTACGCTAAAAAAAGTAAGAAGTAATGCCTACAGTAAAGTACAAGTGTGGAGACACAGGAAAGATGAAGACTAAGGTCTTTCCTTATAACGCAGTCGGTAAAGCTCAAGCTTCTACCTTCGCTGCCACTATGAATGGTTCTATGAAGAACAACCCCGGGTACGGGATGGAAAAAAAGATGAAATCATCTTATTAATTTGAAAAACTATGGCTAAGAAAGAATACACCAAGACCAAGTCAACGGGTCGTAAAACAGTTGTTAAGACTAAAGCTGCTGACGGAAGCAAGAGTAAAGTTGTTACTCGTAAGATGAAGGATGGCTCTACTAAAGTTAAGTCGAAGACTAAATCAGGAGGAGTCGTAACTAAGCGTAAGGTGAAAGTTGGGAAGAAGTCTCCCACACGTACCACTAGTCTTACGTCTCAAAAAGTAGGCAACAGAGAGATTTACACTGAGACAAAAAAATCTACTCAATCCGTAAAGGGTAAAGAAGTTGTCAAGAATCGTAAAGCGAAAAAGGGAGAGGTTCGTAAGACGAAGTCTAAGATTGACGGAACGCGTAAAACTACTACGCGAGCTGCGGAAATGACCACAACCCCAACAAGCCGACCAAAAAGTATGGTAGGTAAAGGCCGAAAGATTACATCTAAAGGTCGTCGATATATGCAAGAGCAAAATAAAGCTAGTGGCCCGCGCTCAACAGTAAGCACCGGTACTACCACGACTACAACCCCCGCTAAGCGCACTAAGGTCAAGGTGAAAAAGAAAGGCCGTAAGTAATGGGCGAGCTAAAGAAATGGCGGGACGAGAAGTGGGTTCGTATTGGTACTGACGGTTCCATCAAGGGAGAGTGCGGTACAAGTAAGAACAAGAAAAACCCTGACCGTTGTTTACCTTTAGCAAAAGCCAAGAGCATGAGTCAGGCAGAGCGTGCAGCTACAGCGAAAAAGAAAAAGCGTCGAGGAGGAAGCAGGCGGCAGTTTGTTTCTAATACGTCTGCAGGAAAAGTAAAAGGATAATGGCTACTAAATCTAAAATGAAATGCAACGTTGTCACTAGAAGTGACAGGGCAGGCAAGAAGAAAATGGTTAAGGCTTGTGCTAACGGCAAAGAGAAGTTGATTCACTTTGGTGCTAAGGGTTACGGCCACAACTATTCTTCTGCTGCACGCAAATCATTTCGTGCTCGCCATAAATGCGGAACAGCAACAGACAAAATGACTGCTCGATATTGGGCATGTAAAAAATTATGGGGCGGCCCCGGAAAGTCCACGGCTTCCTCTCCTAAAAAGCGACAAGGAAAATATTAGTATCTTTGAAGCAAAACCCTTTTATCATGAATAAGCAAGGTTACAATTCTCGACTAGATGAATCGCTTGGTGCTCGTAACGGAAAGAAGTCACAGTCTATGAAGTCTCGTCGTGACGAGTCTAAGGCTATGTCTAAGAAGATGTACGGCCATGCGTATGGTGCAAACAAAGGAATGGAGTATCGGTCCGATAATATTCGTGTTGTCCGTCACGACCACTTGCGATGATTAGAAAAAATGTACGCGGCTTAGGTGACGTTATTGAAAACGTTACTACTGCTACCGGAGTTAAGAAAGTAGTTGACACTGTAGCAAAAGCTACGGGGAAAAGTTGTGGTTGCGGAGAACGTAGAGACTCTTTAAATCGTAAATTTCCTTTTTAAAAAAAAGATTATGGCAAATATTCCTGCTACTCAAAAATTTCACACTGTATCGGCAGAGGTGGATACCCTCAACCGAGGGTCAGCTTTGGCTAATTCCCATCGTTCAGTGTTTACTATGCAAGACATTATTGATACTGTAGATTCCACTCCGGGTTCTCCAACTATCGGTGGTGCTATCACAGCGGGTCAAATTGCATTTGGCGCAGCTACAGCCAATACCATTGAGGGTAATGCAAGCATCACGACTAACGGGACTAATTTGTTTATCCCTGACTTTGTAGTTCACACGGGTAACACCGATACCTTTTTTGGTTTTAACGCTGACAATAACTTTCAGGTTAAGACCAATACTAACTTACAGATTCAGGCAACTGAGAACTACGTAGCCCTTCACCATAAGGACGATGGCGAAAAGATTCGAACGAAGCCTGACGGTGTTTTGGTTACGGGCCAAATGAACTTGTCCGCTTTAAATACAGCACCTGCCTCGGCAACAGCCACAGGCACTGCAGGTGAGATTCGTTGGGTTGCTGACGCAGTTTACCTGTGTGTGGCAACTGACACTTGGGTAAAGGCTGACCTAGCAACATTCTAAAAAGATATCATGAGCACCTATCAGAAACTTCAACCGGGAGGAGCACGAAATATTATCCCTAGCGATACAATTAATATCCCACCTCCGGCCCTTGACTCCTTCCAAGGCGAAAATGATTTAACTGAAGCAAATCATTTGAACTCCTTGACAATTGCTAAACGTGTTCAGGAAGGAACGCAGACAGCAGTTACAGCAAATAAACTTGAGGATGTGGGAGCAGACTTTACTGTACCCACTCCTGTAGTTGTAGGTAATACGGTTGTTAATACAACTACCAATGCCCGAGCTACAGTAACAGATGTAGACTCCTCTACTATCCTCACGCTTGACGCAAACATTTTTGCTGCAGGAGACCAAGACTATGCTGTTTATCAAGGAGGGTTCTTGGGTGTAAGCTCTGTAGGAGACGTAGTTGCTGATTTAGATGCAGGAACCTTTACTACTGTAAAGGCTGTTGATTCATCTACTAAGTTGGAGCTGAATGATGACTTGTTTACAGGCACCGAAGACTTTATTGTTTATGACGCAAGCGTACAAGGTATTAATGCAGCTCAATCTGCATGCGTGGTTTATGTGGGTGATGCATCAGGTTCTTCAGCTACATGGAGCGAGTTACAGGTTATGACTGCTGACCGAAGCATAGTTACCTTCAGTCATTTCCCTACAGGAACATTCTTACCTGTTCAAGTCCTTCGAGTCTTTTCTACAAGCACCACTGCTACTAACCTTATTGCGCTATGGTAAATGCAATCTCAATCAGTATAGGGATATGAATTGGACTACTACCTCTACCGTAAACGCACAGATTTATTATTCGTTAAAGACGAGGGTTTAAACCCTCGTTTTTCTTTCCCCATATTCTGTATATTTGAAGCATGGCTCGAATCAGTACATATCCACTTGACACAGCAATTGTAGGGACGGATAAATGGATAGGTAGCGACTCTCAGCAATTATTTGCCACCAAAAATTTTACCGCTAACGCGGTAGCTGAGTTTATTAACGGCTATAATAAAATTGAGAGTACCTCTCTTCAATACCTATACTTAGACTATGACCCTAGTGTGGGGTATCAAGAAGGAACTATTTCTTTTTTTGGAACCCAAGGAAGCGATGTGTTGTTTAGTAATGTCACTACTTTTATGATTAGTAAGTTTCAGTTAAACAGATATACTGATTCGCTAGTCAACTTCTATTCTGCTCCCCTTATTGGCTCTGTTGTATTTATATGTCAGGCAGATAAAATTTCTAATTGGGGAGCTTTTAAATGGAACCAAGTAGCTCAGAACCCTACCTTCCCTGAGATGTATGATATATCTCTTCAGTATGTATCAGGACCCGGAAGGTTTATCGACGAAAAGAGATACCTGCTGAGCATCTTGACATATGACGTGTCAGCATCTAACGATAAAAACTTTGTCTTTACTCAGAGCACTCCCTCTAATAGTTGGGTAGTAACTCATAACCTCAATAAATATGTTGCTGTATCCGTAGTTGATGACAACGATGTTGAAGTTTATTGCTCTGTAGACTATGATTCTTTAAATACCGTAACTTTGACTTTTAGCACTCCCTTTTCGGGGAAGGCTTTCTTTAATTAAACCCCCCCGTAAAAAATGGCTATTAAATTTTTAGATTCGATTACGCTCGAAACCAACGAGATACAGAATGTAGCAGTAGAGAATCTTGCTACAGACCCCACTGCTGCTGCTGATAAGTATAGTGGACGTATTATTTTCAATACCTCAACTGATACCCTTAAGTACTATGACGGTTCTGCTTGGATAAACCTTGATGGAACAGGTAACGTAGATAGCGTTACGGGGAGTGGCGGTTTGTTGAATGCCGGAACAGCAGTCGATGTTGATATCCGACCCGACTACACCACAGCAGCTAACATCGTTCTTTCAGCAGCAGGCTCAGGTTCCCTCGTTGCGGCCTCTAAGGTTCTTGTTAGTGTAGGCAACACTGTTGGGCCTTATAGCCTTACTGACCTTGGGGCTGTTATTAACCCATTGGGTGTTAGCAGCTTTACCAACGTAAACGGCACCTTTATCTCGGCAACTACTGTGAACACAACTGCTGTCGGAGCAGTTACGATGGGAACTATCGACCTGTCAGCGGGTGGTACTGCGAGTGGTACAACTTTTTTAAGAGGTGATAATGTTTGGGCAACCCCTGCAGGTTCATATACAAGTTGGCAATTACAAGGTGATGGCGGTACCCCTCAAGATATTATAGATGGAGGTGAGGTACAATTCGTAGGTGGAACGGCTATTACTACTGCAGTTACTTCAGGTACTCCCGATACCCTTACGATTACTCACGATAATTTTGGTACTGCAGGAACTTATGCATATCCAAGCGCAATCGTCACAAACGCTCAAGGTCACGTTACTTCTGTAACAGCAGGTAGTGCGCCTACGGATACTACGTATACTTTACCTGTTACTACTGCAGCCTCTAACGCGGTAACTGTCTCGCTTACTGATAATAGTAGTAATATACCTTCAACTTTATCGTTTACCGGGGTAAACGCAGAAACTACCGTTACTTCAGTTGTCGGCAACAATCAAGTCATCACCATTGGCCTTACTGATGATGTAACTATTGCAAACGACCTTACTGTTGCAGGCGATGCAAGTGTTGCAGGTAACCTAACGGGTGATACAGGTACGTTCACGGGATTAGTAAGCGGTATCACGCCTACAGCGAATGCCAACTTTGCTACTAAGGAATACGTCGATGGCCTTGTTGTCGGTGGCCTTGTCTTCAAAGGTGCTTATAACGCAGCTACTAATAGCCCCGCTCTTGAAGGTGCATCCAACATAGCATCTACAAAGGGTGACACTTATGTAGTTGACACTGACGGTACGTTTATTGGTGAGCAAGTACGAGTAGGTGATGTTATCATCGTCAACGAAAACATTTTAGCAAATACTAACCCGGCTCTTTCTAAGTTTACCGTTGTTCAGGCTAACGTTGACTTAGCTAGTAATACTACAGTAGGACTTGCTAAGTTTACTACAGCGAACGGCTTTAACGGTAGTATGACCGCAGGTGAGCCTGCTCTCCCTCAACACGTTGAGGCTGTAGGAAATGGTTTCGCTACTTCTTACGTGGTTACACACAGCTTAGGCACTCGACAAGTTAGTGTCGAGGTGTATGACAACACTACTTATGAAACAGTGCAGTGTAAGGTTGTACGAACTAGCACCTCCGTAGTTACGGTAAGCACAGCAAATCCTGCGGCTTCAAGTGGATTGACTGTATTGGTACGAGCATTCTTGAATTCATAATTAAAAGGGTGGGGGTTTGAACCCCCACCCCTTTATTAATTTTCCTCTATGGCTTCAATTAAATTTCTTGAGAATATTTCTTTCGATGATGACATCGAGATTCAACTTGGTGACCCTGCTTCTCCGGACGGAATTATAAAAGGAAATAGTCAGGGACTTACCTTATCGACTCCCATTTCAGGTAGTTTACTTAAGCTAGAGTGTAATGCTTCAAATGGATTCATAGCATTTGGTTATGGAGGGACTAACTACTTCTTCTTTATGAATAGCATCACGGGTCAAACCGAGATTCGCCATTCTAACGTTAAAGTTTTTGAGACTTTAAGCGGAGGAGTAAAGGTTACAGGAAACATAGAAGTCACGGGTGGATTTAAAGATAGCTCCGGTGACCTTGGAACAAGTGGTCAGGTTCTTTCGAGTACAGGTAGCGGGACGAATTGGATTGACGCAGGAACAGGGGGGACACCTGCGGGGAGTAATCAGGAAATTCAGTTTAATAACTCAGGTTCGTTTGGAGCTGATTCTAATTTTCGGTGGGATGGAACCAATTTAAACATAGGCACAGCTCAGGCTCCGGAAGCTACACTAGGTGTGTCGGGTAGTATTACTAGTTTATCAGCCCCTGTTTCAGCAACTAGAATGTACTTGACCGTCAATTCTACAAATGGGATTTTGGGTGCGACTTACGGTAACAACTTCTTCTTTACTTGTAACGCTTCTACCTCCACAGTGGAGCTAAGATTTAATAACAGTAAAGTTTTTGAGACTGTTTCAGGAGGCACTAAAGTTACAGGCAGCTTACAGGTTACAGGTACTTTTAAAGACAGTTCAGGGGATACGGGGACAAGCGGTCAAGTGCTTTCAAGCACAGGAAGTGGAACTAATTGGATTGCAGCGGGAGGTGGAGGAACGCCTGCGGGTAGTAACACTCAAATTCAATTTAATGACTCAGGGTCCTTTGGAGCTGATTCTAACTTGACTTGGGACGGAACCGATTTAGATATAAATGGAAACATAATAGGAGGCAACACAAGCGTCCTTCATATGCGTCAGATAAAGGTAGACGACCAACTCGTATCTTCCTCTATAGGAAATTTTGGAAAAGGCTCTCGTTTGTTTAGTATTGGAACTCAGTCCCTTGCCGCAGGAAGGGTATACGCCCTTACTTCAAATGGTTGGTCGCAATCAGATGCTTCGGCTATTAACTTATTATCTACAGGACTTTTGGGTGTGGGTACAAGCACCGCTTCAGGTGCGGGGTTAGTTGTGGAAGGAGTTGTGTATGTGAGCAGTGACCCGGGAGGGACCGTAGGAGATGTAATCTATCTAGACACAGCTGCGGGAAATTTAACTAATGATGTAAGTGGGTTTGCTGAAGACGAGGTCGTTAGAATTGTGGGATATAAAGTTGGAACCAATAAAGTGTATTTCAGTCCATCTAAGACTTGGCTTGAAGTTAGTGAGTAAGGCTGATGTAATTTAATTTAAGTCATGGCACAAATAAATGGAGTTCCGACATCGGACATAAATGGGGTTAATGGGTTCTTTACCACTCAGGGTGGTGGGGTGGCCTCCACAACACCTACTATATCTGTAGAAGGTGGAACTTTTGGTTCAATCTCCATTACGGTAACTAACGCGAGTTCCTACACCAACCCTAACTACTCTGTACAAGCTAAAGTAGGAAGTACGGTCACTGTATTAGATAGTTCTGTTACTAGGGAATTGGATTCATCGAGTAACCACATTGGGAGTTTATTGACTTTTGTGGATTCAAACTCTTCTACCTCACAAAGAACAGTTAGTGTTAAGGCTCAAGAATTTGGAGATTTTGTTCAAAGTGCAGCTGCTACCGCAAACTATACACCCTCTGATGTTCAAAACAGATATCTTAGAATTCGAGGTGTTACCTCAGCGGGCGCAGATACCTCTGCTCGCCTAGCAATAGAAGACCTTAGATTTTGGACAGGAGCCGGGGGAACCGGAACAAAATACCCCACTACTAACCTCACATCAGACACAAGTGAAACGGGTATTGTTGTAAGTGCGGGTCACAGCTATAGTCAGACTTATGCACCGTATAAAGCATGCGACAGCTCAGGAAGTAGTATGTGGTGGGCTTTGGGGACGAGTGCAGCAAATAATTGGTGGCAGATTCAATGGGAGTCGGGGACATATCCTAATAAGCCCATTATAAAAAGTATGGTTATTAGGTTTGACGGACAAACAGACGCTTCTTTTTTTAGTTTAAAGGGAAGTGACACAGGAGCATTTGCAGGGGAAGAAACTGATTATGGAGTTTTTAAAATATTAGAAAACACCACTCAAACTTTTGGATAATGCATTATACACAACAACAAGTAGATGAGGTTATTGCGGTTACGGGTGCTGAGTTATTTATTAACCATGTACTCGGAGACTATTCAGAGGCTGTGGCTACGGGTATGCAATTAAGTCATGATGATGATGGGTTAACGCGCAGAGACATAGAAACAATACAAAGCTTAATGTGATGAATTACGAACTGATTAGTGTAGCGGTGGGTGCGGTAGGTGGAATAATCGGAACTTACGTGAAGATGGAAAACGAACTTACGAAGGTGAAAAGTCGTTTGCTCAGTCTTGAGAAACAAGAAACACGAGTACAGCAAAGCCTTGATGTGTTGCTTGAAGGTGTCAATGAGATTAAAATCTTACTAGCAAAAAAAGGAATTGAATGAGGGATTTAAACCGTATCATATTACACTGCGCTGCTACCCCTGAAGGTAGAGAGGTAAGTGTAGATACTATCCGTAAGTGGCATACAGACCCTCCCCCTCAAGGTAATGGATGGTCAGATATTGGATACCACTATGTAATTCATATTGACGGCTTAACAGAGATTGGCCGCCCTGTTTCTATTCAAGGTGCTCATGTATCGGGAGAAAACGAAGACTCCATTGGGGTTTGTTATGTTGGAGGAGTGGACAAGGATTTAGTCCCTCAAGACACCATGACTGTTGAGCAAGAGATATCTTTTGTTGAACTAGTTAAAAGTTTACGACTTACATTTGGTTACTTAAGTGTTCATGGACACAACGAATATTCATCTAAAGCTTGTCCTTCTTTTTCAGTAGAAAAGAAGTTCGGCTTTCTAAACAAATAAGCTATGGAGTTTATAACACAAAATTGGGCAGAACTCGCCCTCGCCTTAATTACTGCCGCAGGAACAATTACTGCTTTGACTGAAACAGAGAAAGACGACAAAGTCGTTAATGTTATGAAGCGAATCTTACAAGCTGTAGTTCTAGGTAAAAACCGTAGGAAGTAAATTTGTATC
>Ga0228674_1002064_pt1 | contig 11403 bp, 6 predicted proteins | sample 1D_rmetaG_FD_189054 | JGI IMG/M metagenome (GOLD analysis project Ga0228674, IMG submission 189054) | Seawater microbial communities from Monterey Bay, California, United States - 1D_r | ecosystem: Environmental > Aquatic > Marine > Coastal | place: USA: California | collected 2016-09-26
GCTCAAATTGAAGAGACCATAGCCTTCTTGAAAAAGAACAACATCAAGATAATGAGAGGTGGGGTTTATAAGCCAAGATCATCTCCTTATGCATTTAGAGGATTAGGTCAAGACGGCTTAAAGATCTGGCATGAGATTGCTAAAGAAGCAGGTGTAAAGATTGTAACTGAGGTAATGCAAGTCTCTCAAGTAGAAGACATGGCTGACTATGTGGATATATTTCAGGTAGGGGCGAGAAACTCACAAAACTTTAATTTACTTGACGCACTTGGAGAGGTTGATAAAGCCGTTCTATTGAAAAGAGGAATGTCAGGAACATTAGATGAGTTATTAAGTTCTGCAGAGTATATTTTCTCTCATGGTAACGAGAAAATTATGTTGTGTGAACGTGGTATTAGAACATACGAAACAGCGTACAGAAACACCTTTGACATCAATGCGATTCCAATTTTAAAGGAAAAATCTCACTTACCAGTGGTTTCAGATCCAAGTCACGGAGTAGGAATCAGAAAGTATGTTTCATCAGTTACCTTATCGAGTATAATGGCAGGAGCTGATGCCGCAATTGTTGAAATACATAGCTGTCCTCAAAAAGCATTTAGCGATGGACAACAAACATTGGATTTCAATCAAGCGGAGAAATTGATTAGTGACATCAATAGAGTGAGAGAGTTGCATAAGGAATTGTAGTTCTTAAATAGTTTTTTTTAGGTTTACACATAAGTATTTTTACCGAAACTAATCCCGAAGGGATTTCCCCCTGGTAGCCCTGACCAGCCAAAAAAGAATTATCCCTGAAGGGGATCTCCAGTTATTGGAAATCCCCTGCAGGGTATTGCTTGGGTGTATGTTTTTGCTACCAAGGGAGTATCCCTTCGGGATAGGTTTACATCAGAATAAAATTGTTTTTTTATGTTGAAGCGAAAGCCCTATAGTGAAATCGGGATGAACTAAGAAAATCTCTGATTTTCCCTCCATGATATCCAATTAAAATTTAAGTAGCATGTCTTTAAATCCTTATATCCGTGGTGAAAATTCAATATGATCCATATTGCAGATCAAGACATGGGTTTAAAGGATTTACAATAGATCCTTTGACAGGGCTCAATACGCAATTATTAATTCCCCTCAAACAAATCACCTAAAACCTCTTCAATTAGGTTGCTTTCATAACCTTTACCCAATAGGTGACGAAACATTTTCTGTTTGATTTCAGCTTGATTCTTTCCTTTAGTTAAGGGAAGACGTTTTTCAGCGAGATATACTAAATTGGAAAAGTAAATAGCGGGTTCAATTTGAGCCATTCCTTTTTTGATACAATAGGTCGAAACTTGTCTTGATTTAAGTTCAAGTTCCAGTTTTTTTCTTCCCCACCTTTTGAATTTATACTTTCCACGAACATAGGCTTCTGCATAGCGTTGTTCATTCAGGAAATTATCTTTTATAAGATCGGTTATTACACTTTCAGCTTCTTCAGAAGAAAGTCCGTAAGAAAATGCTTTCTTACGGACTTCACTTTGTGCGCGCTCTTGATAAGCGCAATATTTTTTAAGTTTTTCTAGTGCATCTAGATAAGTCAATACTTCTCTAGCCATTAGAAAATTGGCTTGAATTGACTTGGTTTAGCTTCGCTCATTAACTCGTAAATCTTTTCAACTACATCTTCTACTGAAGGGTTGGTGAAGTAATCTCCGTCATCACCATAAGCTGTTCTATGGTCTTGAGCTGCGATAGTAATAGGCTCAGAATCTAAATGGAAATATCCTTTTTGATCTTCTAAGATATGCTGTAACATATATGCCGACGCACCACCTCTGTGATCTTCATCTAAACAAACTAGACGATTTGTTTTCTTGATTGATTCAACAATGCTGTGGTTAACATCAAATGGAATCAATGTTTGAACATCAATTAATTCCACTGAAATTCCTAATTCCTTTAATTGCTGAACCGCAGCTAAAGCAATCTTGAAACAAGATCCATAAGTCACAATGGTTACATCGTTTCCTTCTGCCATTACTTCAGGAATACCAAGTGGAGTTTTGAATTCAGTTAAGTTTGTTGGAAGTTTTTCCTTCAAACGGTAACCGTTTAATGGTTCAATAACGATTGCTGGATCATCAGACGCTAATAATGTGTTGTAGAAACCTGCAGCTTGAGTCATATCTCTAGGAACACAAACGTACATTCCTTTTAATGAGTTAAGAATCATTCCCATTGGGGATCCTGCATGCCATACACCTTCAAAACGGTGTCCTCTAGTTCTGATTAATAGAGGTGCTTTTTGTCCTCCTTTAGTTCTGTAATGAGTTGTACATAAATCATCAGATAATGTCTGTAATCCATACAACAAGTAATCTAAGTATTGAATTTCAGCGATTGGACGTAAACCTCTTAAGGCCATTCCAATTCCTTGTCCTACAATAGTAGCTTCTCTAATTCCAGTATCGAATAACCTTACATCTCCATGCTTTTCTTGTAATCCAGCGAAAGCTTGATTCACCCCACCAATTTTACCAGCATCTTCTCCAAAAGCTACCAATTCTGGCATCTTAGTAAATAGAGCATCAAAGTTTTCTTGTAGAATAATTCTTCCATCTTCTAAAGTACTGTTCTCAGCATATACTGGAGCAACAGCCTTAGAAGCTAATGCAGCTTCTGCGGATTGAGAATATAAGTAAGAATTAAATCTATCGTGATTTTCAATTTTTGAAACATTGTACCAATCCAATAATGCTTTCTTCTCAGCAAGATCTTCGTTTCTTAAAATTCGAAGTGCTTTTCTAACTGTAGAAACAACAATCTTTCTTGATAAAGCTAATTCTGAAGTCATATCGTTCACAAGCTTTTGTAAGAATGCAGAGTTTGAACTCTTAGCAATTACAGCATTGATCAAAGCAACTACTTCATTCATTTCAGCTTTAATAGGATCTTGGAATGCTTTCCAAGCTCTACCTTTAGCTTCTCGTACTGTTTTCTTAGCTTGCTTTTCAATTGCTTCTAAAGTTTCTTCATTTGCAATTCTGTCTTTCCCGTTTTCTCCAACTGGGTTTTCAAGAATCCATTTTTTGAACTGCTTAACACAATCATATTCTACTTCCCAAGCCAATCTTTCTTTAGACTTGTATCTCTCGTGAGATCCTGATGTAGAGTGTCCTTGTGGTTGAGTAACTTCTTCAACGTGAACCAGAACAGGTACATGGTTTTCTCTAGCTACTTCTGAAGCTTTTTTATATGTTTTACATAAATGAGCATAATCCCAAGCTTTAGTCTTTAAGATATAAAACCCTGGTTTTTCATCTGTTTCAGCAAAACCAGATAATGCATCAGAAATAGATTCTTTTATTGTTTGATATTTTTTAGGGACTGAAATACCGTGACCGTCATCCCAAACAGACATAACGATAGGTATTTGTAAAACACCTGCTGCATTCATAGTTTCCCAGAAATGACCTTCAGATGTTGAAGCATCTCCAATCGATCCCCAAGCAACTTCATTTCCATTATCAGAAAATTGACTAAGACCACTCAACCCTTTATTTTGTCTGTATAATTTTGATGCTAGACCTAATCCTAATAAACGTGGCATTTGTCCGGCAGTAGGAGAGATGTCAGAAGTTGTATTCTTCATCTTTGTTAGATCCTTCCATGTTCCATCTTCGTTTAATGAGCGAGTAGCGAAGTGAGAATTCATTTGTCTACCACCCGAAGCAGGGTCGTGACTTAAATCCGTATTAGCGTAAAGTTGAGCAAACCATTCATCTAAATTGGTGATTTCAGAAGCAAACATCCAAGTTTGATCTCTGTAGTATCCTGATCTAAAGTCTCCTTCAACAAACTGTTTTGCTAAAGCAATTTGAGGTAATTCCTTTCCGTCACCGAAAATTCCAAATTTTGCCTTACCCGTTAGTACTTCTCTACGTCCTAGTAAACTTGCCTCTCTACTTTCGATTGCGATACGGTAGTCATTCAATACAGAGTTTTTAAAATCCTCTATTGATAAATTACCCGTAATACTTGTATTTGTTTGCTCTTTAATATTGCTCATAACGCTTATTGGATTACCTATTAATTAGGAATCGAAAAGGTACGCAATATATTGTGTGAGTGAGGGGGTGTGGTGGCTGTATTTGCCCTGTTAGAAGTTAGTGTTAGAAGTAAGTTTTTGAATTGGAAATAGTCCCAAGCTCACTTCTAACAAACTTCGTAGAAGATTACTTCTTCTTTTGTTTTTCAGCAATTTCTTGCATTTTCTTTTGCCATTTCGAAGTCTTCATTGGCTTGTTCTTGTGCTGTTCAATTTTAGCTAAGATTGCCTCTTCATTTACGAAGAACTTTTTGATGAGTAAAGTCTGGCTAATAGTAATAAGGTTAGCCAATAGATAGTAGTATGATAATCCTGCAGCAGAGCTATTGAAAACAAATAACATCATCAATGGCATGAAGTTCATCATGATCTTCATTTGCTTCGCTTGCATTTCACCACCTGCTCCACCAGAAGGAGTCATTTGGTTATTGAATCTTGTATAGAAGAATAATGAGATCGCCATTAAGATGGTGAATAAACTCATATGGTTTCCATAGATTGACGATAAGAAAGGGATATCACCACCCCAAGTAATCAAGTCATCAAATGTAGATAAGTCATCTGCCCATAAAAAAGACTCTTGTCTTAATCCTATTGCATTAGGGAAGAATCTAAACATGGCGAATAAAATCGGCATTTGAAGAATAGCCGGAATACATCCTGCCATTGGGTTTACACCTGTTTCTTTGTACAACTGCATTACTGCTTGTTGCTTCTTAACAGCATCAGCATCTTTGTTTTCTTCGTTGATCTTATCCAAACGTGGCTTAATAACTCTCATCTTAGCAGATGACAAGTAGTTCTTATAGGTAATAGGGAATAAGATAAGCTTGATTAAAAGCGTAATTAATAAGATGGCTAGACCAACGTTAACTCCATTATTCACAAAGAAGTGGAATATTGGACTGATGAAGTACTCATTCATTGAATAGATGATTCCCCAACCAAATTCGATTTGATCTTCAAGGTGAGCATCGTATGACGCTAATACGTTAAAATCAATAGGAGCAAAGATGAATTCATTTTGAATAGAGAAATGCTCTCTAGCTTCAAAAGGAATAGATGTACTTGCAGTTAACGTTTCAAAGTATTCACCAGTTGATACTTTTGTAGATAATTCTGCTCCTGCAGGAAATACCGTTTGAGGAATAAGAGACGAAGTAAAGAACTTGTGTCTCATTGCAATGTAATCCAGTGGATATTCAATGTTTTCTGTCTCGTTGTCTGTTTGACTTACGTAATCACGTCCTTCTTCCGGATTGTAATAGTATACCGTAGAGATTTTTTGTTGATCCTCGAAATCTTTTTCTAAAGAAGGTAGACTTTGCTTCCAAGTGAAAGGAAGACCATTTTGATCAGCTAATAAATCACTTTGTAAACCGTGGAAATCAACATCGAAACCTACTTTGTAATCATCTGGATAGAACGTATAGATGTAGTCAATATGTTTATCTCCAGTACCTTGTAGCCTTAACTTAATCGTCTCTGTTTCATTTTCAGCAATAAAAGACGATGAAGATGAGGTGAAATATAAATCCTTCGTTTCTAAATTCTTATACTTTAAATTGATAGAGTAAAAAGAAGAATCTGCAGTGAAAAGAGTTAATGAATCTCCGTTGTATGTTTGATAACCTTTTAACTGTATTTCAGAAATGTATCCCCCTTTTTTAGAGATTTTCCCTCTAAACTTTTTGTTTTCAAAAGTAATGAAGTCGTTACTTCCTTTGGCCGCTGGAGTGAAGATACCATATTGGTTACTTAATTCTACGTTTTTTAATGAATCTTTGATTGATTCAACTAATGACTGAGGAGCATCTGCAGTCGCAGCTTCAATATCTTCTGTTGCATCAATAACAGGGCTTATTTCCTTTACAGGATTTAAAGCCGCTAATGAATCAGCTACAACTTCCTTTTTTAATCTTTCTGCATCTAGCTCTGCTTGGTTCTTTGCACTGTAAAAGTTAAACCCTACTACTAGAGCAACCATTACTACTATACCAATTATCGTATTCTTATCCATTCTGTTTCTTTAATTAATTTTTAGCCGCAGCTTCAATGAACTTTACAAATAAAGGAGCTGGGTTAGCCACTGTTGATTTGTATTCTGGATGAAATTGAACTCCAATAAAATATGGATGATCTTTAATTTCAACGATTTCAACTAGACCTGTTTTAGGGTTTTTTCCAGTTGCAATCATTCCATTATTCTCAAATTCTTCTAAATATTTATTATTGAATTCATAACGGTGACGGTGTCTTTCATGAATGATTCCGTTTCCGTAGATATCTTCAGCTAGTGTTCCTTCTTTGATCTCACAAGCATAAGAACCTAAACGCATAGTACCACCCATGTTTGTGATATGCTTTTGTTCTTTCATGATATCAATTACAGGATGCTCTGTTTCAAAATTGTGCTCTTTAGAATGAGCATCAAGACCTAATACGTTTTTAGCAAACTCAATAACAGCACACTGCATTCCTAAACAAATTCCAAAGAATGGTACTTTGTTTTCTCTGGCATATTGAACTGTAGCTAGCTTTCCGTCGATTCCTCTCTCTCCAAACCCTGGAGCAACTAAGATTCCTTTCAAATGTGAAAGCTTCTCAGCAGCATTTTCACTATTGATACTTTCAGAATGAATCCATTCTAAGTTAACCTTAACTTCATTGTATGCACCAGCATGAATGAAAGCTTCAGAAATAGATTTATAAGCATCTTGTAATTCAACATACTTACCAATCAATCCAATAGTGATCGTTTTCTTTGGAGCTTTTAATTTCTTCAAGAATGACTTCCACGTTTTTAACTCAGGTTTTGGTCCAACCTCTTCATTCATTTTTCTCAATACAACTTCATCTAATCCTTCGTCCATCATTAATAACGGAACATCATAGATACTACTTGCATCCATAGATTCAATCACTGAGTCAACACTTACGTTAGTAAATCTTGCAATCTTAGATCTTAACTCATCAGGAATATGGTGCTCTGTTCTACAAACTAAGATATCTGGTTGTACACCATATTCTAGTAATGTTTTAACAGAGTGTTGTGTTGGCTTTGTTTTTAACTCACCTGCAGCAGATAAGAAAGGGATTAATGTTAGGTGAATAACCAAACATCTTTCTTTTAATTCCCAGTTTAATTGTCTTACTGCTTCGATATATGGAAGAGATTCAATATCTCCAACTGTTCCACCTATCTCAGTGATAACGAAATCAAATTTGTCCTGCTTTTCAAGAGAACGAACTCTATACTTGATCTCATCTGTAATATGAGGGATAACTTGAACAGTTTTCCCTAAGTAATCTCCTTTTCTCTCTTTATCGATAACCGCTTGGTAAATTTTACCAGTTGTAACGTTGTTATCTTGAGAAGTTGGAGTATTTAAGAATCTTTCGTAGTGACCTAAATCTAGATCAGTTTCAGCTCCATCATCAGTTACAAAACACTCTCCATGTTCATACGGATTCAATGTTCCTGGATCAATGTTGATATATGGATCTAATTTTTGAATGGTAACAGAATGTCCTCTAGCCTGTAGCAATTTTGCTAAAGAAGATGATATAATTCCTTTACCTAAAGAAGATGCAACTCCACCAGTAACAAATAAGTATTTCGTATTGCGCATGTAACCTAAAATTTAGGCACAAATTTAGTGTTTTAAATCTGCACAGCGAAAAGAAAGAACCTTAATTCACGTTAAATGGGTAATGTAATTTATCAGCAATAAGAACAACAAAATGTGAGTAAAATCCTTTAGTATCAAAGAAATCAAAGAAGGGAAGCATTTAAATTCAAAAAAAACAATTGACCATGAGGTATTTAACAGTCATTTTTCTTTTTACAACAGTTATTGGCTTCGCTAAGATGACCCCAGAACAGTACATTGAAAAGTATAGAGAAAGTGCCATCCGAGAAATGAAAAGGAGTGGTGTTCCGGCAAGTATCACCTTATCTCAAGGAATGCTTGAGTCAGGGAATGGGAATAGTGAATTAGCGACTAAGGCGAATAATCATTTTGGAATTAAATGCCATTCAGACTGGAAAGGGCCATCGGTTAAAATGGATGATGATGCAAAAAATGAATGCTTCAGAAAATATAAGTCAGTATATGATTCTTATGTTGATCATTCTGATTTTTTAAAGAATCGAAGTCGATATGCTTTTTTGTTTCAATTGAAACCTACTGACTATAAAGGCTGGGCAAAAGGTTTGAAGAAAGCCGGGTATGCAACTAACCCCAAGTATCCTGAATTATTGATCCGAATCATAGAAAGACATGAGTTGAATCAATACGATAAAGGTTATAAGCCAAAAAAGGTGGCTGAAGACAAAGCGCTTCCAAAGGAGATTGCTGTGAGTAATGGAAAACAGCATGCTATTCAATTAACGGCGAATAGAGTGAAATTTATTAAGATTAAAAAAGGAGACACTTTTTACTCTTTACAAAGGGAGTTTGACCTAAGAGAAAATATGTTGAGGAAGTTCAATGACATGAAAACAGGAAGTGTATTGAAAGAAGGACAAAGGTTATATATACAACCGAAGAGAGGAAAGGCGAAGCAGGCTGAGGTAAAATCTAAACTTGGTGAAACACTTTGGTCTATATCACAGAATCATGCGGTAAAGCTGAAAAAGCTTCAGAAATATAATCCAAGTTTGACAAATGAATTGAAAGAAGGGACTAGGGTTAAATTGAGAAAGTAACGTTTAGGTATACATTTTATCAGAACAAAAAAAATGCCTCACTAAATAGCGAGGCATTTTTAATATGATATTAAGAGTAGATTACTCTACAATAACTCTAGAAGTTGAGCTAACACCATTTACTGTAGCTCTTACAAAGTAAACTCCAGAAACAAGGTTAGAAACCTCAATGTTAGTTCTGTTAACACCAGCGTTTAAGTTGATAGATTGAGTATCAACTAACTGACCAACAACGTTTAATAATTCAACTGTAGCAGTACCATTGTTTTGAGCACTTACTTCGATGTTGATGTTATCCGTTGCAGGGTTAGGGAATACAGCTAAGCTATGGTTAATAGCTTCAGTATTCTTAACTGAAAGTACAGAAGGATCAATAAAGTCCTCAGTAGTAAATTCAATTCCTGAAACGTAGAAATGTTGCATTGGATCTAACTGCTTATCCGTTGGGATAGAAACTGTCATTGGAATAGTGAAAGTAGATCCTTCAGTGATAGTCATATCAGACATGTACGAGAAGAAGTTGAATCCTTCAAAAGCAGTACCACCTGTAAAGTTCGTAGCAACAGTTTCAAGGTTGTTTACAACATCCCATCCTTTAGCATATAAATCTGGAATTTGGTTTTCAGTAACGAAATCAATGTTACTAGTCATCCAAGAGTAAAAGATTTTACTTCCATCAGCGTTTCTTGACATTTGTAAACGAGCGTCTACAGTAATTGGATCCTGACCTGAATCAGACCAATCAGAGTTGTCATAAGAACTAGTGTAGATTGAATCAATTACGATAGCATCCCATGCACCGTTCTTAGTATGAACATCATAGAAGAAAGACACGTAAGGATTTAATACAGCAGTATATGCTAATGAATCTTGGTGATCTGAGAATTGTGAAGAAATTTCACAAGCCAAGTGTAATTCACCATTGATATCAACTGTAGCATCAAAACCGTTAGCTGTTGTAAAGAATGGTCTTGCATTAGCTAAAGCTGTAGTAGGTATAATTCTATCTGTAATAGTTGTGATATCCATCCAGTCCATTGAAGCTTGCTTAGTCCAAGAAGCACCAGAATCATTAGATTTCCATACGATAGGTAAGAAAGTTCTGTGATTTGCATCAGCACCATTTTCAACACCTAACATAATGAAGTAACCAATAGTTCCATCAACACTCCAAGCAGTGTAAGAGAATACTGAACCTACAACTTCACCTGAACCATCTAATTCAAAATCAGAAACGAAAGAAGTGATTTCGTTATCAAAGCTATTTGTTTGATCATTGAAAGTTCTTGTGTTTAAGTATGCAGTGTACTCCATAATACCATTGTCAGTATTATCCCAGTCAATGCTATCTCCAACAACTCTTAATTTACCATCAGTAGTAGCAGTAGCAGTAACTCTTGCCATGTTTTGGTATTTTACGCCAGTTGAGTCATTGTAAAGAGCAGTATCAGCTGCATTAGTACCATCCATCTTGATAGATGTCCAGTAGTTACCTATCCAACCACCATCTGCAGTTTGTCCTACGATAGGACCAGAAAAAGCAGCATATGCATTGTTAGGGTTTGTATTTCCTTGTGGATTGTAAATTACACCAGAAGGGTATCTTCCCCAGTAAGCTTCGTTAGAAACGATATGCTCAGACCAGTTAGCACCACCATCAGTAGAATATGTTGCTTGGATAATTCCTGAGTGACCAGTTTTATCATCATTTTGACGATGTGTCATCATTAACATTCCAACCTCTGGGTTGTAAGTTAAACAAGTAGACTCACTAACAAGTGCAGTATAAATGTTCCAAGAACTTCCTATCAATGTTTGGTTAACAGCTGCTCTTGTTACAGAAGACTCAGGAGTCTTTTTGATAACAGATGCAGATTGAGCAGTATAATAATCTGCTGTAGTTTTCCCGTTCTTTGTTCCTTCGAATGAAAGCTTAGCTTCAGTTGCAACCTGCGCTGACGCAGCAAAAGTTGCAGCTAAACCTATCGAAACAAGTAAATTTTTTTTCATAGAAATAGTATTAAAGTGTTAGATAACTCTAACCAAATATAAGGTATTTTTAACATAATTTCACTTATTATCTACTTATGGATGAAACAGATAAGTATTTATGGGTGATTTGTAAACCATTCGACAAATGCTAAATATTTGAAATTGTGAACGTTTTCAAATGTGTCTTTGCTGCTAAAGAAGTTTGAATAATCTGCGTTTAATGCTTTGTTGTTCATAAAATCTAAACCTGTTTTATTAAAGTCTATAGCCAAATGTTCCGATAATGCTTGGGTCCATTTGTTATGTGGAGTAGCAAATCCGATTTTGTCTTTTCTTTCATAAACAGATTTTGGTAGATATGGCTTACCTGCTTCTTTTAATAGGTATTTGCGATTTCCTTTAAGAATCTTTGACTTGCTTGATAGACTCATCGCATACTGAATGAGGCGTACATCATCAGCAAATGGTGTCCTAGACTCTATGTTGTGCCACATAGAGCACCTATCCTCGCAACGAAGAAAGGTCTTTAACCTGCCATTGATTAAATCCTGTTCCAGGAAATCGTTCAAAGAGTTTCCTATTATTCGGCCTTTTTGATTTAAAGCGGATTCAA
>Ga0228674_1002068_pt1 | contig 11388 bp, 9 predicted proteins | sample 1D_rmetaG_FD_189054 | JGI IMG/M metagenome (GOLD analysis project Ga0228674, IMG submission 189054) | Seawater microbial communities from Monterey Bay, California, United States - 1D_r | ecosystem: Environmental > Aquatic > Marine > Coastal | place: USA: California | collected 2016-09-26
TAATTAAACTCGTGGACACTAAAAAACATATTATGGGTCGCAATAAAATTTTAATTCCAGTCGATTTTACACCAGTAGCTAAGTCTGCTATTTCTTATGCTGTGCAAGTAGCAAAAGAAATGAATGCAATCGTTCATCTTCTTCACATTGTTAAAAGTCAAGAAGAAATTGATCCTGCAGATGAGTTAGTTCAAAAATGGGCAAAGGAAGTAGATTATCCAGATGTAGAAGCTTCTGTAAGAATTGGAACCATTTTCGAAGATATTTCTGATTTCGCTGCTGAATTACATGCGAAACTTGTTGTAATGGGTACTCATGGAAAAAGAGGAATGCAAAAGATCACAGGAAGCTGGGCTCTTAAAATCATTTCTAATTCTAAAGTTCCATTTTTAGTTGTTCAAGAAAAGACAGTTCCTAAGAGTGTAGAGAATATTGTATTCCCTATTGACATGCAAAAGGAATCTAAAGAGAAATTGAAGATTACTGCATATTACGCAAAAGTGTTAAATGCGAAGGTTCATATTTTCGTTAGAAAATCAAATGACAAATTCTTACTTGGACAAATTAATGCGAATGTACTTTCTGCTAAAAAGTTCTTTAATAGTAATGATGTTCGTTATGATATTACTGTAGACAAGGAGAATGACTTCGTTGAGGATTTGATTAATTACACTGTTAAAAGTGACTCTGATGTTATTGCGATTGTAAATATGAACTACAAAAACTTCACTAACATTTTTGGTAACAGAGAGGAAGACTTGTTATTCAATGAAGCAAGAGTGCCTGTTTTAATTATGACTCCTAACATGGATCATATGTATACTACAGTACTTCAAAACTTCTAATGAATATGTTAAAATATTTATTTACGATTTCCATCTTGCTTTGCGGGATGGAAATTTTGTTTTCACAGGATTTTATTGAAGAAACTGATAGCGTTTCAAAAGTTGAAACCAGGTCATTTTTCCTTCAAGATATTTACGTGAATTATGGTAATATCAAAGTAAGCACTGATACCTTAGAAATAGATCAAGTAAACTTATTACAGAGTTCTTTCCCGGTTGCTGCAAACGTAGATACCTTCAACCGAGAATCGGTAGTTTATGCATCACCGTACAGAACCTCTAGCTTCTCTTTAGGAACATCATTTATTATCAATCCAAAGAAGTTTGATTCAAGAGTAACGTTTCGCCTGGATGGCCAATTTAACTATAGAATAGGATCTCATTACTTATTTAACGCCGCAAATTCTGACACCCTTCTTACTTCAACTGGAGTCAACAATGATGGTTTAGATTTTCAAATCGATAGTATTCATTCTTCATATGTAGGAATTATTGATAACTACGATAATTATTCAATCGGTGGTAATTTCATGATTAACCTGAAGTACTTTACCACGCTTGATATTTATGCTGGTATTGGAGGTAGTTATGGATTTGGAAAACATCGATATGAAATTTTTCAAACTTCTATTGACGAAGTACATCAAGTATTAGATGATACCTGGTCTATCACGAATATTATTCCAAATGAGTCTTTTCAAAACACCACTGAGTATAGCAATTTTCAAAGCTACAGCTATTATGTTCCTCTTGGTGTGAATTGGCAAACTGCACATTACAGTAAATTCTTCAAACATCTTATTGTTTCATTAGACCTTAGATTTGGTTTTAGAGGTATTAAATCGAATGATTTGAATCTTTCCAAGCAGAGTTTCCGTTATATCGGACTAGGACTCAAATGGAGAATTTAGAGCATGATTAAAGACGGAGGGTCATTTCCAATAGATATTGTATATAGTCAGGATATTGAATTAAGAACTTATGCAAAGTATAAGATTTCCTGGGAAGCTTTAGGGTTTAACTACCTAACATGCGGTGCGACATGCAACAAAGTTGAATGTGTTCAGTTTATTGAGTCCACTGTTAAAATCCTGGATGAAAACAATACAGAGATAAGCTTAAATCAGTTTAATCAATTGAATAAAGAAGAAGAGTTAGACCTTTCTTGTAATTGTCATGGCTTCACATTCTCATACGGTAAATACTTCATTAATGACCGTTACGTTGCTCCTATACTTTCCGATGAATACGAAGTTGTTGAAGACCAATTAAGGATCAATAAGAAGGACTTTGATGTTGTTGTATTATATGATATCAACGGAAACGTTATTCATTCAGCACGACTGAAGTTTGACTTATTCTTACACAAAGAAGGAATTAGAAAATTCTCAGCGGTTAAGACGCTTGAAGAGATTACTAGTATTCCTGATTATCAAAACCTGATCCCAAAGTTTTATAAAAAGAAAGACCGAAACTGTGATGGTTTCTGTTTGCATTCAATTGGTGAGGATCCTGAAAACAAATTCAGTAACGACAATAAGTATTAAAGGACTTCTTTCAAAAAAGTCCAAATCGTTTCACTTACAATTCTAGCTCCTTCAACTGTAGGATGAATTCCATCAGCCTGATTTAGAATAGGGTCTCCAGCTACACCGTCTAAAAGAAAAGGAATGAAACGAATACTTGGATGAGCTGCTGCTATCTCTGGATAAATCGCTTTAAAGTCATTCGCATATGTTTCTCCCATATTTGGCGGCACCTGCATTCCACATAAAACTACCTTCGCTTTTGGATATGTTTCTTGAACCTTCAAAATCATAGCAATCAAATTCTTCTTTGAAGTAGCAACTGGTATACCTCTTAAACCATCATTAGCACCCAATTCTAATACAAATACATCCACCTTTTGCTTTAGTACCCATGGTAATCTATTCAGACCAGTTGTTGTAGTTTCACCACTAACCCCAGCATTTACACATTTATAAGAAAGATTCAATGAATCAACCTTTTTCTGAATCAATAATGGAAACGATTCCTCCAACGATAAACCGAAACCTGCTGTTAAGCTATTCCCGAAAAACAAGATCGTTTTAGCCTCTTTTTTATTCTCTATTTTAACTTCTTTTTTTTCTACCGGAGCATTATCTACAGCCGGTGATCCACAAGCGCTTATAAATAATGTTAAAATAAACATTGGCCTTATCAGATGGTTTAACTTTAGCTTCATAACAATTCTTATCCTATGTCAAGTTTTGCATTACAAGTTCAGAATATTTCCAAGATATACAGCAATGAAAATCGAGAAATCGAAATTTTGAAAAACATTCATTTCGAAATTGAAAAAGGAGAAACTGTTTCCATTGTAGGTCCTTCGGGAAGTGGTAAATCAACCTTACTTGGATTAAGTGCTGGTTTGGACAACACAAGTGCTGGTGAAATTGCAATCATGGGCAAAACACTTAACAAGCTGAGTGAAGATGAAAAAGCAAAACTAAGAAATGATCATGTTGGATTTATATTTCAGAATTTTCAGTTGATACCATCTTTGACTGCTTTGGATAACATCATGGTTCCGTTAGAGCTTCAAGGAGGAAAGAATGCAAAATCGAAAGCTTTAGATTTAATCGAGCGAGTTGGTTTAATAGATCGAAAAGATCATTACCCAAATCAATTATCTGGAGGAGAACAACAGCGTATTGCAATTGCAAGAGCATTTATGAATAATCCGGAAGTTTTATTCGCAGATGAGCCAACAGGAAATTTAGACGGTAAAACAAGTGATAATGTAGAGTCTTTACTCTTTGATTTAAATACAGAAAAAGGAACAACATTAATAATAGTAACACATGACTTAGACCTAGCTGAAAAAACGAATCGAATTATTCGTTTGAAGTCTGGTGAAATTGAAAGCGACGTAAAAAAGGCTAGTCATGAATAATTGGAAGTGGATCTTTAAAATGGCGATAAAAGACGCCATTCAAAATAAATCAAGACTACTTATTTACGCAAGTTCTATTGTATTAGGAATTGCGTCTTTAGTAGCTATTCAATCTTTTAAATACAGTTTAAATGAAAAAATTAACAGCGAAGCAAAAGGTTTACTTGGTGCTGATTATGTTGTCTCAAGCAGATTAGAATTAGACAGTAATCAAGTTGCATTATTCGATACTTTAGGGACCGAAAAGACTTATGAAAGTAGTTTTGCTTCAATGCTTTTCTATTCGGAAAAGCAGGCGTTCAGATTAGTGAATGTTAAAGCTGTTGCCGATAAATACCCTTTCTATGGTGAAGTGGAAACAGAACCATCGGGTTTAATGTCTCAACTTTTAGATGGAAACAATGCCTTAGTTGACAAAACCATCATGCTTCAATTGGATTTACATCCTGGCGATTCTATCAACATTGGGAAAAAGAAGTATCAAGTCATAGGAGGAATCGTTAAAGCATTGGGTTCAAATGGTATCGCTGCTGCAGTAGCCCCTCCCGTTTACATCCCTTTAAATACTTTAGAAGCAACGGGGATTCTTCAAGTAGGAAGTAGAGTCACACGAAAAACCTTTTTCAAAACGGATAAACAGTATTCTGGAGAACCTTACAAAGCACTAAAAAAAGTGCTTGAAGATGAAAGTATTTCTCTAACAAGTGTTGAAGATCGTAAGGAGGATTTAAAAGAGTTCTTCAAATACTTAAACAACTTCCTGAACCTTATCGGGTTTATCTCTTTGATTCTAGGAAGTATCGGTATTGCCAGTTCAGTTAGTATATACCTAAAGAGTAAGAATTCGATAATAGCCACTTTAAGGTGTATTGGTGCAAAATCAAATACCATATTTTGGATTTACTTTATCGAGGTAGCGATCATAGCCTTAATCACTTCGATAATTGGTATTGGCATTGGTTTCTTAATTCAACGAGTACTGCCTCTATTACTTCAAGACTTTTTAGTAGTAGATGTAGAATTCATGCTCGCTCCAGATGCGGTAATAATTGGTCTACTGGTTGGTGTGATCACTACCATATTGTTTACTATAAGTCCTTTACTAGCTAGTAAAAACATTTCTCCAATTTCTGCCATTAATGCAAGTGAAAATGTGAAGCCAGGGAGAACTGTGAAATGGTTGAGTAGATTAGGAATCACTCTTTTTGTTATCATTTTCGCCTATAGTCAAACAGGTACAGTAAGTGGTGCAATTGCCTTCACCGTGGCTTTAGGTTTGGTTTTACTGGTGTTAACAGGAATTGCATGGTTAATAGCTAAGTTGCTCAAATCAAAAGTTAAAAACCAGTTTTCTTACACAGTTAAGCAAGGTTTATCGAACATATTCAGACCAAACAATCAGACGCAAGAACTTACGGTTGTTATCGGCTTGGGTACGATGATGATCTCGCTTCTGGTCTTTCTACAATCCAACCTAATTTCAGAGCTTAATGTAGCTAAAGAAGGAGATCAACCAAACATGATAATGTTTGACATCCAAGAAAATCAGTTGGAAGATTATAAAGGGTTAATGAAAAGCGAAGGACTTCCATTGATTGATGTTTCTCCTATTATTGCGATGAGATTGGATAGCATTAAAGGGCTTAGTAGATCTGAAATTAAAAACGACACCTTAAGCGAAATTCCAAAGCATATTTTAAACCGAGAATATCGAGTTAGCTATAGAGACTATTTAAAGGAAGAGGAAGAACTTATTGATGGAGAGTTTATCAGTGATAAGTCATCTGTTGACTTCAACCCTGTCTATTTAGAAAAAAGAACCGCTAGTCAAATGGAAGTGGAAGTTGGTGATGAAGTCAGTTTCAATGTTCAAGGGGTTGTTATGAAATGTAGGGTTAGCGGAATAATGAAGCTGACAAGAAACAAGGTTCAAACTAGCTTTAACATCATGTTCCCTTCTGGAATGTTAGAAGATGCACCAAAGTTTTATGCCATTGTAACAAGATCAAAAGATGAAATCTCATCTGCTGCTTTTCAAAACAATAGCCTGAGTAAGTACCCGAATGTTTCCATCGTTGATCTGAAAAGTATCATCAGCACCGTTAACGACGTAATCGATAAAATCAAACTAGTAATTGAATTCCTTTCTCTTATTGCTTTAATAACCGGTTTCTTAGTCTTAATAGGAACGGTGAGAAACAGTAAGTATCAGCGTTTGAAGGATACCGTTTTATTAAGAACGCTTGGAGCTAGTGCAAAACAAATTGGCAAAATCACCTTAACAGAATACTTTGTTCTTGGAATTATCGGATCATCAGTAGGAGTTATTTTAGGAATTATCTTAAGCAACTTGTTAGGTGTCTTTGTATTCGAAATTGATATTACTATACCGTTTGTTCCAGCATTGCTTATTCTGTTAAGCACTGGTACACTGGTTACTATTATCGGTTTTCTTTCTAATCGTTCTATTTTAAAAACCAAGTTGATTGAAGTAATCAGAGGAAGCTAGGTATTGCAAGTGATTGGCGAATATTGACTACCTTTGCCCAGCGATATGAAAAAACTTCATCTCTTCGTATTGAAAGCTTTTATAGGTCCGTTTTTACTGACCTTCTTAATCTCGAACTTTCTGTTCTTGATGATTTGGCTGTTTAAATATATCGAAGACATGGTTGGAAAGGGTTTAGATATATCGGTCATTCTTGAATTAATAGCTTACGCAAGTGTAAACCAGTTTCCAATGGCATTGCCTTTGTCGATGCTTTTATCTTCGATAATGACACTGGGAAATTTAGGGGAAAGCAATGAGCTGGTTGCCGCAAAATCGTTAGGTGTATCCCTTCAACAGTTCATTAAACCTTTAATGATTCTAACCTTTTTCATCAGTATTTTCGCCTTTATCACCAGTAACAACATTATTCCTGTTACGAGTTTAAAAGCTAGAACTTTATTACGTGACATTCATAAAAAAAGTCCTGAATTGAATATTCCTGAAGGAGTGTTCTATGATCAAATTGCCAATTTTAACATTTACGTTGACAAGAAAGATCCAGACGGAACTTTACACCATTTGATTATTCATGATCACAGCACAAGTCTGAAGAATAACAATGTTACTATTGCTGAATCCGGTCGAATGAAATCTGGTAAAAACAAGGATAAACTCTACGTTACTTTATTTAATGGTTACTCGGTAAATGAGGAGCATTATGCCAAAGGATCTAAGAAGCTTACTTATCCCTTTATGACCAGTGAATTTGAAAAACAAGAGTTCATTATAGAGTTAGACAATTCAGAATTAGAACGATCAGATGGTAGTATTTTTAAGAAGCAATCTGCCATGCTAACCTTCCCTCAATTAGTTGAAGGTATTGACTCATTACAAAGAATGAAAGCAAGAACTGCTTATAAGTCCACTCAACAAATAAATGACATCTACTTCTTTAAAAAAGACAGTCTCATTAATTACGATTCAATAGCTGCGTTGGCGGTTAATACTTACCCAACTCTTGATTCTATCTCATTGAAAACTAAGAAAAAAGTGATCGATCATGCTACTCAATTAGCAAGAGGGATGAAAGCAAAAATTGATAACGTTGAAAAATCATTTACTGGAAAAAACTACCATATTGTTAAGTACGATATGGAATTCCACAAAAAATTCACTTTAGCCGTTTCCTGTTTAGTCTTATTTTTCATTGGAGCTCCATTTGGTGCAATTACCAGAAAAGGAGGTCTTGCATGGCCTATTATTTACTCTGTTATTCTATTCATTATTTACTGGGTACTTAATATTACCTTCCAAAAACTAGCTAAAAATGGAACTGTTCCCATGTTCTGGGGTATGTGGATGGCCAACATTGTCTTATTCCCTGTTGGACTTTACTTTACTACTCGTGCAACAAAGGATCTTCCAATGTTTAGTTTAAAGCTGTTTAAGAGAAAGTGATGAAGGTCTTACAAATCTGTAACAAACCACCCTACCCTCCTATTGATGGAGGATGTATTGCTATGAACAATATTACGGAGGGTTTATCAGATATGGGAGTGAGCGTCGATGTTATTAGTATTAGCACTAGGAAGCATCCTGCAATGCCTGAGTTATTTCCGGATAATTACTTAAAAAAGACCCAATTCGAACATGTAAAAGTCGATACAGAAATAAAGATTAAAGATGCATTCTTTAACTTATTCTCTAATGACTCATACAACGTTCAACGTTTTATTTCAAAGAAGTTCAGTAAGCTAATTGAAAATCGCCTTAAGGATAATAAGTATGACATCATTTTAATCGAGAGTTTATACGTTACCCCTTACATCGATTTGATTCGTTCTCTTTGTGAGACTCCGATTGTTTTAAGAGCTCATAATTTAGAGCATGTTATTTGGGAACGAATGGCGAAAAACACGATTAACCCTGTCAAAAGACAATATTTATCGATTCTCGCAAAGCGTTTAAAAATCTACGAGGCTCAAATCATCAATAAAATTGATGCGATCGCGGCTATTACTGAACTTGATGCCTTTGAATTTCAAAGATTAGGTTTTAATGGTAGGATGGAAATTTTCCCTGTTGGTTATTCCATGAATGATCTTCCAATGAATAGAGATTTTAAAAAAGGATCTCTTTTTCACTTGGCATCTATGGACTGGCATCCCAATCAGGAAGCTGTTAATTGGTTTCTGGATAAAGTTTGGAATGAAATTCAAGCTAACTTCCCTTTAAGTAAATTATATCTTGCAGGAAGAGGTATGACTAAAAAGCTGAAGAACCTGGACATGAATAATGTTGAGATTGTTGGTGAGGTTCATTCTGCAAAAGATTTTATTGTAGAGCATGATATCATGATTGTTCCTTTATTATCAGGAAGTGGAATGAGGGTTAAACTGATCGAAGGGATGGCTTTAGGTAAAACCATCATTACAACGAGCATTGGTGCAGAAGGTATTGATGCAGAGAACAACAAACATTTGATTATTGCCGATACTCCAGAGGAATTTGCTGCTGCGATAACTAAGTGTTTAAATGATACACCATTCAAAGAATCCATTGGATTAGAAGCACAGCGTTTAATCGCCAGTAAGTACTCGAATAAGTCGATTTCTTCAAGGATGATATATTTCTTTGACCAACTGATTCATGCTAGTGCTTAATTTCTAACTTTGAAGAGTGAAGAAAAAGCTACTCTACATAACTTCTAGATTTCCATTTCCTTTAGAAAAAGGAGATAAATTGAGGGCTTTTCATCAAATCAAATTTCTATCTAAAGAGTTTGATATTTACTTGGTTTCGTTATCGGAAAAAGACGTCCCAACTGAAGATCAAAAGGAACTTTTACCTTTTTTAAAGGAATTGAAAACCTTTAAAATCCAAGGCAACTTCCTGTTTGATGCGTTACGTTATTTAGTGTCGGACAAACCATTGCAATTGGCTTACTTTCATTCTACTAAGGCAAAAAAATACATTCATGATTTAGTGGAGAAAGAAGGGATTGATGTGTGTTTCAGTCAACTCATAAGAACGGCTGAATTATCCAAAGAATTAAGTATCCCTAAAGTAATGGATTACATGGATGCTTTTTCTGAAGGGTTTAAACGTCAATCTCAGCAATACTTTGGTCCTAAATCATTACTCTACAAATTAGAAGGAAAGCGTATTGCTTCTTACGAATCTAGCATTCGTTCTAATTACAACAATGCTTATATCATATCTGAACAAGATAAAAACTTATTAAACCTACCCTTATCCATTCTGAAAAATGGTATTGACTCTTCATTTAGAGAGACATTAAACCTCAATAAAGAATTCGATTTATGTTTTGTTGGGAACATGAGTTATCCGCCAAATGTTCTTGCCGCTGAATTCCTTGTAAAGCAAATTCTTCCCTTGGTTCAGATTGAGCATCCAAATGCAACACTCTTAATTGCAGGAGCTAAACCAAATGCTAAAGTGAAATCTTTAGAAAGCAAATCGGTTAAGGTAAGTGGATGGATGGAAGATATAAGAGAAGCTTACTCCTCTTCTAAAATCTTTGTTGCTCCTTTATTTATAGGAACGGGCTTACAAAACAAACTTCTAGAAGCAATGGCTCAAGGTTTGCCGTGTATAACCACAGAACTTTGTAACAACGCTTTACAGGCTATTGAAGGAGAACAAATATTAATCTCTAACACAAGAGAGTCGTTTGCAGAAAACATTATATCTATACTAAATAAACCTGACGCATTTAATAAACAAATAGCTTCTGCTAAGGGTTTTATTAAGGACAATTACGATTGGGACTTGATAGGACAACAACTATCAAATGATTTGCAATCGCTGATATAAACGAGCTTAATTACGTACCTTTATTTTATAAATCAAGACTATGTCAAAGTTGAATACAATCGAAGAAGCGATTGAGGATATCAAGGCCGGAAAAGTAATCATTGTTGTTGATGATGAGGACAGAGAGAATGAAGGTGATTTTTTGTGTGCTGCTGAGTCAGTGACTCCTGAAATCATAAACTTTATGGCTACTCACGGTAGAGGATTAATTTGTACTCCTTTAACCGAAGAAAGATGTCAAGACTTAGGTTTGGATCTAATGGTTCAATCTAACTCAGCTGCATATGAAACTCCATTTACTATTTCCGTAGATTTAATGGGACATGGTTGTACAACTGGTATTTCAGCTCAAGACAGAGCTAAGACAGTTCAAGCACTTGTTAACCCTGATATTAATCCAAACGAACTAGGTAAACCAGGACATATTTTCCCGTTAAAAGCAAAGCAAGGTGGTGTTTTAAGAAGAGCTGGACATACTGAAGCTGCGATTGATTTTGCCAGATTAGCTGGAATGGAACCTGCAGGTTGTATTGTTGAAATCATGAATGAAGACGGTACAATGGCAAGATTACCAGATTTAGAAAAAATCGCTGAGAAATTTGACCTAAAGCTGGTTACCATTAAAGATTTGATTTCATACCGTTTAAAGCACGAATCTTTAATCGAAAGATTAGTAGACGTTGAAATGCCTACTGAGCAGGGAGACTTTAAATTAATAGCTTTTAAACAAACAACAACTGGAGAAGAACATTTAGCTCTTGTAAAAGGAGAATGGACGGAAAACGAACCTGTTATGGTTAGGGTGCATTCATCTTGCTTAACTGGTGATGTATTTGGAAGTTGTCGTTGTGATTGTGGTCCTCAGCTTGAAAAAGCAATGGAGATAATCAATAAAGAAGGTAAAGGTGCTATTCTTTACATGAATCAAGAAGGAAGAGGTATTGGTTTAATTAATAAGCTAAGAGCTTATAAACTTCAGGAAGAAGGTTACGATACAGTTGAAGCTAACCTTAAGTTAGGATTCAAAGCAGATCAAAGAGATTACGGTGTTGGTGCTCAAATCTTAAGAGATTTAAATATCACTAAACTGAGGTTATTAACAAATAACCCAACGAAGAGAAAAGGCTTGATCGGATACGGTTTAGAAATCGTTGAAAACATAGCACTTGAAATTCAATCTAATCAACACAATAAGTGGTACTTAGAGACTAAGAAAAACAAGATGGGACATAACTTAAAACTGGATCAATAAACTTAACAATCAAGAAATTGTTAAG
>Ga0228674_1002069_pt1 | contig 11387 bp, 11 predicted proteins | sample 1D_rmetaG_FD_189054 | JGI IMG/M metagenome (GOLD analysis project Ga0228674, IMG submission 189054) | Seawater microbial communities from Monterey Bay, California, United States - 1D_r | ecosystem: Environmental > Aquatic > Marine > Coastal | place: USA: California | collected 2016-09-26
TTTAACGTTAACCCATTCGTATTGACGTAAAGACGCGACATCGATTTCAGAATCGAAATGACCGATATTACAAACAATGGCTTCGTTTTGCATGGCCACCATATGGTCGTGATTAATGACGTTAACGTTACCGGTTGTGGTGACGAAGATATCGCCCATCGCTGCCACTTCATCCATATCGACAATACGGTAGCCTTCCATTGCAGCTTGTAGGGCACAGATAGGATCAATTTCAGTGACCATAACTGTTGCACCCATGCCTTTAAATGCTTGTGCACAGCCTTTACCTACATCGCCATAGCCTAAGACAACACAAATTTTACCTGCGACCATGACATCAGTAGCGCGTTTTATACCGTCGAGTAGTGATTCACGACAGCCGTATAGGTTATCGAATTTAGACTTGGTGACAGAATCATTGACGTTGATAGCAGGCACTTTCAGGCTGCCATCCGTCATCATTTCATAAAGACGGTGTACACCTGTTGTGGTTTCTTCAGATAAGCCTTTTACATCCGCGAGTAATTCTGGGAATTCATCATGCATGATTTGAGTTAAATCACCGCCGTCATCTAGGATGAGATTAGGGCGCCAGCCGTTAGGGCCAAAAATGGTTTGTTTAATGCACCATACGGCTTCTTCTTCTGTTTCGCCTTTCCAAGCAAAGACCGGGATATCTTTTGCAGCAATGGCAGCAGCAGCTTGGTCTTGGGTAGAGAAGATATTACATGAAGACCAGCGAACTTCAGCGCCTAAGTCGATCAAAGTTTCGATTAATACGGCAGTTTGAATGGTCATATGCAAACAACCCGCGATACGGGCGCCGGCAAGTGGGTTTTTACCGGCATATTCTTCACGGATAGCCATTAAGCCCGGCATTTCGGTTTCTGCAATTTTAATTTCTTTGGCACCCCATTCAGCAAGGCTGATATCAGCCACTTTGTAATCTGGGGTTAAGTTGTCGATAGGTGCGTTCATTTTTAATTCCTATTGTTTACCCGTGCCTTTTAGTGTATCCGGGCGTTGGCTGCATTCATTCACCTCAGTCACTTATTATTTATAAGCTCCTGAGGATTCATTCATTTGCTGCCTACGCCTACACTAAAATTCATCGGGTTTAAGTTATGATTTTTAGTTAGCTTTAGATGCCAGCAGCATCACGTAAAGTGTCGGCGAGGTCGGTATGTTCCCACGTGAACTCAGGTGTTTCACGACCAAAATGGCCATAAGCCGCAGTGGGTTGGTAGATAGGTCGAATCAAATTCAACATGTTGACTAAACCTACTGGGCGTAAATCAAAGTGTTCACCGACCAACGCTTCTAATTTGTCTTGTGCAATTTTGCCGGTACCAAAGGTATTGATGGTGATTGAAGTTGGTTCTGCTACACCGATGGCGTAAGAGACTTGGACTTCACAGCGGTCAGCCAGTCCTGCAGCAACAATATTTTTTGCGACATAGCGCCCTGCATAAGCGGCACTACGATCGACTTTTGAGGGATCTTTACCCGAAAAAGCACCACCACCGTGACGGGCCATACCACCATAAGTATCAACGATGATCTTGCGGCCAGTTAAACCCGCATCACCAACGGGGCCACCAATAATAAATTGGCCTGTTGGGTTGATATGGAATTGTGTTTGGGCATTGAGCCATTTTTCAGGCAAGGTGGGTTTGATGATTTCTTCCATCACGGCTTCGTGAAGGTCTTGTTGTGAAATCTCAGGGTTGTGCTGGGTTGAGAGGACAACGGCATCGATGCCCACAGGTTTGTCATTTTCATAGACAAAAGTAACTTGGCTTTTAGCATCAGGGCGTAGCCAAGGTAAGGTCCCGTCTTTACGCACTTGTGCTTGGCGCTCTACTAAGCGATGTGCATAGGTAATGGGCGCTGGCATCAGCACATCGGTCTCATTGCTGGCAAAACCAAACATTAAGCCTTGGTCACCAGCACCTTGCTCTTCTGGTGTAGCACGGTCGACACCCATGGCGATATCTTCTGATTGTTTACCAATCAGTGACATAACGGCACAAGTTTCACCATCGAAGCCAACCTCTGAGCTGTTATAGCCGATATCGGTGATGGTTTTACGGACGACATCTTCTAAATCGACCCAAGCGGAAGTGGTGATTTCACCAGCGACAATGGCAGCACCTGTTTTGATTAAGGTCTCACATGCCACACGTGCATTGGGGTCTTGGCGTAAAATTTCATCAAGAATCGCATCAGAGATTTGATCGGCAACCTTATCCGGGTGGCCTTCTGAAACCGATTCAGACGTAAACATATAGTTATTGCCCACAGTTTGTTCCTCTTTCAAGATTAAACTACGGTATGGATAGATGGGGAGGTCATTGGTGACGGTCCATTACTATCAGTTACCTGTTAATAATGAACGCGGTTGATGTTTTGCGGTGAATAAGCCTAGCAGGGGTTGCCTGTTGCAGCGTTCCTTATTCGAAGGGGTATTCTATCTTTTTATGGGGTTTTTGTACAAGTTTGGCTTTTCTTTGGATTCGCTGACGCGAGATTTATTTGATACCACTGCCGTGGAGGCGTTCATTTATTTTGCGTGGCCAAAATAAACGGAACCAAACAAAAGGCCAACCCATGCTTGCCCTGCGGGTTCCCTCACGACGAAAAATTATTTGGGTGTGATAGAAACTCGCTACACTCAAACAGCTATCACACTTGTCCAAATAATTTTTTGACACTCGGCTTTGCATTAAGGGCTAAAAATAAATCTGTCCCCTTTTCTATTTATGCCTTTATATTGTTTTTTTCGAAGAATTTAATTAGAGGAAGGAAAGATAGCCGCCAGAAATTATTAAGGGTAAGAGCATAGCTATTACTGCTTTACCTCCATTCCCAGCTGAATTAAGTCCAAAAGAAACGCTACTGAAAATAAGAATAAAGAGCGGGTATAAAGTTACAGGGAGTAGATCTAAATCTTTGAGACTCACACCATTAGAGCCAGCAATCATGAAAACAAACCAGATCGGTAACCCTAAGATATTGACTATGAAAAGAAAAATTAACCCCGAAGAAGAGGCCATGTCAGTTTTTATTAAAAGTGTATGAAATGGGCTTTTTGGCCACAATAATATTTTGAGGGTAGTCAGTAATAATCCATTTATTAATGTAAAACATAGTGTTTACTCATTCCTTCCTTGTTGTTAGAAACGTTATGCTCCCAGTTTTTCACTAGCTAATCAATAGAAAGGGCAGTCCTTTTATTAAACTAAGCGGTCAGTCAGCTTGGTTTTCAGACCTGCTTTCTTTGTTTGTAAGTATCTTAATATTATTCCTTTCTACTTTTTCAGCACGTTTTTTCTTTTTGCGTTCATTTTTATCAGCGAAGATTTTGATGGCTTCGTCTTTGCTTAGGTTTGGGTGCTTAGCGAGTAAGGCGTTGATTTTGTTGTTGGTTTGGGTCATTTGAATTCCGTAGTATGTAAGACACGATTATATCTAAATATGGGGTTAAGGTTTGGCTTCTTCTTCCCAGTAAATGGTGACTGTCTTTTTGCCCCATTCTCTGGCTTTTTTAACATCGGTGCCCATATAGATATCAATCTTCTTTTCCCATCGTTTATTCATTTTAACGAGGACAAGATAGTGACCTTCAAGTCCTTTAATTTTCACTTTTGTATTGTTGGTTAAGCCGAGCTCTAAAAGATCTCTTGAAACGGCAATGGATTTCATACCGGGTTTTAGGGTGTTACCCCAGGCTGCTAGAAAAGGCGTCGAATCTGTTTCTCTAACGCTTGATGTATAGGCAGTGGCGGTGACTTCCATGGACTTAGGGCCTGAGTCACAAGCGGCTAAGCATACAGTGATAAAGAGTAAAGAAATGAGGTGTTTCAATTTTAATATCTCCGTATGGGCTTAGTTATATTAATACCGGTTAGAGTTGGAGCCTAACGCCGTTTTGCTTTAACCAAGCTTGTTGTTTTCGGTAGTCTGGGCAATGCTGTTCAACCAAGCCCCAAAAGCCTTTGCCGTGATTATGGTGTTTTAAATGGCAGAGCTCATGAATGATAAGGTAGTCAATCACGGACGGTGGTGCTTGCATGATCTGCCAGTTGTACTGAATTTCACCTCTGATATTACAACTTCCCCAGCGTGCTTTGTAGGTTTTGATGGTGATAGATTTGGGAGTGAACCCCGTTTGTTGGCTGAGTTCTTCGGTACGTTTGCTGAGATAGATTTCAGCTTGCTCTTTATACCAGTTGATGATGGTTTGGCGTCGGGTTTTTAGGCCTATGCGATGGAGCCGCCCGGATAGGGTGATGGCATCATCTGTTAGCTTAACCTTAGGTGAGTCGCCTTTTTGTTCTAGTTGTAATTCGTATTGTTGCCCGAACAGTAATAATGTTTCACTCTGTTGCCATTGGCGTTCTGGCTGGGGTTCGGGTTGTTTGGCGAGTTGTTGTTTTATCCAGTCAGATTTTTCTTCGATCAGATCGTGAGCGATGTCCATCGGTAGCCGTGTCGGCATATGCAGGAACACGCCTTTGGTGCTGACTTTAAGGGTGACACTTTGACGTCGGGCACTCTTTTTGAGGATAACGTCGAAGTCTTTGGTTTTAATCAGCGACGGAGGCATTCTCACCTTATGTGTTTGTTAAATAAAACAATAGCTATTGTACGTGATGATTTGAGACAATAGCAGGCTGATTGTTTGAATAGTGTCTGTCCTTTCATGGCTCAAGTTGATTTATCTCATGCCCATCGTTTGTCGGTTGCCCCGATGTTGGAATGGACGAACCGCGATTTTCGTTATTTTATTCGTTTAATGACGCGGGAGAGTTTGTTGTATACCGAAATGGTGACAACAGGTGCGTTGCTGCATGGCGATCGTGCTCGCTTTCTGGCGCATGATGAAACGGAGGGGCCGTTGTCTTTGCAGTTGGGTGGTTCAAATCCTGCTGAGTTGGCTGAGTGTGCAATGATGGCGGAAGACTGGGGTTATGATGAGGTGAATATCAATGTCGGTTGCCCAAGTGATCGCGTGCAATCAGGGATGTTTGGTGCTTGTTTGATGGCTGAACCACAGCTGGTGGCTGACAGTGTGGCAGCGATGCAGGCGAAGGTGAAGATCCCTGTGACGGTGAAAACACGATTAGGTATTGATGACCAAGACAGTTATGAATTCTTAACGCAGTTTATTGATGCAGTGTCTGATGCGGGTTGTAAGACCTTTATTTTGCATGCACGTAAAGCATGGTTGTCGGGTTTGAGTCCGAAGGAAAACCGGGATATTCCGCCTTTGAATTATCAGCGGGTTTATGACATTAAAAAAGATTATCCGCATTTGCAGATTTCCGTTAATGGTGGCATTCAATCTTTGGATGAAGTGCAAACGCATTTGCAGCACGTCGATGGCACGATGCTAGGCCGTGTTGTTTATCATGACCCTTATAGTATGGCGACGGCGGATAGCAGCGTGTTTGGCAAAACCGATCAGAACTTATCACGCCATGAGGTGGTTGAGGCGATGTTGCCGTATATTGCCCAAAGAATGGAATTAGGTCGATCGCTTAAGTCGATTACACGTCATTTATTGGGCTTATTCCAAGGTCAGCCTGGTGCGAAAAAGTGGCGACGTTATTTGAGCGAAAATGCCCATTTAAAAGGTGCCAGAATTGAGGTTGTTGAACAGGCGCTAGCCTTAGTGCCTGAGGCCAGTGCCCCGGTTGAGTAGGTAGAGCGCAAAGCTCGCTAGGCCGACAATAAAGAGCATGATGATACCGAAGGCGAACCTAATGGGGATATCAGATACACCTAAGATGCCATAACGAAAGGCATTGACCATATATAAAATCGGATTGAATAAAGAAGCCTGTTGCCAAAACTCCGGTAACAAATCGATCGAGTAAAAGATACCGCCGAGATAGGTGAGAGGCGTTAAGATGAATGTCGGAATGATGGCAATTTGGTCAAAACTTTTGCCATAGATCGCGTTAATAAAACCACCCAGTGAAAATAGCACTGCACTTAATATTACCATTGAAAGCGTAATGAATAGGTGTTGAACGTGGAGTTTGGTGAAAAATAAAGCGACGATGGTGACAATGATGCCGACCAATAAACCCCGTGCGACGCCACCCATAACGTAACCCGCTAGAATGAGATAATTTGGGATAGGGGCGATGAGCAGTTCTTCAATGTGGTTTTGGAATTTAGCACTGAAAAAGCTGGATGCGACATTGGCATAGGCGTTGTTGATCACGGCCATCATGATAATGCCAGGGGCGATATATTCAATATAGGCAAAGCCATTCATTTCACCTATACGTTGTCCGATTAGGTTGCCAAAAATGACGAAATACAGGGTCATCGTGATGGCTGGCGGTAATAAAGTTTGCGGCCAGATACGAATAAAACGGCGTATTTCTCTCGTTAGTAAGGTACTGAAAGCAACCCAGTTATTTTGGCGTTGCATTGACATTACACCGCCTCCGTTTTGTCGACGAGTGATAGGAAAAGCTCTTCGAGCCGGTTGGCTTTATTTTTCATGCTAGTGACAGTGATGCCTTGCTCGGAGAGGGTCGTAAACAGTTCATTAAGCGCTTGCTCTTTTTTGATTTCGACTTCTAATGTAGCTGACCCTATTTTAGCGATATGGATGTTATCGAGTTTAAGTTCGGTGGTTAAAGGTTCTTCTAGATCAAGAATGAAGACTTCTTTATCAAGTCGGTTGAGTAGCGATTTCATATCCGTGTTTTCGACGATATTGCCCTGATCGATAATGGCGATATTACGGCAGAGATTTTCGGCTTCTTCCAAATAGTGGGTTGTTAGGATAACGGTGGTGCCCTGCTCGTTAATGTCTTGTAAAAAACCCCACATGGAACGGCGAAGCTCGATATCTACACCCGCAGTCGGTTCGTCTAGGATCAGGAGTTTTGGATTGTGAATGAGTGCTCTTGCAATCATTAGACGACGCTTCATACCACCAGATAAGGCACGGGAAGGCGCATGACGTTTTTCCCATAAACCAAGTTGGTGGAGTAATTTATCAGCCCGGGGCTCGGCTTCATGGGCGGGCATACCATAATAGCCTGCTTGGGTAATGAGGATGGCTTTGACTTGTTCGAAACCGTTGAAGTTGAATTCTTGAGGTACAAGGCCGAGGTGGCTTTTAGCTAATTCAGTCTCAGTGTCCAAATCGTGCCCAAAGACAGTGACTTGGCCGCTGGTCTTTGTGATGAGAGAGGTAATAACACCAATGGTCGTAGATTTTCCTGCACCGTTAGGACCGAGTAAGGCAAAAAAATCGCCTTGCTCAACATCAAGATCGATACCGTTAATGGCTTTGACGCCATTGTCATAAACTTTGGTGAGTTGTTGGATGGAAAGTGCTTTCAAAATGTTTGTAATCGTAGGCAGGGCAAAGGTTGTTAGGGTATCATGCTTAGATGGAAATTGATAAATTACCGTTGTTCTGTGAGCGTAAAATGTCGCCCCCTCGTTCAGTTGATGAGTTGTTATCTCGTTGTCAGGCTTTAGTTGGTAAAACATTAGGACAAGTTGCGCAGGAAATGGGCATTGCGGTGCCTGCTGATCTACAGCGGCATAAAGGTTGGGTCGGTGCTTTGTTTGAGTCGGTGTTGGGTGCTGATGCGGGTAATAAGGCGGAACCTGATTTTATGGCGTTAGGTATTGAATTAAAAACATTGCCGCTTAATAAGCGCGGTTTGCCTAAAGAATCGACTTATGTTTGTACCGTGTCGATGCAACAAACTGGCGAGTTAGATTGGCAGCATAGTTGGTTAAGACGCAAATTGGCGAAGGTTTTATGGTTGCCGATTGAAGCTGAATCTGACATTCCTTTAGCTGAGCGTTATATTGGCCAGGCATGGCTGTGGGTGCCTTCAGAGCAACAAGAAGCACTATTACGCCGAGATTGGGAGGAGTTAATAGACAGGATTGTTTTAGGGGAGCAATCTGATATTTCGGCCAGTGAGGGAGAATATTTGCAAATTAGACCTAAAGCGGCGAATAGCCGTGTGCTAGCGGTTGGGGTATCATCTGAAGGTTTAAAGGAAAAGATAAACCCAAAAGGCTTCTATTTAAGAACGGCTTTTACTAGACTATTACTTGAACAAGGATGAAGAGTGATGACCACGATAAAAGATAGAATAACGGCGAAAGCCGAGGAGGGTGTCGATGCGTAAATTGAATGCCCTTGTCACTGATGGGGATGCCTCATCAGGTTTGATGGTGCAAAAGTTATTAGAGCAAGCAGGCTTTACTGTTGTCTTGACGAGAAAGGGACATGAAGGTTTGGCGCTTGCTAAACAGAGCCGTTTTAATCTCGTTTGCTGCGGCGATAATCAAACCGATATTTCAGGTAGCGAGTTTTGCAGTAAGATACGAGCCATACCCGGCTATGACTTTGTTTCCGTTATTGTGCTGGCGGTTGAAGATAATCCGCGTACATTGAAACAAGCCTTGCTAGCTGGTGCGACAGATATTTTCAGCAAAAGCGATCTTACTGAGTTGGAAATTTATATCCAACGCCTTGTTGAACGCGAAGTACGTCAGTTAACTGGGCGTGTACTGTTTATTGAAGATTCACAAGTATTGCAAGAAATCATCATCGATTTATTGACGGATATGGGATTAGATGTGGATTCTTATACCCATGCAGAAGGTGCTTGGGAAGCATTCCGTACAGGGCAATATGATCTGATTATTACCGATATTATGCTTGAAGGTGCAATGAGTGGTATTACCTTAGTGCGTAAAATCAGTCGCTTGCAAGGTGAGCACGGCTCCATTCCTATCATTGCGACATCGGGTTTTGATAATGCGTCACGTAAGATTGAATTGTTTCATTTAGGCGTCAATGATTATGTGGCGAAGCCGATTGTGCGTGAAGAGTTGCGTCAACGGGTGTTTAACCATGTTGTCAGTTATCAGCGGATGTTAGAGTTACGTTCTCAACAAGCGTCGCTTTATAGTTTGGCAATGTTGGATGAGTTGACGCAGTTATTTAATCGTCATGCCTTACGTGAGTTCGCAGGTAAATATTTCAGTGAAGCGCACCGTTTTAATCGGCCATTGTCGATGGCTGTGATGGATATTGATAATTTTAAAGTGGTTAACGAGACGCACGGTTATTCGATGGGGGATAAAGTCCTGTCAGAATTTGGTGTTTGGTTGACCACTTTAAAATGATGAAGATATGATTGCCAGATGGGCGAGTGAGGAATTTGTTTTCCTTTTATCGAACTGCGAGGCAGCGACTGCATTAACGTTAATGGAACGGATTCAAAAGCGGCTTGAATTATTTAAGCCAGCGAATATTTCAATTACTGTGAGTATCGGTGTCACAACAGTCCATGACCATAATAAGCATAGTTTGAATAGTCTATTTGAATTAGCGGACAGTGCGATGTATCGGGCTAAAATGTCCGGTCGAAATTGTATTCGCGTTTATGAAAATGAAGACGGTCAAATTGGGCAACTTGACGAATCAGATGCTTAATATTTGAGATAAGACATTTGAAAAAGCCAGCGGTTAGCTGGCTTTTTTTATTGGCTGATATTGACGAAATGACCTGCGACAGCGGCTGCTGCTGCCATGGCGGGACTGACGAGATGAGTACGCCCTCCGAGACCTTGTCTTCCTTCAAAATTACGGTTTGATGTAGAGGCACAGTGTTCCCCCGATTCGAGCCTGTCAGCATTCATAGCGAGACACATGGAACAACCTGGGTCTCGCCATTCGAAGCCTGCCTCAATAAAAACTTTGTCCAAACCTTCTTGTTCAGCTTGTTGTTTGACTAAACCTGAGCCAGGAACGACCAAGGCCTGTTTTAATGTGTCTGCAACTTTACCGCCTTTAATCGCGGCTGCTGCTTGGCGTAAGTCTTCTATACGTGAGTTAGTGCATGAGCCTATGAAGACGCGATCAAGCTGAATATCAGTGATCGGCTGGTCAGCCTCTAAGCCCATATATTCCAGAGCTTGCTCCATTCCGTTGCGTTTTACAGCATCGCTTTCGTTTGCTGGGTTTGGTACTTTATCATCGACAGAAACAACCATTTCAGGTGAAGTACCCCAAGTGACTTGTGGTTTAATTTTAGATGCATCTAATACAACTGTTTTATCGAAATGTGCATTGTCATCACTGTGCAAGTCTGACCATGCTGCAACGGCTTTCTCCCAATTTTCACCTTGTGGGGCAAATGGGCGGCCTTTCAAATAGTTAATGGTGGTTTCATCGACAGCGATTAATCCTACGCGAGCACCGGCTTCAATGGTCATATTACAGACGGTCATGCGACCTTCCATCGACAATGCTCGAATGGCTTCGCCAGCAAACTCAATGGTATAGCCTGTACCCCCTGCGGTACCTAACTCACCAATGATCGCAAGGACGATGTCTTTAGCAGTGACACTGGGTTGGCACTGGCCATCAACACGAACTAACATGTTTTTGGCTTTCTTTTGGATGAGGCACTGTGTGGCTAAAACATGCTCGACTTCTGATGTACCAATACCGAAGGCAATAGCGCCAAATGCACCATGTGTCGAAGTATGTGAGTCACCACAGACGACAGTCATGCCGGGTAAGGTTGCGCCTTGCTCGGGCCCGACAACATGGACAATACCTTGACGGATATCATTCAAATCAAATTCGGTCACGCCGAAGTCTTTACAGTTTTGATCTAATGTTTCCACTTGGAGACGTGAAATAGGGTCACTGATACCTTGGTCTCGGTTGTTGGTGGGGACATTATGATCAGGAGTTGCAAGGATCGAGTCCAGACGGTGAGGTTTCCTATCTGCTAAACGTAAGCCTTCGAATGCTTGTGGCGACGTGACTTCATGGACAAGTTGGCGATCGATGTAGATTAATGAAGTGCCATTGTCATCTGTTCGAACAAGATGTTGTTGCCATAATTTGTCGTAAAGTGTTTGTGCTGTCATAGGAAGATATTAATTGAATGTATATAAAGTTAAAAAAGGATTATACCGTGTCGCGCAGGTATGCTCTATGTTGTCTTTCTAGATGCGAAAAAAAACGGGTAGTGAAATCACTACCCGTTCTTTGTTTTGCTTATAGGAACAGTGGTTATTCCATATTAGCGTGACGGTATCTCATCTCTTCTTCTGGGATTCCTTTCTCATGGATTAAATGAGAAACGATAGATTCCAAGAAAATCAAAGTTGATAGTTCAAACATGGTTCCCATAGGCATGCCTTTTGTTGCGGCAAAGCTATCGTCGGTACCAATTTGAACAGTTTGGTCAGCTAAATCACCAATCGTTGAGCTTGATTTTGAACAAATCAAAACCACTTTAGCGCCTTCAGATTTGGCTTTATTGGTAAATGAAACAAGTTGCGTAGTTTCACCAGAACCTGAGATG
>Ga0228674_1002074_pt1 | contig 11369 bp, 7 predicted proteins | sample 1D_rmetaG_FD_189054 | JGI IMG/M metagenome (GOLD analysis project Ga0228674, IMG submission 189054) | Seawater microbial communities from Monterey Bay, California, United States - 1D_r | ecosystem: Environmental > Aquatic > Marine > Coastal | place: USA: California | collected 2016-09-26
TCTTTGTTATATGCGCCACTTAAAACTGCTTTTTGTTTTCACTCTATTTATCTCTTGTAAAGATGAACTTAAGGTTCAGGCTACACCTCCACCGGTGAGTGATTCTTTATTGATAGAAATAATGACGGAAATGCATTTAGTAGATGCCTTAAGTAAGCAAAGAGTAATTGAAGATAACAGAAGACTAGACGTAAAATACGGACAGTATAAATATGTACTAGAAAAGTATGGGGTTTCTCATGCTGACTTTGACACGAGTCTGGTATACTTCAGTAAGCATCCAGATTTATTTAAAGGGATTTATGACTCAATAATTGTGAGGTTCAAGCAAATGGAAATCGAGACTTACGCTCAAGCTCCTAAAGATTCTCTTGAATAAAGTAAGTCGAAGTATAGTCCACGGCTTCCTGAACAGATCTGAATTTGAATCCTAGTTTTTCACAGACTTTCTCATTGCTAAATTTTGTAACCTGCTGAGCTGATCGTGCAGTTTCTTTAGTAATCACAGGTTTTTTTCCTGTCAATCTGTATTTGATATCCTCTAGTCGCCAAACAATATTTGCTTGCCAAGCTTTAGCTTCTATATGTGGCGCTTTAACAGAAAATGCTTTCGCAATCTTCGTGAACAATTCTAAATAAGTCATGTTCTCACCGATGCATAAAAAACGATCTGTATGTATTTCCTTTTCCACTAAGGTTTGCATGATTTCGCTAACGTCTCTTACATCAACATATGCGTTCGCTCCTGTAGTGTAAAATTTTAAGCCTTTTTTAATGGTTTTGAATAAACTGGTACTGGATCTATTCCAATTTGAAGGACCTATTATAATACATGGATTCACAATTACGGCTCTTAAACCTTCCTCAATCCCTCTCCAAACTTCTTGTTCAGCACCATGTTTACTTAAAGAATAGTAAGAGTTTTTATCATCCGTTTTCCAAGCATTGCTTTCTCTCTGAAACTCTTCCTTATTCTTTCCTATGGCAGCAGTTGAGCTCACATGAACAAAGTAATCTACCTTTCTTTCTAAGGCTGAGTTTACCATATTTCTGGTACCAATAACATTGGTTTGATACATTAATTCATAATCTGAATAATGAAAAGAAACAATGGCAGCACAATGGAAAACCTTGCTAACTCCTTCTAAAGATTCATAAACATTAGAAACATCCAAAAGATCCAAATCCACCCAATCAATCTGTTTAAACAGAAACAACTCTTTATCACCATAGTACTTAAATACCGATGACATGGTCTCTAAATCAGAATTCTTTCGTTTGGCCGCGCGAACTTTTTCACCTTTTTGTAAAAGGTCAAAAACTACTCTAGTTCCTAATAATCCTGTGGCTCCGGTGACAAGGTTCATAGCGTAAAAGTAATTAAATCTTTATCAATTAAGGGAATGCTTGTATCTTTGACAATACATTGAAATTTACAATTATGATGGACTTTATTGAAGAGTTAGAATGGAGAGGAATGATTCACGATATCATGCCTGGTACTCAAGAAAAATTAGCAGAAGGAATGAAAGCCGGATATATCGGTTTTGACCCAACAGCAGATTCTCTTCATGTTGGAAGTTTAGTTCCAATCATGATTTTAAAGCATTTCCAAAAAGCAGGACACCAACCTTTCGTTTTAGTCGGTGGAGCTACTGGTATGGTTGGAGATCCTTCAGGTAAATCTCAAGAAAGAAATTTATTGGACGCAGATACATTAGATAAAAACGTAGCTGGGCTTAAAAATCAATTGTCTCAATTCTTAGACTTTAGCAATGGAGATAATAAAGCTGTGATGGTAAACAACTATGATTGGTTTAAAGATTTCTCTTTTCTAGATTTCATAAGAGATGTAGGTAAGCATTTATCTGTTAACTACATGATGGCTAAAGATTCTGTAAAAAAGAGATTGGATACGGGGATGTCTTTCACTGAGTTCTCTTACCAATTGGTTCAGGGTTATGATTTCCTTCGTTTATTTAAGGACCACAATTGTATTGTTCAATTAGGTGGTTCTGATCAATGGGGAAATATTACAACTGGTACTGAATTAATCAGAAGAATGGCTCAAGGTGAAGCTTTCGCAGTTACCACTCCGCTAATGAAAAAAGCAGATGGTTCTAAATTCGGTAAGTCAGAGGCTGGAAATGTTTGGTTAGATCCGGCAAGAACGTCACCTTATAAATTTTACCAATTCTGGATCAACGCTACGGATGCAGATGTTGCTCAGTTTTTGAAGACGTTCACAATGATGTCTAAAGCTGAAATTGAAAACTTAATTACTCAGCACGAAGAGGATCCAGGTCAGCGTTTGGCTCAGAAAGAATTAGCTAAACAAGTTACCTCTATGGTTCATGGAGAAGAAGCTTACAACAAAGCAGTTGAAGCAAGTCAAATCGTATTCAGTAAAAATGCGGTGGAACAAGTAAAACAACTTTCTGAAGAAGACTTCTTAGATATTTTCGGTGGAAACGATATGAAGTCTTTAGATAAGTCATTATTGAAACATGGACTAAGTGTTATCGATTTCATTACTGAAATTGGACTTTGTTCTTCGAAAGGAGATTCGAGAAGAATGCTAAAGCAAAACTCTATCTCTATTAACACAGAGAAGGTAAATGATGAAAAAGAAATCACTTCTGAAGACCTTTTAAGCAATAAATACATACTGGCTTACAAGGGTAAAAAGCAGAAACTGATTGTCAAATTGGACTAAAATTCGATTCTATATTTCAGAATAATTTCCTTACATTAAAGGTATAACCTAAACTAGTGAAGAATTTATACCCTATTTTTTTGTGCCTTTTTTTCCTAACTTCTTGTGGGAATTTTCAAAAGTCTAATAACACATCAAACCTTAATATTCAAGAGGTTAAGGAAAATACACCTAACTCTTGCAACATAGAAGGAACAATCGTTTCTATACTACCAATCACAGAAAAAAATTCTATTGAACTCTGCGCTCAACATTCTTGTAAAGCAGTCGTTAAAATCCTTAAAAAATCAGATTGTGGTGTCGATATCAATCTAGAAATCGAACAAGTAATTACTATAAACTTCGCTTTTTCATTAGATCCAACTAAGAAAATTAAAGAAGTAAACAATAAAGATCTTCCTGGTTTAAAACCTGGTGATCATTTTAATGCCAACGTTTCATCCCGATTAACCATGGGAAATAACAAAACTTACACAGTCTACAACTACACTAAACTTTAATTATGAAAAGACTTTTACTTTGGGGGCTAGGGCTAGCTTCTTTAGCAATTTCAGCTCAATCCCCAAGTCTTCCTAGTCATGGGAACTTACGAAAACTATCTAAAATACAGGATGTTAGAGACGGAGTATACCGTCGTGACTTAGATGATCCGCAAAGAAGAATCGAACAAGAGTTTGATATGCTTAAGGATCCTTCTTCAGGAAAAATTCCAGAAAACATACACGAAAAAGAACTCGCTTTTGTAAATAGTTCAAGATCAAAGCTAACTAAAGGTCATTCTATTCTTGGTGGAAACCAAGGTGGTTTTGATTGGGTTAAAAGAGGACCATACAATGTGGGTGGTCGTACAAGAGCTTTAGCTATTGATGTTACCGATGAAAACATAATCTTAGCAGGAGGTGTTTCTGGTGGTGTTTGGAGATCTACTGATGGTGGTTCTTCTTGGACAAAAACTACTGGTTCTAGTGACTTACACAGTGTTACTAGTTTAGCTCAGGATACACGATCAGGACAAGAAAGCACTTGGTATTATGTTACGGGTGAATTAATTGGTAATTCCGCTTCTGAAGGTGGTGCTAGTTATGCTGGAAATGGAGTCTACAAATCAACAGATGGTGGTTTAAATTGGACTCTATTAACTTCTACATCTAGTTCAATAACTGAGTTCGATAGTTATTTTGACTATAACTGGAGAGTTGCAGTAAACCCAACTAACGGAGACGTTATGGTGGCTGGTTACGGAAGAATTTGGAGGTCAAATAACGGTGGTACTAGCTTTACTGCTGTACTTTCTGACAACAACGCACAAACCACAGATATAGTCATTTCAAGCACAGGTGTTATGTATGCAAGTTTTGATGACTACGCTGGAAACGCGATACAAGGAATTCATAGATCAACAGACGGTGTTAACTGGACAAACATTACTCCAAATAGTTTTCCTAGCTCTTTTGGAAGAACTGTTTTAGCAATTGCTCCTACAGATGATAATGTTGTTTACGCGTTAACTTACGCACCTTCACACGGAAATACTGGACATGGATTCTATAAGTACGATAATGGGTCATGGTCTGATAGATCTAATAATTTACCAGCTTATGGTGATCCTGTAGGAGATTTTAATTCTCAGCAAGAATACAATATGATGGTAGCTGTTCATCCAACTAATGAAAACACTGTTTTTGTTGGAGGAACAAATCTTTATAGATCTACGAATGGTTTTTCAAGTCAGAACAGTACAACTTGGATCGGTGGTTACAGTCCATCAAACAATGTTAGTCAGTATACCAACCAGCATCCTGATGTTCATACCTTAATTTTCTACCCATCTTCTCCTAATCAAGCCTTATGTGGAACAGATGGTGGAGTTCATAGAGCTAATGACATTACTGAAAATGGCGGAGGAACGACCCCGGTTGATTGGACTGACCTAAATAATGGATATCAAACTACGCAGGTTCATGCAATGGCTTTCGATTATCAAGCAAATGTTGATATCATTCTAGCTGGATTTCAAGATAATGGCACATGGGGCTCAACTGGTTCAACAGAAACAGATAACTGGACTGAAGAATTTAGTGGTGATGGAGCTTATTGTGCAATAGTTGGAAATGGTTTGGTTAGATATGTATCCTCTCAAAATGGTAACATCTATAAGTTTGTTTATAGAGCGAATGGAAGTGAGGATTATTGGACTAGAATTACTCCTAGCTTAAACTCTCCATCTTTTATTTCTCCTTTCATTATTGACCCAGATAACGAGGATGTAATGTACATGCCTGATGGGAATGACATCATGCGAAATAATGGTCTTGGAAGTATGGATACTTATAACCAATCTGAAACTAGTCAAAACTGGACCAGATTATCTAACACAGGTACTTCAAGATCAATTACAGCCTTAGAAGTTGCTAATGGTCATTTATATTATGGAACAAATAACGGAGAAGTTTTCAGAATGAATAATGCTTCATCTGGTACTCCAAGTCCAACGAATATTAGTTCGAACAATTTCCCTGGTGCTAATGTACAGTGTATTCAAATTGACCCTACAAATGCCAATAGTATTTTTGTTGTTTTCTCAAATTATGGAGTAAGAAGCATATACCATTCCAGTGATGCTGGTTCTTCATGGACAGACATATCGGGAAATTTAGAGGAAAACGCAGATGGTTCAGGTAACGGTCCTTCAGTTAGATGGTTGGATGTTGTAAATTCTGGAAACCTTAAAACCTACTTAATCGGTACCTCAACGGGTGTATATTCTACTGAAACTTTAGACGGTACTTCAACCTCATGGAGACAAGAAGGATTGGCAACTATTGGACAAGTAGTTACGAGCATGATTCAATCTAACGTTAATGGAGAAATGATTGTTGGAACACATGGTAACGGTTTATTTTCATCTAACATTGCTAGTTCAGGTAACGCAGTTCCTTCAGCAAACTTCAGCGCGAATGATCAAAATATTGCTATAGGTGGTTCGGTTGACTTTACTGATGAAAGTTTATATGATCCGACTTCTTGGTCTTGGACGTTTACAGGAGCACAAACAACGAGTTCAACGGATCAAAACCCAACAGGAATCGTTTATAATACTCCTGGTTGTTACGAGGTTTCCTTAACGGCTACAAATACAAATGGAAGTGATACAGAAACAAAAGTTTGCTATGTCACAGTTACTAGTGATAATGCAGGGACGGAGGCTTGTGATTGCGAAGCAAATACAAACGTAGCACAAGACGAAAACCTTACGGCATACAACTTTGGTGCTAACGGTTACCTAACAGGAAGAAACACATACGGAATCATTCACTTTGCTGAGGCAATGACTAACACTGGAATTAAGCAGTTAAAGAAAGTAAGATTCGGAGCTAACATTATTCATCAAGCAGATGCAAACGCGTTTTTTACGGTTAACATTTACGATGTAAGCAATGGTAGACCAAACAGTGTACTTCATTCTCAAGAAGTTGCTTTTAGTGATGTTGATCCAAATAACCTAACAGATGTTGAAATGTCTGAAACAGTATTGGTTGATGGAGACTTCTTCGTTGATTTTCAGATTAGAGAAAATGCAAGTGATACGATCTTGTTTTTAACTACTCAGGATAGAACTGATGCCAATGAAAATAAACTATACGTTGATTACAGTGGTGGATGGTACACGTATACGGAGTTACAAGTGGATATTTCCCTTTCATTAGGTGTTGCTGCAACTTTATGCGACAACTACTACACAGAGACAGTAGATGCTTGTCAAAATCAATCATTCACATACGCCGATGGTACTGTGATCAATTCCGTTTCAGGAAGTGATTCTCACATTTCATCTCTAATTACACCATTAGGTTGTGACAGTATTGTGAATCAAACTTTAAATGTCATCCAAGGAGCAAGCAGCGCTGTTACGGAAACTGTTTGTTATGGTGAATCCTTTACGACTCCAGAGGGAACAACGATGTCTTCACAAGCTGGTGTTACAACCGTTGTTGAGACACTTGATGCAGCAAATGGATGTGATAGCTTGGTAACGTATACATTAAACGAATTAAGTCTAATAGAAGAGTCTGTAGCTATTACGGTTTGTGTTGGAGAAGATTATACAACTCCTGAAGGAACGTTGATTCAGACAACTAACGGAACAGGTAGCTTCACAGAAACTTTAAGTGCAGCTTCGGGATGTGACAGTTTAGTTCATTACACAGTGACTGAAAACGAGCCTAGTTCAATATTATCTAGAAATGTTTGTGAGGGAAGTGATTTCACTTTAATCAACGGAACAACCATTCAAAACGTCATCACTGATCAATCTTATGACTTCACGTTTACTTCGGTAGATGGATGTGACAGTGTTGTTACTGAGGTTTTAAATGTGGTTGAATTGGATAACGGAATCTCAAGATCAGGAACTCTTTTAGTTTCTGCGATGTATAGTGTCGATTTCCAATGGTTAGACTGTGATAATAATCGTGCAGAAATTGCAGGAGCTACATCTAGAATCTACACGCCAACAGAAAATGGTAACTACGCAGTTAGAGTTGGACAACATGGTTGTGAGACATTTTCAGAATGTATCTACTTTGACGGTTTCACTTCGGTTAATGATTTAAACAATGTTGCTATTTCGGTTTATCCGAATCCGGCAACAGACAAGCTTTTTGTGGAGTTCAAATCAAATGAAAACTACCAGGCTAGTATCTTCGATATGAATGGTAAATTAGTTCAGCAGTTAACACTTTCGCAGGATAGTCAATTCATTGAAATTGCTAACTATGCAGCTGGTGACTATGTACTTAAATTAACAGATGGTGTGGCTGAGAAGAGTATCTCGTTCACCAAACAATAGAATCGATCTGATTTTAAAAGGATCTTAAAATGAAATAGGCTACGTGTTATACGTAGCCTATTTTTATTTGAATGAATACCTGAATAATCGTTATTCTACGCGACACTCAACTGAATTTACTCTATCACCTCCACCTCTATATCGTCCACATACATAACGACATCTTTATCGGTTGGGTTAGCAGTAACACCAAATTCCAATTGACTATACCTACCCTGAGTTCCTTGTGTAGCATAAAGAAAATCTGATGGCAGGGTTTTCCAACTATCTTGTTCAATAATCAATTGTCCATCTTGATAACCTTTCACATAACCCTTTTTTTGTTGAGATAATTTTGTTTCAAACCTTATGTTCACCCATTGATCTCTTGGAAATAATACTCCATCACCTTCTTGTCTTACATTCGGGTTTTGGTATTTGTGTTCTAACAGGATCTTTCCCTCTACCAATGCAAGCCTCATTCCTGGTCCTGCACCTACACTTGTCTTTTCTTCAATGTCAAAAAGAAACAACCAGTCTAAGGAATCCTTTCCAACCAAGTATAACCAGAAATCAACAGACACAACTTCTCCATCCCAAAAAGCCATTTTCTGTTTATTGATGCTTGATTTTGATAAAGCATCAGTCGTTTTACTTCCTATAAATTGCAAGCATTTATTACCAGTATGACTAAACGTTGAGTCTATATTAATAGCATTATCACTAAGCGTACTCTGAAAAAAAGACCATCTTTCATTGTTTCCATCAATTGTTTCATCGATAGCTGAGTATGATTCAAATCCGTCAGAATATGTATTCGGACCGTCAAAAATCTCTTCTTTATTACAAGCAACCAGAACTACCAAAGCTAAAATTAGACCTAAATATCTCATTTACTAGTTTTTGGTTTAAGCTTAATTGCATAAGTTATTCCAGCCCAATGTTGCCATTGGAAATCGAATAAAAATGAAACTAAGGGAGTGTAAGAAAACCTTAAATAATACTTCTTTTCCTTAGGTTGTATTCTATATCCGAAGGATAAAGGAACACGGATATAAGCACCGGCTAGTTTACTTGTTATACTAGGTGCAAGCCCGAAACCAAAGTCTGCAAAATGGACCTCTTTCCCATATGACCCATGAATCATATTAGGAAAAATAAGGCTCCTCCATTGTTCTTGTCTATGGGTATGTAGCTAAAACCACTACGAAAAGCTACTCTTAAATTTCCTTTTTGATGAATGGTGTTTTCTAAATTAATAGAAGCCAAACCCCTGATCCACCTAATTCAAAAGAAAGATGTCTTTGTCCTTTACAAAGTGTACTTGTAAGTATAAATAGTATTGTGACTAGACTGAATACTTTCATTTGAAACGATAGTTTGCTCGTATTTTAAGGCTATTCTACATCTAACTCATTATTCGTGATTTTGAAAATTTGAGTTGATAGGAGATCCTCCTACTTCGGTCCTTTAGTTTGAAGTGTCTCTCCTTTTTTTAGAATGATGGTTTTCATGAGGTATAATTGTCACCAAGAAATTCTAAGCATGTTTCTCTCCTCTTAAGTTTTCCTGAAACGCTTTAATCTGTTCTTCTTTGTCTTCTACATTTGCTAGAATAAACATCAATTTAGTTAAAGCTGCCTCGGTAGTCATATCATCAGCCGGAATTATACCAATTTCATTGAAAGCTGTTGATGTCTCATACCTTCCTTGATCAACGCTACCACTAATGCATTGAGTAGTGTTAACTATGAATAAACCTTCTTTAACTTTTGTATCTAAAAGATCAATAAACCACTTATCAGTACTTGCATTTCCTGTACCGAATGTCTCCATTATTAATCCCTTCAGATTTGGAGTATTTAGTACAGCTTCAACAATTGTTTGAGAGATCCCAGGATATAGTTTTAATATGGCTACATCGGTACTCATTTCAGTAAACAACTCAGGTTGACTAGGCCTTTTATCGGCAATAAACCTGCGATTGAAGTTTAAGTGAACTCCTGCCTCTGCAAGCTTTGGATAGTTAGGAGATAAAAACGCATTAAATAACTCTGCATTTACCTTAACCGTCCTATTTCCCCTATACAATCGGTATTCAAAATACAAGGCTGTTTCAGGTACTAAAGGCTCATCATTCTCATAGGTTGATGCTATTTCAATTGAGGTAAGTAAGTTCTCTTTAGCATCCGTTCGAATGATTCCAATTGGTAATTGTGATCCAGTGAATACAATTGGTTTATTGAAGTTTTTCAGTAAAAAGCTAACTGCTGATGCAGTATAAGCCATGGTATCAGAACCATGCAATACTACAAAACCATCGTATTGCTCTCTTTTCTCAAATAGTAAAGTCGCTAATTCTATCCAACGTTTCGGACTCATGTTTGATGAGTCGATTGGTTCGTCGTAGGAGATATGATCTATATGGACAGGTAATTTACCTAACTCAGGAACATTTTCTGCTAGTCTACCAAAGTTAAACGGACCAAAAGACCCATCTTCTTTTTTAACCATTCCAATGGTTCCCCCTGTGTATATAAGTAATACCTTTCTTTCCATTATCTAAACCATTCAAAAACGGTATCGTTCAGGTTGGCTAATAGCATCATTGCAATTAACAGAACCATTCCAACCGTTTGAGCTCTTTCCATAAACTTTTCTCCTGGCTTTCTTCTCGCAATAATCTCATATAATAAGAACATTACATGTCCACCATCAAGAGCAGGGATTGGTAACAAGTTCATAAAGGCTAATACAATAGATAACCAAGCTGTTCTTTCCCAAACCGTATACCAACTCCATTCAGTAGGGAAAATCCTAGAGATCGTTCTAAATCCACCAACACTACTTGCTAAACCTGAATCTGGATTAAGCATTTTCTTAAAACCAACAGCATAATAAGTTAATTTTCTAACCGCCTTGTCATACCCTAATCCGAAAGATTCCATCAATCCAACATCTGCAATTTTAATGTCTCTTTTGGCTTGAAATCCAACCACCATAGAGTCATTGATATAAATTGATTCTGCTATTAATTCTTCTCCACGCTTTATCGTAATCGATACAGAATCATTTACAAACTCCGATTTCATATCATTGAATTCATCGTAAAACTGAATTGCTTTGCCATTTGCTCCAACAATTCTATCTCCATCTTGCAATCCGATTCTTCTTGCTTCAGAACCTTCAATAGTCTCTCCAATTGAAAAAGTGAATCTTTCTGAAAAACCTAGTGCGTTAACGGTATCTCCTTTAATTAATTCAACAACGTTCTCTGGCATGTTAATCGTTACGATCTCCTCACCTCTTTTAACTTTTATTTCGTCAAAAACATGAAGGTTCGTAAAGAAATCTACGATATCAACTACCTCGTCTCCATCAACTTCCAATACCTGATCGTTTGTTTTTAATCCAATCGTCTTAAAAAACAGGTGATCTTCAGTTACCTTGATAAGGTTTACGTGATCTGGATTTTCAATAACTGGATTTCCGTAAGAAAGGAACATCATTGAATAAATAAACCAAGCTAAAAAAGCATTAACGGTTACACCTCCTAACATGATGATTAACCTTTGCCAAGCTGGTTTAGCTCTGAATTCCCATGGCTGAGGTGGCTTAGCCATCTGCTCTTTATCCATTGATTCATCAATCATTCCAGCGATCTTAACATAACCTCCTAAAGGAAGCCATCCAATACCGTATTCTGTTTCTCCTTTTTTGAACTTAAACAGAGAAAACTTAGGATTAAAGAATAAATAGAATTTCTCCACCTTCGTTTTAAACAACTTCGCAGGAATAAAGTGTCCTAACTCATGAAGTAAAACC
>Ga0228674_1002075_pt1 | contig 11366 bp, 9 predicted proteins | sample 1D_rmetaG_FD_189054 | JGI IMG/M metagenome (GOLD analysis project Ga0228674, IMG submission 189054) | Seawater microbial communities from Monterey Bay, California, United States - 1D_r | ecosystem: Environmental > Aquatic > Marine > Coastal | place: USA: California | collected 2016-09-26
TCAAAGTTTCAGCCAATATTTTAACAGTTAAAAAACACGAAGTAAAGATAGGTCTATTCCCCAGTCTTTTCTAAATTTACTGGCTTATTAAAATTTCAAGAAATGGAGATTGCTAAGACGTATGATTCTTCACTAGTTGAGGGAAAGTGGTATGATTACTGGATGAAAAACGAATTTTTTAAGTCTACACCAGACGAAAGAGAACCGTATACTATAGTCATTCCTCCACCAAACGTCACTGGAATACTTCATTTAGGTCATACTTTAAATACTACTGTTCAAGATATTTTAATCAGAAGAGCTAGAATGCAAGGTAAAAATGCTTGTTGGGTTCCTGGAACTGATCACGCTGCTATTGCTACTGAAAACAAAGTTATTGAGATGCTTGAAGAAAAAGGCATCAGAAAAGCGGAGTTATCTAGAGAAGACTTTTTATCTTATGCTTGGGAATGGAAAGAAAAGTATGGTGGAATTATTTTGAACCAATTTCAAAAGATTGGCGCTTCTTGTGATTGGGATCGAACAAACTTCACCATGAATGAAGATTATTACAATCAAGTGGTTAAAGTATTTGTTGACCTATACAAGCAAGGAAAGATTTACAAAGGAGTAAGAATGGTTAACTGGGATCCGAAAAGACAAACAGCTCTTTCGGATGAAGAAGTTTTCTATAAAGAGGTAAACTCTAAACTATATCATTGTGCTTATAAAATTGAAGGTTCTGATGAAACAATCACTATTGCTACAACAAGACCTGAAACTATTTTAGGAGATACAGCAATTTGTGTTCATCCAGAAGATGATCGATTCAAGCATTTAGCAGGTAAAAGAGCTATTGTTCCAATGATTGGAAGATCAATCCCTATTATTCAAGATGAATATGTGGACATGGAATTTGGTACAGGTGCTCTTAAGATCACTCCTGCTCATGATATCAACGATTACAATTTAGGTATCAAGCATAACCTAGAAACAATTGAAATTCTTGACGATGCTGGTCACTTAAATGAAAATGCTGGAATCTTTATTGGTGAAGATCGTTTCAAAGCTAGAAAGCTAGTAGCTGCTAGATTAGAAGAAGATGGTCAATTAATCAAAATTGATGAGATTCAAAACAAAGTGTCTTGTTCAGAAAGATCTAAAGCGGTTATCGAACCTAAGTTATCAATGCAGTGGTTCTGCAAAATGGATGACATGGCTGATCCTGCTTTGAAAAAGGTTTTAGAAGAAGAAATCAGATTTGTACCAAAAAATCAAGAGAACACCTATAAGCACTGGATGTCTAACATTAAAGACTGGTGTATTTCTCGTCAGTTATGGTGGGGACACAGAATACCGGCTTTCTATTATGGAAATGGTGTTAATGATGTTGTTGTTGCAGAAACAATTGAAGAAGCGTTAAGCTTAGCAATTGAAAAATCTGGAAACAAAGATTTAAAAGCAGAAGATTTAAGACAAGATGAAGATGTAATGGATACATGGTTCTCTTCATGGATATGGCCACAAGGTGTATTCAATGGAATTGCTGATCCAGAGAATGAAGAGTTTAACTACTACTTCCCTACTAATGTTCTTGTAACAGGTCAAGATATCATCTTTTTCTGGGTAGCTAGAATGATTATGTCTGGTATCGGGTTCAATGATTCGATCCCTTTTAAAGATGTTTACTTCACTGGTATGGTTAGAGATACTAAGGGAAGAAAAATGAGTAAGTCTTTAGGAAACTCTCCTGATTTGTTTAAACTGATTGAAAAATATAGTGCTGATGGTGTAAGAGCTGGTGTACTATACTCTTCTCCTGCTGGAAACGATTTATTGTTTGATGAAAAACAATGTGAGCAAGGAAGAAATTTCACTAGTAAAATATGGAATGCTTTAAGACTAGTTAAAGGTTGGGAGATTCAAGAAGGAAACAATGATAACGCTGCTGCAAAAGCTATTGAACTTTTCAATGCTAAACTGAACCAAGCGATCGTTGAATTAAATGACGGATTAGATAAGTATAGAATATCTGATTCTTTTATGACGCTTTATAAATTGATTTGGGATGAATTCTGCGGATTCTATTTAGAGTCAGTTAAACCAGATTTCGGAGCTAAAATCAACAGAGAGACCTATAACGCTACCATTGAGCTATTTGAGTCGGTAATGAAATTACTTCACCCTTATATGCCTTTTGTAACAGAAGAAGTTTACCAGTTGCTTGATGAAAGAGCTGAAGGTGACAGTATCGTTATCAGTGAATGGCCAACGGCAAAAGATGTTGACACTACATTAATAAACCTTGGAAACGATATTCAAGATGTTGTAACCAATGTTAGAAACGTTAGAAACGAAGCAGGATTAGGTCCTAAAGAAGCTATGGATTTAAAAATCCAAGATGCTTGCTTTGATAAGTACAATTCTTATGCTGAGTTAATCACTAAGCTTGCTAGTCTATCTTCTATCGAGTCAGTGCCGAGTCAGGTTGAAAGTTCAAAGCAATTTTTGGTTGGTACGGATGAATTCTATGTACCAGTTGAAATCGACGTTAACAAGGAGATTGAAAAACTAGAGAAAGAATTAGAAAGAAATAAAGGCTTCTTGATTGGTGTAAGTAAAAAACTTTCAAACGAAAGATTTGTAAACAACGCTCCAGAACAAGTAGTTGCTATTGAAAAGAAAAAACAAGCTGATGCTGAAGATAAAATCAAGGCTATCGAAAAAAGCTTAGTAGAATTAAAAAACATATAAATACTTAGTGATTATTAATCGCTAAACATTTGAACTTATTATGCATTTATCATCCACCATCAAAAACTTATCTGAGTCGCAAACTATTGCGATGTCTAGAAAAAGTAGAGAATTACAAGCTCAAGGTTTTGACATTATCAACCTAAGCTTAGGTGAACCAGATTTCAATGTGCCAGACGTTGTTAAACAAGCTGCAATAAGTGCTGTAGAGAATGATTTCTCTAAGTATATGCCAGTTCCTGGATACAAGCATCTTCAAGAAGCTATCGTTAAGAAGCTTAAAAGAGATAATAATTTAGATTACAAAACAGAGAACATTATTGTTTCTACCGGTGCCAAGCAGTCTTTGGCAAATGTTATCATGGCTATTGCTGATGATAATGAAGAAGTTCTACTTCCTGCTCCATACTGGGTTAGTTACTATGAATTAATCAAATTGGCTAGAGCTACTCCTGTTGTAATCCCTACTTCAATTGAAGCAGATTTTAAAATTACCCCTGAACAGTTTGAAGCTAATATCAATGAAAAGACAAGATTAATGATCTTCTCTTCTCCTTGTAACCCTTCTGGTTCTGTATACACTCATGATGAGTTAGCTGAATTAGCTAAGGTTATTGAGAGACATCCTGATTTATATGTGATTTGTGATGAAATTTACGAATACATTAACTTCACCGGAAAGCAAGCTAGTTTAGCTTCTTTTGATTCCATCAAGGACAGAGTTATTACGGTGAATGGTGTTTCTAAGGGATTCGCTATGACTGGTTATAGAATTGGTTTCTTGGTAGCAGACAAGTGGATTACTGATGCATGTACTAAAATGCAAGGTCAAATAACTTCTGGTTCTTCAAGTATTGCACAGATGGCTGCTGCAAAAGCTTTTGAAGAAGGTCCTGGAATTGTTAAGCACATGTATGAAGCTTTCGAAAGAAGAAGAGAATTAATGTTTGATGGACTTTCTTCTATTCCTGGTATCAAAACGAACAAACCTCAAGGGGCATTCTATTTCTTTCCTGATATTACTGCACTATATGGTACAAAAGTAGGTGATAGAGAAATTAATAACGCTAACGACTTCTGTTTATACTTATTAGAAGAAGCTAACATTGCTACTGTTCCTGGTGAGGCTTTTGGTTCTCCAGATAACTTTAGAGTTTCTTATGCCACTTCAGATCACTTATTAACTGAAGCAATTAAGAGAATTAAGGAAGCTGTTGAAAAATTAAGCTAGTATGAGAAAGGAAATCATTAATCGTTTTTTCGAGAACATTGAAAAATTGCATTGCTTAGTCATTGGCGATTTAATGATTGATGCATATAGACTTGGAAAAGTTAAGCGCATCTCTCCTGAAGCTCCTGTTCCAGTTATAGAAATAGAATCTAAAGAAGATCGTTTAGGTGGAGCAGCAAATGTTGCTTTCAACTTAAAGCACTTAGGTGCTAAAACAACCCTAATCGGTACAGTAGGTAAAGATGAGCAAGGAAAACTTTTAAAATCTTTACTGACAGATAATCAAATGTCTACCAACGGAATTCTAGAAGTTGATTCTAAAAGAACCACTGTAAAGACAAGAGTTATTGCTCAAAACCAGCATCTATTAAGAATGGATGAAGAAGATTGTTCTGAACTTTCTATGGAAGAACAAGACAATCTTTACGAGTTACTGGAACAAATTTGTACGAATGAAAAAGTAGATGTAATCATCTTTGAAGATTACAACAAAGGCTTACTTAATGCTGAGTTTATTCAAAAAGCGATTGCATTAGCTAAGCAACTTAATATTCCTACAACAGTAGATCCTAAAAAGGCAAACTTCACTGATTTCAATGGAGCTACCCTTTTCAAACCAAATAAGAAAGAAATCATCGAAGGACTAAAACTAGATGATGAGATATCATTGAACCACTTAAAAAATCTAACAGTAGACTTTGCTAACGATAGTAATTTCGACCTGGTTTTATTGACATTAAGTGAAGATGGTGTTATGATTTCTGATAAGACAGACACTTTTACGGATAGAGCTCATAAAAGAGACATTACAGATGTTTCTGGTGCTGGAGATACGGTTATAGCTGTTGCTAGTCTTGCTTTAGCATTAAAACTTGATAAAGACCTAATTGCTACACTTGCTAACTTAGCCGGAGGTTTGGTTTGTGAAAAAGTAGGTGTTGTTCCTATCGATAAAGATTTATTACATCAAGAAGCAATTCGCTTGTTAATTGGCTAAGATGGGATTCGAATCATTTAGAGAACGTTTTAATTTACTTATTTACGAAAACAAGTCTTTCACTTTGAAAGCCTTAAAGTTTGTAAGCGTATTCTTCTCTCTAGGGATGTTAGGGTCTATGGTGTATTACTATGGATTCCCAATAGATGACCAAGACAAGCTATTAATCATCCAATGGATGAAAGCCAGTTTTGTATTCTATGTAGCTTCTTACTTAATTAGAATCATTTATTCTTTTGAGGTAAAAGCTTTTCTTAAAAAGAACTGGCTTGAAGGAGTCCTCTTTTCCATATTGATAATCAATGCAACTGGAGAGTTTCTCTTCAACTACCCTATTGCGATTAATTTATTCACCTCCTTAGGTATTCTAAACTTTGATGACTATTACAATGTGTTCATTCAATTATATCTTTTAATTGTTGTTGGGTTAGACCTTTTCTCTGCTACTGGTAAGTTCCAAAGAATAAAAATGAATCCTGCCATTATTTTCATTGGAATTTTCATTGGACTTATACTGCTTGGAGCAGGTGCTTTATGTCTACCAGAAATGACTACAGCAAGCGGAAGTATGCGATTCTTAGATGCTTTATTTACATCTACCAGTGCAACATGTGTAACAGGCCTGATCGTTGAAGACACAGCAACCTTTTTCACGTTTAAAGGACATATCGTTCTACTTGCTCTAATAAAGATTGGAGGAATGAACATACTTGCTTTTGGGATGTTCTTTACGCTAGTTTCCAAATTCGGAATATCACTGAAACAACACGATGTTATTGAAGATTTCATCAACAACAACTCCATAAACAATTCAAAAAACTTACTGACAAAGATTCTTTTAATCTCTATCGCAATAGAATTATCAGGAGCATTTGCTTTGTTTTTCACCTTACCTGAATGTGACGATATGTTAAGTATTGGAGATAGAGTCTTTCACTCTGTCTTTCATTCTGTATCGGCTTTTAACAATGCCGGTATTTCACTTTATACCAATAGCTTTTACGAAGACCACTTACAAACTTCATACATTACTCACTTAGTATTGGCCGGACTCATTTTCTTAGGAGCTCTTGGTTTTACTACTATCCTGGAATTAATTTCTCCTTCTGAAATGAGAGACAGATTAAGACTCCCTTGGAAGAAAATGCATATTAGTTCAAGAATTGCAATTAAAAGTTCCTTTCACTTAATCATCTTTGGTATGGTTCTATTCTTATTCTTAGAATGGGATAATAGTACCTTAAGTGACTTAGGTACGGTTGAAAAATTCATCACCAGTTTCTTCCAATCTGTAACAACAAGAACTGCAGGATTCAATACGGTTGACTTTTCTCAACTAGGTATTCCAATCTTGTTAGTATTCTTACTTCTAATGTTTATTGGAGGAAGTTCATCATCTACAGCTGGAGGTATCAAAACAAGTACCTTTACATTGTTAATGGTAGCTGCTTGGTCTACTATCAGAGGTAAAAGAAACACAGAACTATTTCAAAAAAACCTTTCTTACTCATTACTTGAAAAAGCCTTCTCCATCTTACTCTTCTCATTAGCCTGCCTATTGGTTTCAGTTTTCGTACTTAGTATTACTGAATCTGCAGCACTAGAAGATGGAAGCATTCGATTTATAGATATAATCTTTGAAGAAGTTTCTGCTTTCTCCACTGTTGGATTAAGCACAGGAATTACTTCACAATTATCAGATCCAGGTAGACTGGTAATCATTTTCTCCATGTTTGTGGGAAGAATTGGTACACTTACATTAGCATTCGCTCTAAGTAAGGCTATCATTTCTAAGGATTATAAATATCCTGATGCCCATATGATGGTTGGTTAAAACAACACTTATGAACGTAACGAACAGACAACTCTTTCTAAATTATTTAGGTCAAACATCTGATGCACCTATGGCCATTGAAGCCGAAAGAGCTGAAGGTAGTTTTATTTATGGTCCGAATGGAGAAAAACACTTGGACATTATTTCTGGTATCTCAGTAAGTAATGTAGGACACTGTCACCCGAAAGTAGTTAAAGCCATACAAGATCAAGCTGCGACTTATATGCACTTAATGGTTTATGGTGAGTACATTCAAAGTCCTCAAGTAAAACTAGCTGAGAAACTATCTTCTATCCTACCTGAAGGATTAGATCAAGCCTACTTTGTAAACTCAGGTTCTGAAGCAATCGAAGGAGCTATGAAACTAGCGAAACGATATACAGGACGAACTAAGATAGTTTCTTGCGTTAATGCATACCACGGTAGTACTCATGGAGCATTAAGCATCATGGGGAGTGAAGAGTTTAAAAATGCATTTAGACCTTTACTACCAAACACTCATCAAATCAATTACAATAACTTCAAGGAAATCGAGGTAATTGATACAAATACAGCAGCAATTGTTATTGAAGCAATTCAAGGAGAAGCTGGAGCTATACTACCTTCAGAGGGGTATTTGGAAGCCATTAAAGCTCGTTGTGAAGAAGTTGGAGCGTTAATGATAATAGATGAGGTACAAACAGGATTAGGTCGTTCAGGATCAATGTTTGCCTTCCAAGCACATGAATTACAACCTGACATACTTGTTCTTGCTAAAGGACTTGGCGGAGGAATGCCTATTGGAGCATTTATATCTTCTCAAAAAATAATGGCTTCTTTTATGTCTAACCCAGTATTGGGACACATCACTACTTTTGGAGGCCACCCCGTAAGTGCAGCTGCATCACTTGCATGTATTAATGTTATACTTGAAGAAAACTTACTTGAAGAAGTCCCTTCAAAACACAACATAATTAGAAGCACATTTGAGAACCACGATAAAGTAAAAGAAGTTCGAGGAAAAGGTTTAATATGTTCTATTCAATTAGAATCTACTGAATTCAATTTTGCCGTTATCAAAAGATGTATTGAAAAAGGTGTTTTAACCGATTGGTTTTTGTTTTGTGATGATTCTTTAAGAATAGCTCCACCACTAACTATAAGTCATGGAGAACTTCAAAAAGGATGCGACACAATTATTGAAGCCATTAATGAGTGTTAAATATTATATACCATTTACTTTAGCTTTAAAACAAAGTAGGTATCTCATCAAAAGGATCAATGGCCTTAGGGTCATCTCCAACTCCGTTACCTCCTAATATTTGTCGAACCGGGAATGCATCTAAAGCTATATCCTTGGATGGTTTGATTAGCTTAGTGATATCTTGCTTATCCATATCAGAAGCTATCGGTTTTAACCATGTTGAAGCCGTTTTCTCATCTAACAACAATGGCATTCGAGCTTCTTTCCCGTTGTTATGGATTTCGGTCATCAATTCATTCGCTTCAGTAGTGACTATAGAAAATGTACGCGTATTCAGTGCTTTACTTTCATCCCAAATACCAGCTATAATTAGTGGACGATCATCTTTCCTTTTAATTCGATATGGAATTTTCCTGCCTGGTTTTCTATGGTATTCAAAAAAGCCATCAACTATAAGTAAACATCGCTTGTTTAAAGCAGCATCCTTAAACGAAGGTTTTTCAAACATCGTTTCACCTCTTGCATTTATAGTCTTAGTCCTAATCTCAGAAGCTTTCTCTTCACTGCCTACCCAATTAGGAATTAAACCCCAAGACATCTCTTGTAGAAAATCCGGTTCATCAACAATTACCGTTAATGGCTTATCATAATTAAACCCGCTAACATGGTAGTACTTGTAATCCTTTTGGTTGATATCAAACTCTTTGAAGTAAGAATCTAAATAATCTTGATAGAGTCTAATGCGAGTATCGTCATCTAATCCTGCTCGAATGGCGTTCTTATACTTCTTCAGTTTTAATTGAGATACGCTATAGCACATGACTATAAACTATAATCCAACAATATCCAGTTCATTGAAGTTCCTGAAGTGATGTCTCCAGTACTGATTGATTTTACCTGATCGGTATAATGTTTTTCTATCAATCCAACATCCTTTGCATATACTTCAAAAGCAGTTTCATTATCGATAATATTGATGTTATCGCGCTGATTTACTGTTAAAGTAGAATCAAATGTAAACGCTCCTGTTGTATGAGATTGATGAACATTTTCATATTCGTAATTCCATTCATTAAAAGTGTTGTATGCATTACCGTTCCAGTCTTTCCCTTCAACAACAGGATAATTCAATCGAACATATCTAACATTCTCTTCATAACGCTCATAAAATCCTTGTTGAGGTGTCGCTGTCCATACATCAGTCATTACCCAATCCATTGAATCATATGAAACAGTATCATTGAACATCTTCTTGTAGCGTTCAACTTTGTAGGTCAACCTACCTGCATTATCAGTAAAAGTATCCGCAAAAACCTCTCTCAAAAGAAAATATGCTGTAGTATCTAAAGGAGGCTCAAAGAAATCATCCACATATGAAGAATCCACTGCGTATTCCCAATAAGCACCAACATTAAACACCGGACCATATTCATCTCCCAATGTCAAAGGTCTAACTACCTCGTCTTGACAAGATTGCATCGTCAAAACAAAAGCAATAACTGCTGCTATTTTATACCCAATTTTACTCATTCATTTGTTTTACAACACCATTAACGTACTCATCTCTACGTAATAACTTACCTGAAGCGGAATAAAGTTCTTTGATACCATGAAGTTTACCATTCTTAAAATTCTGAACTACAGAAACTTCACCATTCGCATGATAAATTTTCGATACACCTTCTTTCACGTTCATGTTATACGTGTAAAGAGAGTCTTTATTTCCATTTTGATTGTAATAAGTCCAAGTAGAATCTTTTGAGTTATCCTGGTAAAAACCTGTTCTTTTCAACTTCTCATCAGGATAGTAAGCCGTAAAATGAGCTAGACAAGTAGTATCCCAATGCATCACCGTTCTTTTGATTTGAACCGGCACTTCAGCATCATCATTATTCATCATACCGTATTCATCATAACTCTCGCTTGGCTCTCCAATAGTTGTTGGCAAGTCATAATAAGAGATTTGATCTTCTGTTGAACAAGTTATTTCTGAATTTCTGAAATGAATCTTTTTTGTCACTTTTCCTCTCTCATCATAAAACACCCATTTACCTTGCTTTAAGCCGTCAGTATATAAACCAATATTTGCTGGGTTTCCATTCGGATAATAGTTCTTCATAGTTCCAGCCCATTTACCATCTTTGATTTTCACCTCTAACTTTACCTGACCGTTCTTAAAAAACTGCTTGAATTCACCTACTTGAACACCGTTATCGAACTCTTTGTACTCAAATACTTGTCCATTTCTATAATAAGAAATCCATTTACCATGCTGAATCCCAGACTTGTACCCCATTTCCTTCATCACCAAAGAATCATCGAAATAATACCTCCAGATCGAGTCTCTTTTTTGATCTAAGTATTTTCCCATAGCATGGATTACACCGTCTGCTCTGTACATATAGACAGCAGCTTGTTTCCCATCACCAAAATGATTCATAGAAATTTTAAGCTTACCTTTTTCATCATATCTTTTCTCTGTTCCAACAGGAATTCCATGCTCAAAATTTACATCGTAGTAAACTTTACCATTTGGATACTTTACTATCCAGTGACCATCCTTTTTTCCGTTCTCATCAGTTTGATTCTCTTGAGCTACAAGAGCAATAGAAAACATGAATAACAAGTGAAACAATACCTTTTTCATATACATAGCTTTACAGTTTACAACATTAACGAATCTTGATAATTGTGTAAGGGTAAAAGCAAAAAAGATACCAACAATATTCTAACAAGAACTTTATAGATCCAATAGAGCTTTCAGTTCTTTTACTATTGATAAACCCTTATCTGAATTATACCATTTTTGAACAAGAATATTCATTTCATCCATGGGCATTCCTTGATTGTGTTTCCAATCCATAATCAAGTCTTGTAACTCTTTAGGTCTTGGGCCCCATTCTTTTAAAGCTTGATTATTTTCATCCAGAACAATTAGCTTTGGTATTGACCTTCCTCCATTAGTTAGGTGAGCATCAATCAAGTCTAAGTTTTCATCCCTCAAGGCTATCTTGAAATTGACACCTAATTCTTGAGCAAACTTGGCAATTACTGGCAAGCCAAATGCAGAGTCTCCACACCATGGTTCTGTTATAACTAGAAACTCTAATTTATTTCTTGTGTAAGCTGAAAGATTTAAACCTTCCTTTTCCAAAGATTTTATTACCCGTTTAGATCGAGACCAATTAAGCTTCGTATAGTTTATGTAAGACTCCTTCTGATCTACTTGTGTCGTTTTTCCTTCCTTAACCAAAGCTTCAAACATACGTTGATATTCCTCAAAGCTCATGGCTTGGTCCATCTCCTTCTCGTAATCCATTTTTATTTTAAAGCTAAGACCTTAATGTCAGTTAAAAGGTATGCTAATAGACATTTAGGATTCTAATAC
>Ga0228674_1002079_pt1 | contig 11344 bp, 18 predicted proteins | sample 1D_rmetaG_FD_189054 | JGI IMG/M metagenome (GOLD analysis project Ga0228674, IMG submission 189054) | Seawater microbial communities from Monterey Bay, California, United States - 1D_r | ecosystem: Environmental > Aquatic > Marine > Coastal | place: USA: California | collected 2016-09-26
TATAATTGTACTGCTTGTCGCAGGAGATAAAAGACTTATCTCTGCATACAATACACCCTCTGTACTATTTATCAAAGTAGAGTTCCCACTATTGTTTGCAATATCTTGAAGCCTAGTGCTTGTTGCTCCGTTAGTTGGAATGTATGAGGTTGCGTAGGATTGTTGTTCTGCTTGTGCTCCCCAAATATATAGAGCATCTCCATCATTAGTTATTCTTATTCTTACTCTTGGAGAAATACTAGTATCACTTAATGTAGTTTCTACTCTTTGCCATTCATTGTTAGCTGTAAAAGTAACAATATTTGTTCCAGAAAAATCAATTTGACCACTAACATTTCCTCCAGTTGCAGATTTTACATAAATTGATTGCGTTACTACTACATTGGCACTACCTACATTATCTTGAAGTCTAGCATCATTATCAGTAGCTGTCATTAAATCTGCACTTAATGTTCCATCTGGACTTATAGCTTGATTTGCTAATATTGTGCATCTTGTTTTACTCCAATCAGATTGACTAAAATCCTCACTATAAGTTACCAAATTCGTACTCTGATTTTCCAAGAGTAGACTAGGACAACTACCATCTAAATAGTCCAATCTTGGTACATTTGAATCAACAGTAGTTATTAATCCGTTTTGTGCTATTCTTGTGGCTGATCCACTTCGTGAAAAATTAAAATCTCCTTCTCCATTTGTAGGAAATATAGAATAAAGTTTTTGCGATTTGTAACCACTAGGGATTAATAAAATACTTGCTTGATCCGCTAAAGACATATTTTTAAAGTTTTATTTATTATGTTATTTTTTACAAAGACAATTTTGATTGTACGCAATCAATTGCCTCAATTGTTCCGCCGTCAGCAATAACTCTTGCAACGTAATTTTGAACTATTAAAGAGTAAAAAATACTTTTTTGATTGATTTGTAAATTTAGACCTAATCCAATCATATACTTTTATCTTAAATAACAAATAACCTTACCACTTGCAACGCTAACATCATCAAAGTTTCCATAAATAACAACACCGGTACTCATAGATAACGAACTTATTGAAGTATCGCCTCCTATGGTATCAATGTCACAAGAAATTACTGAAGATTCTATTGCTTGAATTGCACAAAAGTTTTCACCCGCTAAAGATGTAGCTGATGCAGCTATTACTCTTAAACCCTTGTCTCCGAATGATAATTTTTGAAATTCACTAGAATAATATAAATCTGACGCCATTTTTTTTATTTTAATTTTATATTCACAAAAATACAAAAATTAAAATTATAGATTTTTAATCATTTTTTCTAACGGCAGATCCAAAAAAGTAGCCAAAAATAGATAATACAATTCCTTCACAAATACCAATTAAATGAATCCAAACCTCTTTGTTAGATTCAGGAATTTGCAAATACACAATCGCATAAATAATAAAAGAAAAGGCGCCTAATCCAATAACACCGGTTAAGTTAAACATTAAGTCAAAGCCTCCTGATTTAGCCTTTTCAACTTCTCGTTTTCTTGCTGAATCCCTATCGGCAACCTCTAGTTTATAAAACTCAATCAGTTCGTCATTTAATTCTTTTTTTTGTTCAGGCGAAATGCTTGACTCGTTGTCTATTAAGTTTTTAACAACTCCTAAAACCCCTTTTTCCGGAAGTACGTCTCCAACAAATCCAGGTATTTTATTTAAAATAAATTGACCAACCTTTGTGTCTTTAAATTTCTTTTTCGGCATTACTCAATAAGTTTATATTCATCAAACGCATCAAAACTCGGACAAGCCTTTTCGCTAAAATCCCTATGGCCATAAATAACCGCTTTAGGATGCATTTTTTTTAGTGTTTTTAACAAGATTAAAAGACTTTCTTTTTGTTGTGGCGTTCTAGTATCTTTAGCGTCTAAAGATTCATCTAAACCTCCAATATAACAAACGCCTATTGACATTTTATTTTGACCTCTTGAATGTGCGCCAATTTTCTCAACGTTTCTACCATATGAAATTAATCCGTCTAAATGGACAATATAATGATAACCAATATCAGAAAAACCTCTTTCTAAGTGCCAACTCTTTATTTCTTCGGCGCTTGTTTTTCTACCCTCAGGCGTAGCGCTACAATGTATAATTATTTTGTTTATTTGTCTCATTTTTTAAATTTGTTCAATTTTATTTGATAATTCAATTACACCTCTAAAATAAGTTGAATCTGATAAATCATCCTCTAAGTAAGTAACGCCATTGTTTACACTTGTATAAACATTAAATCCGTCAGTAGCTATATCAATGTAGTTTGATGATCTTGTTCTTACATTTTCAAGACATTGTGAAACCATTAAATTTGTGTCTAATTGTCCGCCATCATCTGAATAGAATTTTGAAATACATTCAATTCGTGTTATTGTTTCGGTGTTAAAAGATTGTTGGTTTTGGTCTGTTTCGTCTGTTGAAACTGAATAAACTCTTATTAATGGGTATGTTGCATCCGTTGGAATACGATTGTAAACCGGAACTGCAACGCTATTAATTAAAACATTGCCGTTTAACTTTGCGATAATTGCTTTTCTAACATAATGAATTGCTTCTAACATCTTACTCTATTGCTTTTTTAATTTCGCCATTTAAGCGCATTAATAATTTTTTTAGACCTATTCTAGCAGAGCCAAAGAAAAATGGTTGAGGTTTCATATAACCTGGCTTGGCGCCTTTGAATTGTGCTGCGTAACTCTTCGGTATTCCTAATTCTAGCATATCATCAAAAGTTACAAATGCACCCGTTCCAAATTCTACATAAGGCGCATATTTTGCTCCCGCTATTACCTCAACAGTTTTACCCTTTTTTTCTGACTTTATTGACTGCCTTAGCGTACCATAATCAGACGCTACATTTTTTTTTGCAATTCGTGCAATATCTAAACCGGCCGTTCCAAGTTCTTTTGATAATGTATTTTTATCAAAGGAACGCAAATTGTCTAACTTTTTTTTAAGTTGGGCCAAATCTGATTGGTCGATTTTAATATTCATTTTACTTAGACTTTGTTGCTAATAATTTAGTATAAAAATCCAAATCAAACTCAAACTTTTCATTTATGCGATATTGTTGAGATCCACCCTCTAAAATAAATATATCTCCCAATTGAATTAAATCTGCGGTATTTTTACGCATCATTATTTCGACTTGAACGTCTTGTGTTCTTTTTCCTAGTTTGTCGCTTATATCTCCGCTAATCTGCTTTAAATTACACCATACGGTTGCAATATTTGACAAAGTTGAATTATAACCGCCAAAACCATCTGACGATTTAACTAATCGTTTTATTGTTATTTTAGAATCTAGTTTTCCGGCATCCATTAAATAAACATAGTTTTGTAAGACGTCAAAATTTTTCTTGTCGATGTTGGTACTTCTGCAACATTGTTTTGCTCAATTGTAAAATCTGCTCTATTATCATAATAGGTTGATATAAGTTGCAACATCGCTTGTTTTACTAAAGAATCATTTATTCCTAAAGTTACATATGTAATTTTAACTCTTTCGGCAAAGCCTCCGTCTAGTTCAATAGTTTCATTATCTAAACCAATAATTTCATAGTCAGTTGTAGCAGTTCCGTTAATTGTAACCTCTGAAACACTAGCAATTGGCCCAAAAGGTAAATCAAACAATCCGTTTGTTGTGTCCAGGTAGTACGTTCTATTTTTTGGAACAATATCTCTTGAAATATAATTTTCGCACCAAATACGAGCCTGAGAAATCATTGCGGTAATTATATTATCATCCGCACTTGTATCAATACGAACATAATCTTTAACATTTTGCGCCGTTAATATTTCATTTCCGGTTGTTGCGTTAATTTTAATTTGTCTCATCTGATTTGATTTCTTTAAATTCAACCTTTAGTTCTTTTGTTTCAAAGGTTTGCTTTTCTTTCTTTTTAGATATTTTTGATCCTAAACCTTTTTTAATCCAATTCTTAGCAGTATTTGCGTCTAACTCTATAACATCGCCTTCATTGTAACGCTTGTCTCCTTTTAAAATAGATTGTTTGATTTTTAGTTTCATATTATGAATATTTTTGTAAAGATAAAAAAAAAGCGCCACATTAGATTGCGACGCCTTTTCGTTGGAAAACAAAATTCAAAACATTTAAAGTTCTGCAAAGTTATTAAAAAATTTTAAATATTTAGGCGATGTTAATTCAATTGATTTTTGTTTGCCGTCATTTTTTAAAATAAAGAATCCGTCTTTTTCTTTGTAGTAAATAGCAAAAAAATCCACGTCTTTAGTTTTGTAATTTTTTAGTTTTGTATCTCTCAAAAAAACTCTAGGCCTTTTTGTTAATTTATGAACTGATTTAATTTGTATTTTAAGCAATCCTTTTGGTGTTTCAATAATGCAATCATATCTCGAAGTATTAAGTAAAGGAAATGAAACATAAAAGCCTTTCTCCATTGCAGCAGTTGCAAATTTGTATTCAGCAAGACATCCAATTTGGTTGCTATCCATATTGTAAAGATAGCAAAATAAAAAAACCCACGTTTTAACGTAGGTTATAAGTCAATAAAAATCATTTAGGCGCTACCTATTAGATGAATCAAAACAACCAAAGCAACAATATTGTTTTCCAAGTTGTACATCAACTCCGCACTCCATACATTCGCTCTTTTCTTCTGACGATTCTAAATGTTCGTTTAATTGGTGATCAAATACATCCATAGCTATTTTTTTTCTAAATGATTAATTTCTCTCTCTAAGCAAATAATCGCCTTTTCTAAATCCTCAATCTCTGTATCTTGGTTTTTTACTCCCGCCCTTACAATGTACTTTATGGCGTTACCTCTAGCAAAGGATAAATTGTAATCGTTTGCAATATCTATGACGTCATAGTTTGCGCCATTGTCGTAGTGTTTTGGTTTGCTCATTATACGTTAAAAATTAATCCGGTTAATAATCTGACGATAAAATAGCTAGGCGCTAAAATCAATACTAATGTTTGAAGTTTTTTCATTTTGTTTTGTTTTTATATCCAATTCATTTGTAAAAAATAGTGATAAGCAAGAACATAGCTACTAAAATAAAAAAGACTATTTGCCTTGTTAAAGGCAATGGTCATACCATCGTGCTTATCTCCTTTTTCATTTACTGTATTGATGTACATTCCTTTATCTTCAAAGATATTTTTTATATCTTCTTTTGTGTACATTTCTTTTAATTCCTTAACTGTTTGTAATTTTTTCATTTTGTTTGTTTTTGTTTTAATTATACATTTCTTTAGATTCAAGATTTGCTTGTATGTTGTGGGCGTATCTTGAATATTTGTAACCCTTAGTTACGTACTTGTCGGTCTTAGTGTCGTAAACCTTAAATAAATTGTTGTCAATGTGTACTTCGTATCTTTCCATACTCAAAGATAAAACTTTTTTTGGAATTAAAAAAATATTTTCACTTTTATTTAAAGTTTTTTTTCATTTTATTTGTAAACCCTTGAAAATTAAGGGCATAAAAAAAGACCTAGAAATTAATCTAGGCCCTTTAAAATAAATTATTTTAGTTATTATGGAGTCTCTAATGCTGCAATTGCAGTTGCAAAAGATCCATTTACAAACGCATTTGGTAAGTAGTTTGTTAAAGCAACTCTTTCGCTTACTCTAACAGTTACAAATCCATCTCTTACGTTAGTTCCATCCTCTCTAAAGAACTCAACGTTCACACCTTGTCTAACCCATAACTGAGTACCAACACCAAAGTTTCCAATTAAGAAAGTTCCGGCAGCGATAGCAGTGTTTTGAATTACTTTCACTCCTGAAAAAGAAGGTTGTAATCCGTTATAAACTTGGTCTTTCAAGTATTTGTTAGTTGAATCTTTTAACAATAAGATTTTGTTAAAATCAGTAGGATTTAACATAATACAATCAGCGTTGTAGTTTAACAAAGATAATTGATTCAATGCAGCAACAATAACGTCAAACTCATTTGCAGACTCAACAGACTGATAAAAAGCACCATTTGAAGAAACGTCAAAGTCAGCTGCATCAGTAATGATTCCGCTTAAATTAGCACCGCTTCCACTTCCGTTTAATATTTGAGCATCTTCAACCTCTAAAAGTTTCTCTGGCGCTCTTGCAGATAGGTACGACGTTAATTGTGGCGTATCAGCCAACATTTCCTCAGAAATACGGAAGTATGTTCCGATTTTTCTTACGTTAGCATCAGCCGCAGTCATATCAAAATCAGATTGTCCTAAAGTTGCACCTTCAGCAGTTGCAGCGGCACCATTAGAATATCCTGATTCTTTTACATATCGTACAACATCAGATTGAGTTGATCCAGTAGCTAGTAATTGTCTTACGTGAACTGGTCTTGTAGGATCAAATTTGTAACCTGGTACTCTGTCCGCCGGAATTACTTCTCCGGTAAAATCAGCGCCAATAGTCATATCTGCCTTTAATTCAAATGATGCGCTTCTTGAATTACCTTTTGCAATTCCTTCTACGGCTCCATTATCCAACGCCTCTTTTAAAGCACTTTTAAAAGTTACTTTCTTTTGGCTATTGAATTGTTTTTTGTTTGCTACTTCCATAGCGTCTAAACGCTCGTTTAATTTAGTAGCCATTTCGCTAACTCCTGATTTTACAATTTCGTTAGCTTTTTCTACGACATTGTTTACAACGTCTGAATTTGATTTTTCAATTTTTGCGTCAATAGACTTGCTAATTCCGTCTATTTGACCTTTTAGTTCTTCGTTCATTTTTTTATGAATTTAATGAATTTAATAAATAATTATACACTTCGGAATCATTGCTTTTTACTTCAACATTCGGCGAAGTGATAATCTCTGTCGGCTTCGTGAACTCAATAAATAATGATTTTAATTTTAATACTTCTGCTTCAATAGCGTAACCCATCTCGTCTGAAATGTCGCCTTTTCGCAATAGTTTAGAAAGGCTATCGTATCTTTTAGAAACTTTTTCTAAATCTACATTTCCTTTTACGTCTAATATTTTAGCTTGATCATTAGCTGCCAATGTAACGGCGCTAATTTCATATAGTTTTACCTCGTTTATTTCTCTATAATCTCCTTTGTCTTGCTTTTGTATTGGTAATATACCTACACTATTTTCGGTTATTACTCCGCTTTTCATTAATTCAACAACATCTTTTCCAAGTTGCGTTTTAGCAATCTCTGCAACAAAAACTAAACCTTTGTCATCCTCATAAAGTTCGGTCATTTTCCCGATTGGTTGATTCATATCGTGTTGATATAAATATTTAACTCTCGAGCCATTCTCGGCGATTGTCTTTTTGTAAGCGCCTTTCATAATTATATCAGAATCAGAATCTTTGTTTCCAAAGAATGATCCATAACCTTTTATGATTCCGGCTTTTTCATCCGCATCGATTAACTCACCAACCGGAGCCGCTTTATAAAGAATTGTGTTCATATAGAAAAATTTTTGTAAATATACGATTTTTTAAATTTTTTGATTTACAAGTAAATTGGAGTTGCTAAATCTTGCCCATCTTCATTAACTAATAAGCCTATTTTTTTTCCATTTCTGTTTTTTATAAACTCAATAGCTTCATCTGTAAAAAGATACCTATTTAAATAAGTTATATCAACCCCAAACTCATTCTCATAATCTTTACATAATTTTAAAAATTCTATCATTTTAATAATTTAAATTAAGTTCATCAACCATTTTAATCATATCGTCATACATTTCTGGATACATTGATTTAAATAATTTGTTACCTTGAAATCTATTTTCGTATGCGTGTGCTATAAATTCGTGCCATTGTTTATTTACTTTCTTATAATATGAAACTCCGTGACCGCCTCCTATTCTTTCTTTTGTTAATGCTCCAAATGTATCCTTAAGAGATCCCATATCATCTAAAAACTCTCTACTATTAGTGTAACCTAATTTTTTTCCTATTGTTTCATAAGATTCATAACTTAAATTATTAATTTCGTCAAAGTATTTTTTAAAATTACTTTTATTTAAAATATCTTTTTTCCATTTAGAAAATATTTGCTCTAATGGTTTTGCGGCTCTGTCTTTTTCACCTCTGAATATTCCTCGGAATATCCAACCTCTTGAATCTGCTACAAAGTGACCTGATTCGTGAATGTAGACCCTATTAGTAAGATATGGAATTGTTTGTTTGGGCATAGAAATAATTCCTCCCGTATGATTAGCTCTAACTTTTTTGATGTTTAATTTTTGTAATTTCTTAAAATGATTAAATATTGATAAATCAAATCCATCAAAATCATCAATTAAATTAACTATATTTTTGGGAACATTTGGATTTGTTGCCAAAATTTTATCAATTTTATTTTTATAATTTGTTTCTGTAACACCTGACGCAACAGTCGCTCCGACATCTGCAACAAAATCTCCTAAACCATAACCCGTTCTAGTTCCGCCACCTAAACCAAAGTTAATGTCAGTAATTTCTCCGGTCGCTTGTGCGGTTTCTTTAGGAAATGGCGCTATTGAACAACGGCAATTAATTACCTCACTAGCTGGGCCACTTGGATCTCCTGGGTACATCATTAAAGCACCTCCAACCATAAACGGCTCATTTTGAGGAACTGGATCACTTGCACCGGCTTCGGCGTGAGTAGACCTAGTTCTATCATCAAAAGACGCAACCCACTCTTTCATCATATCGGCGGCCGGAAATATTGTGTTTGCAGATTTTAAAGTTGCAAAGTTTGCAGCACTTGTTGCCTCTGTTCTAACTAATCGCTCCGCTTGAAACGTCGAATACCTATTAAATTGGCTTCTTAAAATCCTACTCTTTTCGGCAATACCTAAGTTTTGAAAGTCAATATCAGTCATTAAATTTCTTGTAACTTTTTGTAGTGTTGCTTTTGCCGTTCCACTTACTAAAGTAACCCTTTCAGCACCTACGGCAGAGCCATAAGACGCAAAAGAATTTTGCCATTCATCAACGTATTGATTCGGATTAACTCCTTTTTTTATGTATTTATCAAAATTTCTTGCATACCATTTGGCAAATTGTAAACCGATATCCTCGTATAAATCTCGATAAATTTTAAGTAATTCGTTTGTACTAAATAAAAGTTGAAAAGATGTTTGACCACTAGACAAAAAAGATTCTGCTCCTTTGAAGTATTGGTTTTTATAGTATCGCCTTACTTTAGAGGATTGCCTTTTTTCGGCCTTGTTCAATTCTTTTTCAAAAGCCTTTTGCCATTTGTCTTTGTCTAACCTCAATTAGTCGTCTTTTAATTTGTTTACTTCTCTAATTGCCCAATCAACTCCGGCAGTTCCACCCCATAAGTTCCAGGCAACGTAACCGTTGTCCTTCCAAGGCTCTCCCTTATATTTAGGATCTATCTTTGCGTTTTCTCTATGGCGATTAAATTGCGCCATTCTTTTAACAACATCTAAAGAAATGTTTTCTCTGTTTGCGAGTTGCGATGCTCTACGCCAACCGACCTCAGTTCCCGCAGTAACAACATCACGCCCATACTTTTTACGCCATTCAATCATCCTTTTAGCGTTGTTGGTTGCAGATTGAGGATAATTATTATAACTCTCGGCTTTTTGTGTTGGCTTTTGTTTTGAACTCATTGGGTGTTCAGTAGGTAATAAATCTGTATCGTGTTTTCCGCCTCTAAATTTACCATTTCTTAAAACGTATAAAAAAGAATTTACTCTACCCATTGCCCATTGCTCAGGAGATGAAACGCTTGGCCTAACCGATTGAGGATTTGTTCTGTATGCTCCAACCCCTCTTTCATAAACCTTAAACAAAGTTGATATTGTTGTTTTCTTGGATGCTACATTATTAACTTCCTCGTTATGATCATCAACCTTATTTTGTAAAGCCGTTTTTAATTTGTCGGAAATTTTAGCTTTTTTTTTTAAATCAACATCATCAAACAAAAACTTGTTTACGTCTACATCTATTGACTCAATTGGTAAATCAATATCACTTGGAGTTGTTGGAATTAAATTAGCCGGAATAAAATAATCGTCTAATTGAGTATTTTCTTCATCCTTTCCATAGTTCATTGCTGAACGCTTTTCGTTTGGCGTAATCCACCACGCTTTTGATAGTTGATCAACCACCTTTTCAGTTTCCTCTTGCATCTCAGGAATTACAGAAAAATCAAATTCAATACAAAGTTTGTCACCATATTTAGGCGCCAACCATCTGTTTAATTCGTCTTTAATTTTTATTAGTTCCGGAATAACTGCGTTTTGATATAATGCTTTTTTAGCCTCTTTCATATTGTTATAAGAGGATGATTCAGTATTATTTAGTAATTGTACCGGTACATTGTAAATATTACATAAATCTTTAATAGAGGCGTTGTATTGCGCTATTAAAGAAACATCTGTTGCGTTTAATCCAAAATTAACCCAAGACATTTTGTTTGGAGTTATGATAATATCTCCGGCATTGTCCGAGCCTTGGTGCTGACGTTTAAATTTATCTTTTAATTGTTGCGCTTGTACCTCGTTAATATCGCCCATTTCAGAAGTTAATAAACCTCTTGCAGTTTGGTTTTGTAAATATTTTACTCCGGTTTGTACCGCTTCATTGTTTGTTGTTAAAGAACGCAAACCCGCTCTCAATGGCGATTGTCCGTACATATGTGAGCCAGTACCATCATAGTAAGGATTGAAGTCTTTAATGTGGCAGATTTCAGATGCGTCAATGTATTTTGTTCCGTTGTATTCTAATTTATATTTTGACACCGGCTCCATTATACCATTTGAAATAATTTCCATCACTTGTGACGGCATAACATACAACTCAGTAAATTTGCCAACATTTGATCCAGTATCAGGGCCAATTCCGTAAATGTATCTATTACCGGTTAATTTACCAAAAGCAATTAATTCAGTTAGCCAAGCGTTATATGATTGTGCCGGATTTGGTCGCTCTAATATTTTATGTAATTCAGTATCTTGTAATTCAACCAATGCATTTTTTTGCAATAATGACGCCTTTTGAATAGACGCTGCATCCATCATTCCTGAAGTTAAAGCCTTATATCTTTTATAATCGTTTTCGTTTGTCTTTTCATAAACTTGAAACGGAATTGTTGTTGCCGCCTTTGTGATTAAATTTATCAAAGAATATATTGTTGCGTTTTTCTGATATCCTTGCGTAATATAAGAATCATCGTTCTCGTTATTCCAAAGCACAGAATTACCTAGCCAATTATAAATGGCTCTGTTGTATTGCTCGTTTGTGTTTTGATTTTTTTTTGAAAAATTGAATCGGTCAAAGAATGAGGCCATATTTTAAAGTAATATAAAATTTTCGTAAAAATACAAAATTTAAAATTGTTTTTAAACTACAAAAA
>Ga0228674_1002088_pt1 | contig 11298 bp, 9 predicted proteins | sample 1D_rmetaG_FD_189054 | JGI IMG/M metagenome (GOLD analysis project Ga0228674, IMG submission 189054) | Seawater microbial communities from Monterey Bay, California, United States - 1D_r | ecosystem: Environmental > Aquatic > Marine > Coastal | place: USA: California | collected 2016-09-26
GTCTGTAATTGACCCAACACAGATGTCTTTGAGGTGGGGAATAATCAAGTACAACTGGAACGCGAGGTCTACAACACCACCCACGAGGCCGATTATGGATACGGCGGCAATATTTATGTCTTTAAAGTACACATTGTATTTAATGTTGTCATCGTTGTCGACACCCGTGACTGAATATATGTTACCAACGAGTCCGGCGAAAAGGCCAATATTAACCAAAGAGATAACAACACCGCCCATCTGGTGCAATTTCACCAACATCTCGGAGCAACCGTTCTTCCAAGCATGTTGCAATAAAGTGTGCACGAGCAACACAACGTTGATGCCCACGGCGGCGGCGGCAATCTCGTACGTGGTTTGTTGTGTAGTGGCCAATTCTTCGTCCGCGGTGGCAGGTTGAAAGCTTGGGTCGGCATCGACGTCGTATGTCGCGCCGGCGAATGCGCGGCATTGACCGTCGGGAGACTCTGATAGCACGGTCGAATTATCGCCAAACTTGCATACTTGGTAGCGTGGGAACTTTTCGCCGGACACGTCTTCGTTAGCGACGAGTACGGAGACCACAAGGGTGGACAAAAGTACCATTAATCCGTACAAAACATTGAGATAAATTGTGCGTTGAACAATGGGTGTTTTCAATTTATCGAGAATAGTCATATTTTATTTATAAGTATCTATTTATATAGCGTATTTTTATAAAGGGATGCGTCACTTCACAACCTCTCGTCCCAATCTTCTTCTGAATATTCTTCATCTAGTGGAATGACCATGGGTTCCAAATCTTGGGTCATGATTTCGTTATACGTTTTTGTTACGGAGCGCGCGGACGCAAGGATTGGCACGCCGCACATCAAGCGCGCTATAATCCAAACTGAAACGGATAATCCTGCCAACGGCAAACAACTTATGACGAGTATATTTTTCCATTGAACAACCGCCATTAAAAGAACGATGGACGTCAACATCCAATAAAATGTCTCTTGTGTAATGTCACCGGTGTCACGAAGAATATGAAATATTAATGCGATAACCCAGAGCAACATCTGTCCGACGCCGGGTTGCTCCACAAAACGAACGCACGTCATGAGTGCAATCGGCAGGGCCGTCACAAAATGAAATCCGACGGCGGGCAATCGCACATCCATGTACTGTACCATCACCCAAAAAAGAATACAAATTAAATGGATGTGGGCATGCCAATCGTCACCGTTATTTATAATTACAAAACAAGCGCACCCACCGACCACAAAAATGGCGATTGTCATCAAAAGCCCACAGAGGCCAAATATAACGACCGGATTGACCCATTCGAGTCCGTCTAGACATAACATACCACACAAAATCACATGAACAAATGACCACCCAATGGTTGACCACTTGTCATTTGTTTTCAAAGTCGATTGATTGATTAGTGTCTGTAATTGACAGATGGATACGATGATAATTGTAGTCAGCGATATCATCATGGAAACGATGGATAAATATCGAAACGGCGTTTCGTAAATAGTTCCCAACAAAAACCAGACATAACCCAATAATATATACAACACGAATATAAATCTATCGAACAACATTGGTTTAAAGAACTTATTTTTTATACATAAGTTGCGCTTAATCGTTTAAGGATTTTCGTTCCGTTCCATTAGCAACAAAATGTCTATTTACGATATCAAAGCAAGCGCTTTTAATGATTTAAACGGGAGCATGTCTTTTTTGACGACCAAGGGATTTAACCCCATAAGTAAGCCCACAAGTGTGCAAAAATTTGGCGCGTTTCATTTCTTTGGCTCACATGGTAAGTGTTTTGTTAAAACCCCGCCGGCCACAGTCATCAAAGCCGATGTAAATGCATTTAAAAATGGGGAACACTCTATTACACTGAGCATTCAAGATGATGCATGGATAAAGGCCACGACAAAATTTCTTATCGAGGCTTTAAAGCTAGCGCACCCATATATGGAACAGTCAGAAATACCGGTGGAACAAGTCATCCAGGGATGTTATATTCCCGACTTCAAAAGACTAGAAATACGCTCGAAATACAAAGCAAACAGAAGTAGAGTTTTACAATTTATTAATATGTACAACGGAGATAATGAAATTACAGGCAAATGCAATATTGGACCAGGGGCTATCGTGTCGTGTTCCATTCTATTTACATTGTCGGAAACGAAACACGAAGAGGGTCACATAGATACGGGGTTTAAATGCGACTTTGGGGCTGGTATTCGTGTTCATACACTCGATGGATTACCTGACGCCATAAAACGCCCGTGGGATTGGTCAGAAGTGGATTTTGAGTCTTTGGCGATGCCTATGTACAATTCTGTGCGCGTAAAGACTCCGGCTATGCAGGTGGCCTCCGTGGGTATCAATTCTGTTCATGTGGAGGCCAAACCCGAATTCAAAGCAGCCATCGCTAAATTTCATGCGGCCGCTGGAGCCGACACGTGGGACGAAAAGATTTTGACGTCTCCTAAGAGACCAATTGCAACCGGCGACGTCGCCGTCGCAACCGTCGTACCCAAGCGAAACAACCGCCGCATTGAGTGGGAGGCGGAGTCGATACATACGTCACGGAAGAAACGTCAGAAAACGTCCGGCCAGGCGACGGCGGAGGGCCTGGCGGCGGTGGCGGCACACCAGCCGGCGACGGCGGGGGAGAAAAGGGATGGCGACAGTAAGGACAATTTTTCTGATAGCCAAACCAAGTGTTGATACATTTAAAGTGATATTTATGTCCACAAGACAGGGTTACTTGCGTCCACATGTCTTTTAGACATACAGGACATTCCAAAGGGTCGACGATGAGAGGGTTGTTCGTTTCTATACGCAACTTGTACGCCATCTAATTCTTGTAGAGTAAGCTAAATAGAGTATTTATTCAAAGTAATTTTTTATTAAATGGCGCCAGAGCAAAACTTTTACAACGGTATTCAAAATCGTACGCAAATTATACGCATTTTTGAACCATATGATATGGCCGAATGTATGTCAGACACCGAATTTTTCGGCGAGTTCGTCGAAGATTTAGTAGACGACCATCCCAATGTTCCCAATCTCAGAATCGTTCTCGAAAGAATGCTCGTCGCGGCGCTCGAAGACTATGGACTATAAACACATCCCCCAGAAAGCGATGACCACGCGTATCATATGTACCGATGGCCTAAAATGGGTGGGTTATTATGACGCGCGACGGTCGAACTCACATCGCGTCTATCTCAAGGGCCACATGCATTACGTATGGAGGCGCAAGATACAGGACATGTTTGTTTTTAAAGACGAACAATGGCGACGAACGATGGGAGAGATAACGGTATACGATACATACATAGAGTCTGGTGGCGATAAATGGCCGTCCAAATTTTTTGAAATTATATACTCGGACGATATTTAATTTTATACTATTTTTTCTTTAAATAAGTCACGCATGTCTCTTAGACACGTTTTATTTCGACGATTAATGTCTGTTTGAGTGTTATGTGGTAATGCATCCCACTCGTCTTGAAAAGACGCGTCTTGTTTTATAAACGACCGTTCAAAATCAATGATATATACCTTTCCCAAATCATCGTCATCAGATTCATTTATAAACACGTTTCCGTACTTTAAGTCACCATGTACGATACCTACATTGTGCAATTTTTGAATCAACTGATGTGTATTATGTTGCCAATTTGCTATTCCCCCCCGTTTCTTCTTTTTCAATAGGCCGAACTTAGGATATCTGGCTGAGCGCACATCGCGATACTTATATATTGCGTCTGCCAACGTGTTTAATCCCGTCATAATAATAACACCTACAGTACCCGAGCCGAAAAATTCATCGTATATAGATTTAAGAACGACGCCATCAAACGTGCTGTGTATCCCCGTATAATATAATTTAATGTCATTTTGGACAGAATACCCCAATTGGCTAATATCCAGTTCCTTTTCGATAGCATAACGGCTGCCCGCAAACATCTTAAGAACAACATCAACGACTTGGTCATGATGCATAATTGCGATTTGGAAAACAACAGTACGATTGCCCTGTAATTTTTCCTTATAGAACATGTGCAATCTATCAAGACCCTCTCCTAATATTTCGGGCTCCGACGAATACTCGACATATCTGGGATACATTAATTCCGTACCGGTACGCAATATGGACGAAGCTTTGAGACCTTTAATGCCGTCGTTCACTAGTATTAAATCGTTTATGTCAAACCCTGTTCTTTTCGCAATATCCCTTAAACGTTCCTGTTTTTTAACAACATAATCCCAAGGTGGCACGTAGCCTTCTTCTACAAGCGGAGATACTGGCGATGGGCCGTTGCTCCCTCCTTCCTCCTCGTCTCTTTTTGTTTCACCGTCTCCGTCGTCATCCCCGTCTCCGTCGTCCTCGTCTCCGTCGTCCTCGTCTCCGTCGTCATCCTCGTCATCTTGTTGACCATGGGGTTGACATTGAGCAAGCAAATGAACAGCCAAATTGGTGAATATGTGCCTGGGCGCATACGCGTTGAAAATGGACAATTCAGAGTCTACAATGTTGTTGTCGCCAAACCAACAAGGTTTGACAGCGTCCTCTTGTATATTGGCTTTGAATATGACGCCGTTTTTTTCTAGCCAGATTTGGAGCAATTGTTCTTTGCATACATTGGCTCGGACTTTGTAGACAATGGTGCCCATTTTGTAGACTGGTGTCAAGCTTCGGATTTGATATTTACTGTTTTTTGTCGTCAACCGAGGCATCTTAGATACTTTGCGTATAGAGACATTTTTTGTGTCATAATGCAATACGGTCGCTAGCTCGTGGTATTTTATAATCGGTTGAAACGGTTTGACACCTCCACGTCCACATGTCCCACCGCCCGTGGTTTCGCTTCTCCAACGTATGGTATTGACATTGACAGAACGCAGTTTTCTGTTCTTGTTTATCACATGCATAAATAAATCTTCACCCGCTTGGTATGCCGGATGAATGCCACATTCGATGTGATGCTCATCACCCGTGTGCATCGCCGCATTCATCTTTGCCAAATCAATAAACCACACGACATTTGACTTTGGGTTGGTGCTGAGCGGTAAATCTTGCCCAGATACAGTGGATGTCATACATACAATGGCCGCATCCATGATGTCGCAAACACTGTTCATGTACATGAATGTGGCCGCGTGTGTCAAGTACCATCTTGTGTTACCCCCATACATCATACTGTGGCCTTTTCTGTCTTTCAACGACGTTCTAAATCTGTATTGGTTGTTTTTTTTGTTAGTGCTGTAATACTGAAACTTTTTGCTTTTCGGGACCAGGTCGACATTTTGTGAAATTCGCGGAACTTCGTGTCCAAATGGTGCTACTTGGTCATCCATAATAACACATCGACGTTTTTCACTAGGAGTGTTCCACAAAGTGTGCAGCCAATTTGCGATTCTCCAGCAATAATATTTAGAATCGCCCGCAGAATAACCCTTGGTGTTTGCCACAGCTTTTTTATCGCTTATCATCAATTTGGTTTTGGGTTCTCTGTCTTCTAACGAGACAAAATATGTATGTGGAGACGCGTAACGGTGTACATACTCGTCTCGTTGGTCTTCGCGCACAATAATAATAGTCACCCAATTCTCCAATTTCCCCATGGTATCAGGCCCCTCGAAATACACGCAATGAAAATCCGCTTTGCCGTCCCGTAGAATAGACGGGATACATATGGGTGGACAATCTAAATTAGCGAATCGCTGCACATTCAACAAACGACTGTCTATGCCAAGTGTTTCTGTCTCAATGGTACTGCCGTATCGACTCGCGATTTCCTTGGGCGTAAAGGTTACTTGCACGTCATATTCCCGTGGTTTATCAAAAAAAATATGTCTCACATTTTTGGCTTTAACGTTTTGTCGACGTTGAAGCTTGAACTCGTGCTCAAAAGATGTCAGAATGGCTCTTTTGTCACTGTATTTTATTTTATAATGCCAGTTTGACGCATTTTCTTCTGTAACCACTGTTTCGAATGCCTCTTTCGAAGTTTCTCCACTTTTACGCAAACGTTTATAGCGTTCAAAATCATATTTATAATGATTCATCGCAAATTTTTTGGCATCTGCCCACCTGAATGAATTGTTTAGGCAATTCATGTCTGACCGCGACCAATGAATTGAAAATTCATTGCGCATGTCAACAGCCGGGAAATCAATGTACGACATGCCGAGTGTCGAACAGGCGGCGCGGATATCCGCCTCTTCTTCTTCAAACTGTAGCGCGTAGACTTCGGCGGCAATATCTCCGAATTGACCACATGTTCTGCCCGACTCTTGTTTTAAAGAATTATTTTCATTACCATCTCTTACGTCGGGATTGTCCAATCTCGATTTAAGAACACAGAAATCAAGGTTTCTTTCTAACATTACCATTTTTTGACGTTCCTCTTCGGTAATTGGGCGGAAGTCTTTCACTTGTTTGTAAGACTTGTATTCCCCAATGATGTGGGGCGTCCGTATGGCTGCTTTGTGCAGCGGACAAACAATGCCGTCCATAAACTCGTCATCATCCAGTATTCGGCGTACATTATCATGTTGTTCGTCACTCATAAAAGATTCCGCTGCTTGCACAAATAAGTGAAACATTATGTTTTCTTTTATGTGTTATTATAGTGTGTTTTTTTTAATGTCTGTAAAAATGTAATATATAATCGCACATTTTTTATAGACAATGAACCCTGTCAAAGACCTCTCCAAAGGGCGGTTTTTACATGCCGATATTTGCGATGAAATTAAACGCGGTGCCTATGTTATTTTAGAAGACGATGGGGCTTTGTACAAAGAAAAGTTGTCCCATGGTAGAAAGCGACTTTGGTCGGAACATGTCTCTAAAGATACTGTGTACGACGTTCAGGGTACCACGGGTACTGTCTTGATAGGCACTACTCCGGGAGGCCATACATGGCTACAATGGGAACGGTCGACGTGCTGCAGCTGTGGACATTTCGACGACTGGTTTTGGTACGTCGTGACAGGTAAAAATCAAGGGCCCGAGGGTGCTTCCGAACGAACCGAAAAGAATCCTTTGGTTCTCGGCAACATAGAATTTTAATCTAACTAAAACTGTATTTTATTACCATTGTACTGTATTTTATTACCATTGCCCATTTGTATAGGTTTGTAGCCCCGCTGGGCCTTTGTCTCATCCTTGAAATAGTACCCATTAAATATCAGACCACCAATAATAACAGCGCCTGCCGCGGAGATAACACCCAGCTGAACCGCCTTCCAATCGACATCCGGCTCAATAAGGTCAAGTCCCTCGAGACCCGTATGCACTATAGAAATAAGACACCACGACAACACCACCTTGGAAGTAATGGATAATAACACAAACACGCCGTCCGCATGCAGACGGCCCAAGTATGTACGATTCGCATAGCACTGTCTTGCGATTTGTACAATACCAAAAGACACGTAAAATATACCATAGATGACAGACATACCATTATAAGAGACAGACAGCTTGGAAAAATCTATTCCCTCTATCTGTAGACAAGAGACGGCTACATAGGCGGCTGCGACCAAAAAAAGCAGCATCGCGATGGTCAAGTACGCACTACGCTTGACGATATTCTCTTCTTGGTCTACCATGAAACCCCCCAAGGTTTGGACGACGGCATTATTTACCATGAGAAACACAATTAAAAACAGCGGCGTAGGGCCCAAGCTCAAAACCATGGCTACTTGTAAGAGACCGGCCGTAATCGCGTAAGAAAACCAGCGCCTGGCGGATTCGCAAACACGTGCTGACTTGTGGTTGACGGCAAAAATGATGATGGCGACGAGATGTGCCACCCATGTGATAGTTTCATTCCATGCTATCCATCTTACGGCTTGTTGGGTATCTCCAACAGATTCGTAGATGACTCTTGTATGTGGTGGCGACTTTGAGTATACATATTTTGCCAATGTAATGTTGCCGTTGAGCGTGGGCAATTCGTCCGCCTTGACGAAGGAAAATATACTGGACAAAAGATGAATGCACAATGCGGCTACGTGTAAGCTAATTAAAAATTTTCGCTCGGGCCAGGTATATGACATTTCAAAAAAATAATATTCGTTTTTATAGTGATTTTGATTTGATTCAAATCAAAATCTACCAGTATAAAGATTGACCCACTGAGTAAAAATGTCCGATTTTTTTACATGGGTTTCAAATAAAGCAAGCGAAATAACGGATACCGACCTTCGAAACAAGAACAGAACCATTGATTATTTGAATTCAAGCGAAATCAACGGAAAATCTATGTACGACATTGTGGAATATATCAAAAACTGGTGGCCGAGAGCGTTAAAAGATGAATTCGTGTTGAGAAAACTAGTTCAGATTGTGTTGCAACATACGCCAGACGAAGATGCGGTCGACATCTACGACCGCACCTGCAAACTATTAGAGAACGACAGCGAAAGCTTTCGGTCTCTACAATACGTGTTCGGACACGTGCCATTGTTATTTTTTGAAAAAGATGCACTGTTTCATCGCTTTGGTCCATATTCACCGTATGTAAGAACGTATTACGAAGCCCTGTTGCCACATCAAAAGGCTACATATGCTGCCAAAGCATTGTCTCTAAACGGTTACCTGCTTAGCGAAGTACCCTTTCAGCTCATCGAATTGCCCGAAGAAAAACAAAGGTTGTACGAAATCGCGGTTCACACGTCGCCTGGTACGATTAAGAACGTCCCTGAACAAAATAGAACAGACGACATGATGAGAAACGCAGTTTGTAAATCTGCCTATGCGCTCGAGCACCTAACGTCCGAAAAGCAAGAGAAATTTTTAGAAGACGCCATCATGAACCCAGATGACGCGCACGAGACACATTGGCCTTCGGACATCTGGCATATGGTTTACCACAAAGTCGACAATCGTCCCGAACCCTATGAAGTCAAAAGTGGTCGGGCCTGGCTTCAAGATATTTTAAAAAGAGTCGACCAACTTAAGTTGGTTGGTTGGTACATCGCATGGTATAAAAAGAGAAAAGAGGAAACAAATAGACAATTAAACAAACAATCAATGATATGAAATTAATTTCTTCTTCGTATAGCTTCTAGTAACCTATTTCGTTTACGTTTTTTGAGTGTGCCACCGTTCATATGAAAGCCGACTTGCTTAATATCGGCATGCATGTCATCTAACCTGTCGTGAATAGGATTCTTGCGACACATTTCTAATATTTCCGAAATAATATTTGGCAAATACGAAATAGAGCCCATGATGATAAAGACAATGGCGACTTTGCCCATGACTGTTTTAGGAGACATATCACCATACCCCACTGTAGACAATGTCACAAAAATGAAATAAAGGGTGTTCCCGAAATTGTCAAACCCCGTGTCACAGCTTTCTTGCAAAGCCGAGCACGGTTTTTCTGCGACAAACATGATGGCAGCACCCGTTAATGTGATAAAAGCGAGCTTCAAAACAATCAGAAATCCGACGAGTTGCTTTGTATTGAGTTTGTTCTGTAAGGGGGCGATAAAATGCATGAGGCCCAAAAATCGAAAGGCACCACCGATGTTGTACGCAGAGTAGTAACCATTGGGCACAACTGTAATGCATGCCACTGAAAGACACGAGATAATATCGACCACCAATAAAGACGAGCACTTTACTTTTTGCCGATTAATTAAAGCTGCTACGACAAGGGTTAAAATGTGGGTGGCAAATCCAACGAAGACTGTGATTTCCGACATCATAACAAACTCAACAATATGTTTATCTTCCGTAAACCAAGGAGAACATTCCGGTGACGCGTCTACGAATGTAGCGTCTTGTGTTAAAAAGGGCAGACGGTGATGTTCGAGGACATGTGTACCATCACATTTATCGAGACATGTTTGATTTATGACGACGGAGGCGCCCACCGTTAAAATATTACCACATGCATTGATGATGCGTTGGTTACTGATGGCTGTGACCCAGACATAACAACTTTGGGCGAAAACGGCGGCTATCCATAACTGATATAATACATTTTGAACAGATTCTGAAATGGTCTGTTTCATCAACTTACCAATGACAAGCAAAATCACCGTCACAACAATACAACACACAAACATGACCGCTGCCAACATAGAATACGACCCCATGGTCGTATGTGAGTAATCCGACGCATCCCATTCGTTTAAAGTGATAAATAAAGAAACAGAACCTACAATAACAGCTATCAATAATATAACAATATCTTTCCACATTTAGTTTTTTTAAACGGCTTATATAATTCTCACGACGGGTGTCTGGATTTTACTTGAAAAGTGTACGCTTGGCCGTCTTAAACTCCTCATCTGTCAGGTCGCCGACGTCGTGCATAATCTTTAGATTCATAAGTTTCTCAACAAAGTCCGATGACGGACTATCCTCAGGGGTCGCTGCCATGCGGCGCCTATCTTGCTCCATTCTACGTCCCTTCTTGGTAGGTTTGAGTGTCTTAGGCGTGCGCTTGTTTACCGCCTCCTTCTTGAGGGCTGCGACGAAATTCAGTTGCTTAGACTTCTGAATGGTCGCAAAATCAAACGTCTTGTTCGCGGCGCCTGACAGACGCAGACAAATCTTGTAATTCTCACGGGACGCCGTCTGTCCCGAAATCGTCGCGCTCGAAATGAGCCCGGGCGTGTACGCAAACACCTTGTGACACACTATTTCTTTGAACAGGCCCTCGCGCTCACAGTGGCCCTTGAGCTGATTGTGAAACTCGTCTGGAAGGCGCTTAATCATTGTATGGGTCTTTTCAAATACCAGCTTGTCGTCATTGACGGCGACAATGACGTGCTTGGTGCCCGAAATAAGACGCTGGCACCCGTGCATATTCATCAGTGGGTACTTGTCCGTCATAGTGAACTCGTTAGGTGAGCGGTCAAACTTGAGCGTGACCTCGATGCGTGCTGAAGACATACCATCCATAAGTCCGGTGATGACCGCCAGCATATGTTCCTTGGAAACATCGGCGTTGTGCAGCGCAATGCTGTGGTATCCTCTGAAGGTGTCGTAGTGATACGTCAGTGGGTCTCGGACGGCATGTTCAGCACCCGAAACAGAAATGTCCTTACTACCGGGGTACAGGTAGTCCGGATTCTCCTCAAACCACTGGGCAAACTTGACGAGAAGCTGCGGAGACACGTCACGAATGCGACCGTGCGACACCTGCTCGTTGAGCGCTTTCCAGCGGTTGTACGCGCCGCGGTCGCCACAGAACTTCTCGTGAATGAGTCGCTCCTCCTTTTCGTGGCGCTTCTTACTGGCGACACGCCTCTGCTCGGAGGAGACCACTG
>Ga0228674_1002096_pt1 | contig 11271 bp, 6 predicted proteins | sample 1D_rmetaG_FD_189054 | JGI IMG/M metagenome (GOLD analysis project Ga0228674, IMG submission 189054) | Seawater microbial communities from Monterey Bay, California, United States - 1D_r | ecosystem: Environmental > Aquatic > Marine > Coastal | place: USA: California | collected 2016-09-26
GTCAGCCCTGTCTCTTGCCTCTTCTGAAAGGTAACGGGCTTGTGTGTTAGCTAGGTCTAGGTCGCTCTCAAAAAGAGTAGAGCCATCCGTAAAGTCAACCAATGCTGATGAAGGTGTTTGACGGTACACAACCACTGTCTGTCCACTTGTAGGTGTGGATGATAGCTGGACTGTTGTACTGTTATGAAAGGTGAAAGAAGCTGACGCATCATTAACTGATACTAGAACATGTGCCGTATCAATGTACGGGAATGTAATAGAAAACTGGTTGGTTGACCCGTTAGCTGTATATGTGACTGTAGATACAGGCATAATGTCTCCGTTAAAAAAGTATAAAGACCCCACCGTTTACAGTGAGGTCTTATTTTTAGAATTTAATATCAAACTGTTCGTTTAAAAGTTCAGGATTAGTAGGCATACCACCTGCATTTAGTTCATCCTCAACTTCTAATTGACGTTCTATTAGGTCTTCCAGTTCAGGGAACTCGTCAGCCATAGCTGACAAGGCTTCCTCCCTATATTCAGCTACATCTGCTTGAAGTAAATCGCGCCTAAAGTCTGAAATGCCGTATGGTTGTCTTTCAGCATTCCTATCATAACCATAGCTATCAATTGTTTCAGCTAGTCTTTGAACAAGCGTCATACCATCAATTTTAACGGTGCCATAAAGTCTGTTAAGTTCTTGGAAAGCTGCTGGACTTAACTCTGCTGTTCCTATTTTCCTTCTAGGACCGCTAAGACCTTTTGGTAACTTCCGCAATTCCTCAAAGACATAACCTGTATCGCCATCCATATTGTCAAAAGTTTTCGTTTTCAAGAAACCCCAAGCATACTCAGGGATATCTTGCGCCTCACCAGTTAACCAGAAGTGCTTTGCAGGTGCATTTCTCTCACCACCAGCAGCTTCTAGTACAGGGTCATACATGCGTGACTTTAAAGTTTCAAAGAAGCCATTTAAATCCCGCATTACACCATCTTGCTCTTTGTTAAGAGTATAAGATAACGAACTTAGTGGAATCATTGCTGCAACACGGGACTTCAGGAACCTATTAAACTCATAAGGTTTTGAATCTCCGCTGGCTACCTGCATGAAATCACCTACACTAGACAACGATGACTGCATGGTAACTTGGTTTGCAAACATATTAGCAAGTGCAGCAAAGATAAACGCACCATCTTGGCCCTCGCCCTCGTACCTATCATAATATTCCTGCGCTTGCCCAACCAAAGTGAAGGCTCCAAAGTGTGGAAGCATTTTACTCATGTCTGTAAATACTGGGTTGTCATTATCATCCCAACTAACAACAGAGTTTGCTTGCCAGTTTGGTGATTTATGCCACATCTCAGCGAGTTTTGGGTCTGTGACATAGCTAGGCCCAGAACCTGTAAGCCGCCCTTGGCTTGCCAGATATAGAGCATAGGTTGTCATAGCTACCCCATAGACTACTTTACCTTTAGCCATAGCTGCTATCTCAGGGTTTGGACTTTCAAGTTCCTTTCTTAAACCAGCAGCTATTTTACCTACAACAGGTACTCGCTGGAAGTTTTCTCTGAGTACGTTTGTCGGTGTTTGGATGAAGGGTATAATTTGTCTAAGTGCAGGAACTTGTATGACCCACATTTTCGCACCATACATCATACTATCTTTAGGTAATGGGGTTGTGAAAGTACCGTGCCTAGCTTCCTCTAATCCCTCTTGGGCATATTTACTGGAAGCATTGTAGCTATCAAGGTTTTTACCCATGAAATCAGCTTTAGCACTAGGCTCATCTAGAACCCTACCCTCACGAACTAACTGCGCCCACTGAGAATCTAGCACCTCTTTAGTATTTAAAGAACTTGCAACAGCATCCTTCATATAATCAATGCGTCTGCGCCTCAATGTACCTTCTGTAAACCCTAAATCTTCAAGGTCTTTAAGTGTCATTTCGGCTGCATCAGTAGCAGCCGCTGCTTTAACTGTTGACCTGTATATCATGTGCTTAAAGAATTGATCTTCAGCACCCAAAACTCTTGAGGTAGAATTAACTAGCGTACCTGCAAGGTCTATTGGCGCACCAACATACTTGTTTATACCAAAATTTCTGGATGATATTTGACGAACAGAATCCCCTTCAGCACCAATTTTACTGGTAGTATCTAGAAGAGTTTTATCCTTCGCTATAGAAGAGATAGATGAAGCTAGGGCTGAGTTTTGAGTGTTTAATCTAGGTAACAGACCACCATTAAAATGAATTAAATTTAGGTTTTCTGCTAGTGTAGAAATCATAAAGTATTGTTGTCTCAGACCTTTTCTTGCTGTTTTCATATCACCTTTCAAAACGGCCCCAACAGTCCTTAGTGTAGGTCTTGCGACAATATTGATAGAGGATGCGCCTATGTTAAGAGCATGTGTATGAGGTCCAGCGAGAATTCCATTTATAAATAGTTCACCCATCACACCCCATACCTTCGACCAAAAACTCGACTGTTGTCTAAATATGGCATTCTTAGCTGCTGGTGTTTTAGCCATCCGCATTTGCCTAATCATGGCATCTACTTTTTTACCGCCCTGAATAGACCCGCCCATTAGTTCTAAGCGGTCAATAGCTTGGTCTGTTACTCCAGAGTCAATTTTAATCTTATTGGCATTAAGACCTCTACCAGAGCCTGTTTTAATAGCTAGTATGCTATTTTGAACATCACCATGAGCGTCTATTGTTTCTAGGAATGTTCTTCGCAAGTCATCTACATTTTCACCCTTGGCAACTTTCGCATCAATTTGGTCAGCTATGTCAACAATGGCCCTTTCAAGTCTGACCATTTCAATTTTACCAGCTACACCCCACCGATATTGTTCAGAAGCGTTATCAGCTACTGTTGCCAACTTTCTGCGAAAGGATTTTGGGCTGACATCCAATTCTCTTGCAAGAATATCGATACTTTCATCAGCTACTGTATCCAAACCTTCAGTGGTGGCTGTTCCCATTTCCTTAAATAGACCAGCCCTCTCAAGTTCTTTTGAGGTGGCAAGCAAAATTGCATCTGAATCTCTTGGACCCTCAAAATATTTTGGGTTCAAAACAAATCGATCATTTAAGTCTTCTGCCAGCGTTTGTAGCTTTGCAGGGTCTGTCTTCAGTTCTTTTATAGTGTTTGCAATAGCCTTCGATTTAAACACTTTTAGTGGTTTAGGTGCCGCTGGTGCTACAGGTGCTACAGGTGCTGTTGCCTGTACGCTAGGTGGTTGTGCGCTATCACCCACTTTAGGTGCTGTGCCAGCCTCTGGTGCTTTAGGTGCGCTAGGTGATGCAGGTGCTGTTGTTGTTACATTATCAACTGCGCTTGCTGGTGGTAACGGTCCCTGTTGTGGAGCCTGTAAGCTATTAGCTGCTGGTGCTGCTGGTGCCTGTGTGTCAATCTTAGGTGGCTGTGCTACCTCATCAACAACACTGGGTGCTGCGCCTGTTTCCCCAGCGTCTGGTCCTTTAGGTGTTGTAGTTGGTACGTCTGCATCTAGGACACGCGCACCTGTTTCCATACTAAAAACCATACCATCTTTGGTAGTTATTTGTTTCAGTTCTGGATTGTAGGTAGAACCTTGAATAGGATTAACTGCTTCCCGTTCCACAAGTTCTTTCCAAGTAGTAACTGCATCCTCAATTTCAGCCGCTTGTGCTGCTGTCTCATCCGATACTTTACCAGTTTCTGCTACTTCTCTAGCAGCTTTACCTTTAATTCTAAGTCCACGATAAATCAGAATGCCTACATCAAAAGGCGTTGCAAGTGCAGTACCCAAGATGCCATTCTTAACACGGTTCTCCATGTTGGTGAGTTCATCGTTTGAGAATATGTTTACGACAGTTTCATTGTCACCAATAGCACTTCCCAGACGTATCAGTTTATTCTTGAGTTTTATATCCCAAGGTCCACCATCACCGTCTGCTAGTGCCTTTGTTACTAACTCAGAATCCGCACCAAATTCTTCTTCTAGAATTTTAACAATGTTAGCCATCTCAGGGTCAAAGGCTACAGCATCTGCAGCAAAACCTGCCCCCGTTGCGCCCTTCCAAGTGGTGAATGCTTTGACTTTGGCTATCTTACCAACTCCAAACATTGCTCCAAGAAACTGAACAGTGCCTTGTGTTAGCGCACCTGCTGTACTGTCCCGCTGTTTTCCAAATATGGTAACTTTGTCTAGGCCAGCATCAAAAGATTGTTTTCGTTCGGCAGCTTGTTGTAAATCATCGACGCGCTCGTTCTCAAGCTGTGCTGCTTTATCAGGGTCAAAACCTTCTAGCCCAAGTTTATCTGGGTCAAATGGTATATTTGTTTCACCTACAGTGGCGGTGTCGCTGAAGAACCTAGCGGTCTCTGTACCAATGGACATGGCACCTTCTACAATGCCTTCACCTATGTCAGCAGCTATGTCACCCCAGCTTTGCTCTTCCTCTACTTCAGGTTCCGCTTCAACAGCGGTTGCTGGTTGTTCTACAACAGGTAAAAATCTCTCTCCTGCACCTGCACCATACTTAACATTAAAGTCTGACAGCCGATCAGGGTTATCTCGTATCCACTGAACCGCCGTTGGGCTTGGTTCTGGATATTCATCTTGTTCCATTTATTAACCTCAATCTGGTATGTCGGATGTTTTAGGGACAGGGGTTACTACTGCTACGGGTTGGTCCCCTTCAGCTTCGCTAAATATTAGACCTGATAAATTACCCCAACCCCACTTTAGTACTTTGATACCTGTATCAATAGGGCCATCTCCGTCTGGGTTTTTAATTGCAGATTCTGGACGCTGTGTAGTCCGTCTCACAGGAGTTAAACTTAACTTACCAGTTTGTTGAGCCTTTAGCATAAGTTCTTCACCTATCTCAGCTACTTCAGATGCATATAATCCAGTAAGGTCTTTTAATTTTACTGCTGTCCTACCTGCAATAAAGTCGGCACTTGGAAACTGACCGTCATTACTAGCTTTATAACTGTTGATTTCTAATGTTAGGTAGTCATCAAGTTCATTTCTAATTGCTGCAGATGCTAGAAGTTGCTTCTGACTTACTTCAAAATTTCTCCTAGTACTTCTACCAGCTTTAGGAATTCCTAGATAAGTCTCTTCCCAATTATTCCACTGTCTCTGAACGGGACCAGTAGTTTCATTAAGTGCTGTCCAGATAGCAGTACCTTTAGCTGATGTAGACAACGATAGTGCTTTGTTGACATGGGCATCTGTAGTGAATGCGCCATTGGTTAGACCTTCAGTGATTAATTTCAGTCTTTCTTCAGGGTCACTCTCATTCTTAATTTTAATCAGTTGAGTTGCGTATGCAGTTTCGTCTGCTACATCATCTTTTTCAAAGGCAGCTTGACGGGCAACTACTAGATTTTCTAAGGCCTCTGCACGGGCTACAGATTTTGTATCTCCCATTTCTTTTAGTTTATCTATATGATTTTGAATCCGCATTTCTGCGCCATTTCTTTTAACATCATTAGAACTACCTAACCCTGAAAGTTCTTGTGATGCCTCTGCCGATATTGCTTCACGCGCTTCAGTTTCTGCTATCTCTGCGTTTAGGCGGTCTCGTTGCTCTTGCCGATCTATGTTCTGCATTATCTGCACTTTAACCTTTTGGTTCTTCTGTCTAGCATCAAACGTCCCTGCAAGAGAACCTTTGCCCACCTTAATCTGATTCATAAACTGTAGGGGCGCAAAGCTGTTAGTTTCTAAAGCACTTAGCCGTAAAGCATCCGCAATAGCAGTACCAACCTTTAGACGGTCTAATCCATCTATCTCAGCCTGATCTGCCTTGCCTTGGATAAAAGCCTGTAATCCAGCAGCGGCCTTAGTACGTTGGTCTTTAGTAAGTTTAGGGTCTACCAGACTATATGTGTATGCTGATATCTCATCCCTAAAACCTTCATAGATTTTGGTAGTCATATAGGCTGTATGCTTTTCTCTCCAACTTTGCTTAAAGCTAGTATTAGCCTTCATAGCATTGGGGAGGAAAAACTCAGCAGTCTCAACATCATTAAAATTATCAAAGCCATTCTTATCTACATAGTCTGCTTGGAACTGTGTGATAAATTCTTCAATTTTCTCAGGGTTGCCATTGTGGTATAGCTTTCGCTTTTCCATTTGATGCGCCAAGTCAATCGCATAGTTAGCAGATAGAACATTTAAGTTTGCAGCCCTGTAACCTTTTTGCAGGTAAGGACTTTCACCCTCTGCGATGATGCCTTTCTTAACAGCTTCACCAATATTTATTCTTGTTTCAGACCAGAGTTTCTGACCCTCTGCATATTCTCTCTCAGCAGATCGTTGCTCAATACGTCCTATTGCAGGTAGTGCTTTCTGGCTGAAGGCATTTAAAGATTGCTCTAATGCTTGCCATCCACCCTTCTTTACCTGCGCTTTTTGATAGATATCTACAGGTCTAGCTGTTGCACCTACTGTTGGTATTTGACCCTCAAAAGGGTTAGCCACCACTACTCTCTCAGCCATTATTTCTCCCCTTTCGGTGGCGCAATCTCAGCTTGTTTGCCTTTGTAATCGGCAAAATCGACACCAAACCCAGCAATAGGTGTAAGCACATTAAATAGAGTTTCCGTGAACCCTTGTGGTTGCATACTGTTAATTCTGGACTGCGCTTCCGATTGAAAGCCGAGAGCATCCATAGATGCTTGTTGTTGTAGACCTTCAATTCGCTGGTCTATCCTAGAGGTCATCAGTCCTTCAGATGCCTCAAAGTCCTTGAGCAACTGATCGACGTTAATACCTTGCACACCTGCGCCACCAGCAGACGCTGTGACTGAGCCTTGCGCTTTTAATGTCTTCATGTCTGCATCTTGTTTAGCTTGTGATGCTTGGATTTGTTCTTGTCTTAGACGTAATGCTGTCTGTCTTGATTTTAGCAGGTAGGCATCTTGTGCGCTCTGTGCATTGGCTTGTGCTGCTGCGTTCTGGTTTTTGGCAGACTGCATAGCACTGCCTACACCCACAACTGCTGTGGCACCTTGGATAGCTAACGCTGTCGTTGCCGCTGCCTGTGCAGACATACCTGTGACCGCTGCCAGTGATACTGGTTCACACATTTTATATCCTTACAAATTCGTAAAAGAGGCGTTTCTCTACGCCCCATTGTTCGTGCTTTTTGATGAACGTGAAGCCCATCCACTTGAGCCACTTGATGTGGACAGTGTTTCTGGCATCGACACAGTTATGCAAAGCTAGGTAGTTCCTCTGTAATAGAGGTAGAAATGTTTTGCTTTTTCTCAGAAAGCTAATCTGGTGCTGATAGATGTCATCGGTTGCACACAGCCATATAGCCCCTGCACCTTCGACGTATGACGGGACTACACCAACAATTCCCACACGCTGACCATCTTTAGGCGAGCGCATGGTTAGTGTTACATCACCAAGTCTCAAGCCATCCATCAGAACGCCTATTGGTTCCCTTCCGGTTGCCGCTAGACATTCTGATCGATCTGCTTTTCTTAGTCTCGGTGCTACATAGACAACATCATCCACCGTAGTTGGTGTTAGATATTTATTATCCATTTATTCTTCTTGATCTGAGGTGCATCTGGCCTTCCCACTCTGCTGATAGAAACTGGCAGGGCAGATGGCTGTCGCACTCAATGACTACTCTAAGTCGATCTGACTTGACCATTACAGGGAACCGGAACTCACCTGAAGCTAAAGTGGTTGTACCTAAGACTGTTGAGCCACCACCAATAAAGCGTCCAGTAGATGCGTAGGTGTCACCGCTAGAGTTAGCCCCATATGTTGGGATAACCTTAACAAGGAAATCACCACTATCCTGATATTTCAGAAGCCAGTGTTTGATCTGTAGTCTGCCACCAGCAATGGACACACGCCCACCCTTGGCTGTCGGTTCCTTCATGTTGGGCTGAGAGAACTCATAGGTCATGAGATACTTCTCACCCACATATAGTTCTGTAGCAGAATGGTCACCTGTCACCACCACTGATGTAGTGCTGGAAGACACCACCGGAATGGTCGTTCCTTGGTTGGTGCCGCGCTTAGTAACGAAAGGTGATACCAGAGCATATGGTGTTGTGATTGTGGTCTGCCCCGTACCGCTGTTGTACGTCCTCGTACAGGCCGTTTCAGGGAACCTGTAGTCCAACCTAGTCACATAGGTCTGGTCGGTATCAAACCGCCCTGCATCGAAGCTGACGGTGCATAGGATGGTCTTGCCACCCTTGTTGCCTAAGACATACAATGCGCTGCCCATGAATTCTGCATCCAGAACAGTCAGGCCATTGAATGTATACTTGAACCAAGCTGATTGCAGCTTCTCACTGCCAGCGATGTGGTACTTGTAGACGTACATCGATGAGGCATCACTCGTTGAGAGACATACCATAGCATTCTCTGCTGTACTGACAGCCATCGAATATAGATTATCAGGCACATACTTAGCCACATGGCTTGTTACGTCTGTAGCGTCCGATCTGTCGCTGTCATCGATAACGTAGTATTCACGAATAGCTGAAAAGCCACCTCTCGTTGACGAAAAGTACACAAGGTTACCAGCAGCCGCTGGTTTGGCTGTGGAGTTAGCTTCATACTCTGTGGTCTGAGCAATCGACGTATTCTTGGGTGTGATGTATTCAGAACCCTTGAGAATAAATTGTGTCTGGTCAGAGAATAGAAGCAGCTTCCGGTCAAACGGGATAGCATGTTTCAGAGTTGATACCTTGGTGTGACTTGCAGCAACATCAATCGGGTCATTGTCCAGCACAGTACGTGCAGTAGCTTTGAAGAAATCAAAGTATTCTGATGTCCTCGACATGACCACATTCTCACCTGACAGGAAACCTAGACGGTTCTGAAAGAAGAATACGTCACTGATTTTCTTACCAATGAATGATGGTGTGGGTGCTGAAGTAAGGTCACCGATTGTTCTGTCACCCCAATCACCTGTCTCTAAGGTGAATGAACCATCTGCCTGTCTGATAAGCAGGTGAGGCATAGTAGTGGCATCTAGTTCATACGATATGTTTGGTTTGATTGTTTCAATCCAAGTACCGGAACCCAACAATGATTGGTCACCGTGGTCAGATACAAACTTCACATAGTAATCATCAAAGTTGTTTGTCTGGTCACCCTGTACCTGTGCAACATAGTTGTTGGGCGCATAGGCAGGTAGGTCATCAAACCGCTGAACAATCCCTGTGGTACAGGTCAGTCCTGTATCTCCCAGACTGTCGTATGTTGCTAAGTCAAACGAGGCATCGCCTGTCTTGCTGATGATAACTGTAGAGCCGTTAGATGTGGCTGAAAGACCTGACTGACCATTGATTGCACCAGCAAGTGTGCTGGCAATATACGTGGTTCTGGTCTGTGATTGGTCTGTTGCACTGGTGGTAATGTTAGCGACCTGTTGACCATCTACATACACAGTATACCGCTGGTTATAATCACCCTGCTTTACCGCTATCAAACCTTTAAATGTATTGGATGGACTGACGTTGCTGTTATAGGCTGCAGTTTTCTCAGTGTTCACAATGAACGTATAGTCAGCAACGGTCACCGCCCTGAAAGCTGAAGATGGAGTGCTGGTTGTCAGATAACTTGTTCCATCAGGATAGGTGACAGTCTTAGAGTTACCTGCCAGATCATAGATGTCTATCTGGTTGGATGCATTGATTAACACAAAGTATCTTTCAGTCGCATCACGGTTGATTAGATGCACATAGGAACCAGATGTTTCGCTCTGTGAAATAACAGCTACATGTTCCAGTGGTGGTCGTTTCTGCAACCCTTCTACAAGTGATGGGAATGCATTCTCCTGAACCTCTGACTGACTTGACAGACGTAGAGGTGGAGATTGTTGGCTGACCCCTTGGATTAAGTTTGGGATAGCAGAACTAATCATTGGCATTACATAAGTATCCTCTGATTAGAATTGTTGCGGTTCATTACACGGGACACTGAGTAGCTATCCATCATATTGAAATCCGCTGTATCACCCTCAAATTCTTTAAGGTCTGTCAGGGCTTTCTGTTCATCACGCGATAGCATCTTGTGCATAGTTTCAGAGTTAATCATCCGGTCTGAAAAGATACGCGATGCTCTGACTGTGATATATCGTTTTGCTGTGTCAGGTAGTTCTAAGAAGTCCTGATAGTAAACGATGATGGCATAGGCAGTGGTGTCAAACGTGTACGTTCTGTCTGTGAGGTTATACAGCTTACCGTTACGAATAGTTACGTCAGTATCTTCTAGATCGATACGCGCTGCTGTAGCGGGGATGTTGATTTCGTTGTTATTGTCAGGTGCTAGAGGGACACGATCTTCTGTATTAAAGTGCCATCCTTGAGACTGAACCTCACGGCTAACTTCATTAATAATCTGTTCAGCAATCTTTACGTCTGTAACTTGATTGCCGATCAGGGTGTTAACAGGTTGTTCACCGATAGTTGTCAGAAGGACATTGACTGCCTCTAGTTCAGTCATGGTTGAAGGTGTTGTCATGTTGCCCTCGTAAAAATGAAAAAAATGGGCCAGCCCCCAAAAAGAGAGACTGACCCAAAATAGAATTAAGAAGACTTAATTTCGACTGCACACTCAGGACGCAGGATGCCGTGACCCATAGCGTACTTAGCTGCCATCAGTGTACCTTGATACATAACTTCAAAGTCACCAGATGTGCGCTCGACTGCGAGGTCCATCAGCTTCACTGTGCCGATTGCAGACTTCTGCATTACCAGAGCAACTGTGGTCGAGAAGTTACCGTGATAGGTGTTGTTCTCGCCAGTAACAGCAGACACGTTGGTTGTTGGTACGTTGTTAGATTTAACAATCTGAATACCAGCAACACGCAGGACAGTACCGTCAGCGTACACACCAGCACCGCCGAAATCGCGATTGATTACGTCAGTGGTCTGTACGAGGTTGTAGTACTGTGCTGGCTTAACGATAGCCACACGGTCATTCTCTGGAACATCTTTCTCGTCCATAGCCTGTGCTGCTTCAAAGATGGAAGCTGCAAGTGATGCACCGTTGGTAGCTGCGTCAGCATCGGTGATAGCAGTACCACCATTACCACCAGTTACAGTTGCAGATGCACGGGCCGCAAGGACGCCAAGCTGCAAGCAGCGCACGTCAAACTGTTTCGCCAGAGCCATACCCAACAGGCGGGAGTACTCAGCGCGTACATCATAGTGGTTTTTCGCTTCATCAATGTTTGCGATGAAGGTATCAGCAATCAGAACGTCATCGATGTTAACAACGATTTCATTGTGCTTGATGTTCTGTGT
>Ga0228674_1002099_pt1 | contig 11260 bp, 4 predicted proteins | sample 1D_rmetaG_FD_189054 | JGI IMG/M metagenome (GOLD analysis project Ga0228674, IMG submission 189054) | Seawater microbial communities from Monterey Bay, California, United States - 1D_r | ecosystem: Environmental > Aquatic > Marine > Coastal | place: USA: California | collected 2016-09-26
ATGTAATGGTAGCGGTGATGGTATGATTGACATTACTGCCTCAGGCGGTACAGAATCTGGTGCGTACAACTATGCATGGAGCACACCTGACGGAAGCGGAATCGTTGCAGGAGCAGAAGACCAATTTACACTAGGCGCGGGTACATACACAGTGGTCGTTACAGACGATAATTCATGTTCAAGATCGGCGACATTTACCTTAACTGAACCTGAAGTTCTAGGGCAATCCGCTGCGATTACTCATGTAAATTGTAAAAACGATTTGACTGGAGAAATTCAAGTAAGTACCTTCGGAGGAACTGCACCTTACTTATTCTCATGGGACAGTGGGGAAACGACTGAAGATTTATACGGAATTGCAGCCGGTCCTCATACACTTACAATAACCGATGTCAATTCATGTGTAAGCAGTGTAACTTATAATGTTACGGAGCCAGCAGATGTGTTAACAGTGGTTGTAACGAGCTATGTCGATGTGGATTGTAAGGGTAATCTTACTGGATCAATTGATATAACTACAGCAGGCGGAAATATCCCTGGTGGATATTCTTATTCTTGGGTGAACGCTGCTGGTTTCTTACTACCAACAGTATCAGAGGATTTAACTAATGCTGGAGCAGACACATATACAGTCATCGCTACTGACTCTAAGGGCTGTCAAGCATCGGTTTCTCAAGTAATTAGTGAGCCTTTGGCAAATTTAGCTTCTAATCCAATTTTAACTGACATACTTTGCTTCGGAGCTTCTACTGGCTCAGTGGATCCTGTAATATCTGGTGGTACCTTAGGTTACACATATACTTGGTCTAACGGTTCATCCGCCGCAATCCTATCTGCAGTTCCTGTGGGAACTTATGGATTAACCGTAGTTGATGCAAATGGCTGTACTGATGCATACACATACGTCCTTTCTCAACCAAGCGCTCCATTGGGCTTAACTCTTGCTGGAGTTAACATCTTATGTTTCGGTGCTAGTACAGGTGAGGTTAGTTCGACAGTAACTGGTGGAACTGCACCTTATTCCTACTTATGGGGCGGTGGTCAGACAACTCCGGATATTGCAAGTCTTCCGATTGGAAACTATTCGCTTACGGTAACAGATAACAATGGATGTGTCATCAGTGATAACCTCACATTAACACAGCCTTTGGCTCCACTAGCACTATCAACTGTCGTAACGGATGTTGATTGTCATGGCAATAATACTGGATCAATTGATTTAACGATTACAGGTGGTACTGCTCCTTACCTCAAGACGTGGTGGAATGGTGGTAGTATAATTTTATCTGACACTACTGAAGACATTGGTTCACAATACGCTAACTCATATACTGTTCTCGTAACTGACGGAAATGGTTGTATTGATTCATTAACTTCTGTTATTAACGAGCCTCTTGCACCGGTAGCTATTTCAGGTATCGTTGATGATGTAAATTGTTTTGGATTAAATGATGGAGCGATTGATGCGACAGTTACAGATGGAACTGGCCCATACACTTATTCTTGGTCCAGCGGGCAAACAACAGAAGATATTGCCGGCGTCGTTGCAGGAACATACACTTTAACTGCAACTGATAGCAAGCTTTGTGTAGAGTCGATGACTTTCACTATTATCGAGCCAAATGCTCCACTTGCCGTAACAACTGCCGTGACGGATGTACTGTGCAATGGTGATAACGATGGTGAAATTGAATCTTTTGTTGAAGGAGGAACACTTCCTTATACATATGCTTGGCCAAATGGTGAAACTACACCGGATATCATTTCCTTAACTGCCAACACTTATACCGTAACTGTTACAGATGCTCAAGGTTGTATTGCATTCACTGGCGCGACTGTTAACGAACCAACAGCGCTCGTAGCAAATTACACTATAACAGATGCGTCGTGCTATGGCTATAACGATGGTGAAATTCAAATGATAGTCACAGGTGGTGTAGCTCCCTATTCTTTTGATTGGGGGAACCAAAATAATATTTTCTTAGCAACAACAGGTGAAATTTTAGATAGCCTGATTGCTGAAGATTATTTCATTAGAGTAAAAGATGCTAATGGCTGTCTTGTTGAACAAATTGTGACAGTAGGAGAACCTGAGCCTTTCATCTCATCAACTGTTGTAACGGAACCACTTTGTTTCGGTGGATCAGACGGTTCAATTGATGTGACAATTACGGGTGGAACTGCAGCGTACAGCTCAGTATGGAGTAATGGACTTCTTACTGAAGATGCAGGATCTCTGACAACAGGGACATATACATATGTAGTAACTGATGCTCAGGGCTGTATAATTAACGATACAGTATTCGTTGATCAACCTAAAGAGATTCAAATCTCATATGATGTCGTACCAGTAAGTTGCATTGATCAGACGGACGCTGATATATTTATTACACCTTTCGGAGGGATTCAGCCTTATACCTATTTCTGGTCAACAGGAGGTGACACCCAACATTTAGAGGATGTAGGTCCTGGAACGTATACCTTGACGATCACTGACGATCACCTATGTTCAGCACCATTTACATTTGAAATTGAAATCAATCCGGAAGAATGCTTAATGATTCCGAATACCTTTACGCCTAATGGTGATAACTACAATGACACTTGGGTGATAGAAAACTTGGACCTCTACCCTAATGCGACGGTTAAAGTATTTAACAAATGGGGGAACGAAATCTATGATACGGAGATTCCATACACACCATGGGATGGAATGTATCGAGGTAATCCATTACCATCAGAAGTATACTATTACATTATTATCCTTGGAAATGACGAGGGTAATGAATACACGGGTACCATAACTATTTTAAGATAAAGAAAGATGATCAAAAAATCAATTTTACATTTCTTATTCTCCGCACTTGTCTGTGGATCGGCTGCGGCCAATGGAGTCGCTTCTCCGCCCCCAGGCTGTCCAACAATAATTGGATCAGGAGTTGACGTATCTTGTTATGGTGACTTTGATGGAAGTGCAACAATTACACTATCTACCCCAAGTACGGGGCCATATATTTATACTTGGTCGAATGGCTTTCAAGAAAGTGGAACGATGACAACAAGTACGATTAGTAATCTTTATGCTGGTGGCTATACGGTAAATGTTAAGGACATTACAACAGGATGTGTTGTAGTTGGGGCAATTGTTGTTAATTCTCCAGATCCATTAACAGTGAGCGGGGTTGTAACTGATCTTGCATGTAACGGTGTTTCAACTGGAACTGTTGTAACCAATGTAAATGGAGGTACTCCTCTGTATTCATACAATTGGACGGGACCAAGTCCGCAAACAAGTCCAAATTTAAGCTCAGCAGCAGCTGGTTCTTATACCCTAGTCGTTACTGATGCCTCTGCTTGTACTGACACTGTGGACTTTACGATAGATGAGCCAAATGCTGCCTTAGATGCTTCTAGTATCGTCATTGAGCCTGGTTGCTTTGGAGCCACTGATGGATCTATCGATATAAGCGTGTGGGGAGGAACAACATCATATACATATGTATGGAATACTTCTGCAACAACGCAAGACATTACAGGTATCGGAACTGGCTTCTACGATTTGACAATTACAGATGCGAATGGTTGTACGGATTATTTAAGTTTTAATCTATCTCAACCGGCTCAATTAACTGGATCCGTAAGTAAAACTGATGTATTATGTTTCGGTGATGCTACAGGAAATTTAGCGTTCTCACCAGGAGGTGGAACACCTGGTTACACATACCAATGGTCTAACACATCAACACTCTTCGCTGAGACTGGTCCAAATCTTAACAACATACCTTCTGATAATTACGATGTCACAGTCACTGACAGTAAGGGATGCCAGCTTACAATTTTAGGAACTAATGTTGGAGAACCACCTGTAATTTCATTATCCACGGTTGCGACTGCTGTAAATTGTAACGGTGGAAGTGATGGAGCAATTGATTTAACTGTTTCGGGAGGTACTGGACTAGGAACATATAATTTCCAATGGACGAACGCTGGCTCTGCGATAGTAGCTACAACAGAAGATATAAGTGGTCAACCAGCAGGTGTATATACATGTCAAGTTATAGATGCTAACGGTTGTACATCTTACATTACAGAGACAATCACTCAGCCAGCAGACCCGATCACGATGATCACGGACGTTGTTCATATACTTTGTAAAGGAGATAACACCGGCTCAATTGATCTTACGATCTCAGGCGGAACTCCAAACTTCACTTATGTATGGACTTCTGGACAAGGAACTGAGGATATTTCCAACTTGCTTGCGGGATCATATGGGTATACCGTGACTGATGCAAATGGATGTGTATTTAGCGATGTTATCATTGTTACGGAACCTGCATTGGCTCTGGATGTTACGAATATTATAACTGACGTTAATTGCTTTGGTGAATCAAATGGTAGCATTGATCTTTCACCTGTAGGTGGAACTGGCGCATACGCCTTTGAATGGGCAAATTCTGCCTACCAACTAAGTCTTACGGATGAAGACCTTATAGGATTCACTGCGGACACCTATTATTTTCAAGTTACGGATGATAACGGTTGCTTCTACAGAGACACGTTACAAATAACAGAACCTCCTATCCTTGCAACATCACTTGTAGGTGTAGATATCCTTTGTTACGGAGGAAATAACGGATCTGTTGATCTTACTGTCACTGGTGGGACACCATTTTATATTTACGCTTGGAATACATTATCGGTCACAGAAGATATAAACACGCTGATTGCTGGAGATTACCTGGTAACTGTTACTGATAATCACGGTTGTACGATTTCTGATAGCATTACCCTAACTGAGCCACTTGATAGTTTAGCCTATTCTTTTGTAGTCACTGACGTTCTTTGTAAAGATGGTACCGATGGTGCAATTGATTTAACCATTACCGGAGGAACAACACCATATAACTATGCTTGGTCGAATGGTGATACGCTCGCGAATATTGTTGATCTTACTGCTGGATGGCTCATTTTCCAAATAACTGACTTCAATGGCTGTCTGCTGAGCGACTCTATTTATGTAGCTGAGCCAGATGCCGTAACGTTGAATGAAGTAATCACCCCTGTAACATGTTTTGGTGAATCAGATGGAATTATTGACATCTCCCCTATTGGTGGGATCGCACCATACAGTTTCACATGGTACAATTCGACTTTCGCACTTTCTGCTCAGACGGAAGACCTAGTGAATTTCCCTGCTGACATTTATCAGTTAGAAATCATTGATTCAAACAATTGCTTCTATGAAATGTTCTTGGAAATTGTAGAACCAGATTTACTTGAGATCGATTACACGTATAACATTGTTAGTTGCCACCTTGGCTCTGATGGGAATATCAATGTAGATATTACAGGAGGTAACCCAGCCTATACAAGTTTATGGTCGAATGGAGCAACAACTGAAGATCTTTTGAATGTACCAGCAGATATCTATCAAGTCCTGGTAACTGACACTAAAGGATGTATGGATTCTATTACGGTAGACATCAGCGAACCTGCGCCTATAAGTATGACATTCGACGTGATTGACATATCATGTAATGACCAATCTGATGGAATCGCTTACGTATACCCTGCAGGTGGAAATGATGGTTATACCTATAGCTGGTCCAACGGAGAAATAGAAGATATTAATACAGGCTTATCGAATCAATATTATTGGATCACAGTTACCGATATTTTAGGATGTACAGGAACTGATTCGGTTTTTATTCCAAGAGATACAATTGGATGTATTGATCCTGTAACGGCGTTCTCTCCAAACGGAGATAACTATAACGACACATGGGTAATTGACAACATGGAGCTTTATCCAAATGCAGAAGTCCAAATTTTTAATAAATGGGGGAATAGAATTCACCATAGAGTTGGCTATTACGAACCTTGGGATGGTACATCACATGGTGAGCAGTCTCCAGCGGCGCTTTATTATTGGATAATAAATGTCAATCAACCAGATAGAGAAGTTTTAAAAGGAACAATCACAATTTTAAGATAGTAAAACGATGAAAAAGAGCTTATTAATTTTATTTGTTGGATTCGCAGGAATAGCTTCCGCACAACAAATTGCCTTGAATTCACAATACCTCTTCAATGAGATGCTTGTTAATCCAGGAGCTGCAGGTTCGAAAGAATATGTTCCGGTTCAACTTAGCTATCGTAAGCAATGGGTTAATTTCCCAGGGTCGCCTACCACTCAATCATTGACGAGTCATGGTATGATCTCGCGACGTATGGCTATTGGAGGTGTATTGTTTAATGACGTTGCCGGTCCAAGTCGCAGAACTGGAATCAACTTAAACACTGCCTATCACCTGCGCTTAGATGCCCGTGATCAGCACCAATTAGGTTTTGGTCTGGGATTGTCATTGACACAGCACGTTATCGATGTTAACCAATTAACAACCTATCTTCCGGACGATCCTGCTGTTCTAAGAGGATACAATAATCAACTTGTACCTGATGCAAACTTTGGGATCTACTATCATTTCCTTGATAAAGGATATGCTGGTATTTCTGCTCACAACTTAGTTGAGCTAAAGAGAGATTTGTATAACTACGAAACACCATTCATCAACCCTCTTGAGCGAAACTATTACTTCCTTGGAGGATATAATTTTGACCTAGGTCAGCGTTGGAGACTGAAAGCATCAACACTTGCTCAGATGATCGAAACAACTACTTTCCAGTTAGATGGCACACTATTAATTGAGTATAATCGTGCTGTTTGGCTAGGAGCATCTTATAGACATGATGATGCCGTTGTATTTATGGCTGGTGGTCAAGCTGGACCTATGAGATTTGGTTATTCATATGATTACACTTTATCCGATATTGGTGATTATTCATCTGGTTCGCATGAAGTTTTCATTGAGCTTCAAATCAACAAGAATAAGGATGGAACCTCAAGGACACCTTGGTTAAAAAGAAATAGAATATACTCTCCTAAACACTAGATAGGTCACATCTTAGAGCGTACCATGAAAGTCACATCATTTCTATTTGCAGTTTGCTTATCGGGCGGATTGTGGAGTCAAACAGTATCCCAAGCTAATAAGCTTTTCGATAAATACGAATACGCTTTAGCTTCTGCAATGTTCTCCAAAATTTCTGAAACAAAATCTCTCAATATTGACGACTTTAAGCGAATGGCATATGGCTACTTCACTGTGGGTGATTATAAGAACTCGTTACCGCTTTCAGATTCTATACTAAAAATGAAGCCGGTAGAGCCATTCTTTCATTATATGAATGCAGAATCGAACTTTGGGGTAGGTAACTATGATGCCGCTAAGAATATGTACATTAAGTACAGTAATTTAGATGATGAATTCAATGTTTCGGGCAGAATTAAAGCTTGTGAGACGATTGCTAATGAACCTGTAGCTGAACATATTGAGAACAGGCTTGCTGCTCACAACAATTCTAAAGCTAACATGACTGGGGAAGAGTACCTAGAAGGTGCTATTGAATTTATCGAAGTTGGGCAAGATAGTTCTGGTAATTTCGTTGTCCAAGAGAATATTGATCATGCAGAATTGCTACTATCGAGACCTTTCTTACGTATTGGAGACGACGAACCAAAAGCAATTCTACTGGATAGTAATTTTCTTGATGCAGCAATTACATCTTTTACATTAAATGATGCAACATCTGAGGTTTGGATTACTGTATCTAGACCATTGGAAAAAAAGCAAATCGATAAGGTACCTCATCTGTATAAAGGTCAATTTGACCCAACTACTTTGAGCGTAAAAGGATTGGAGAAATGGATCTACTCCGGTTATGAAGATTCGTCAGCATGTGCGCATGCAACAATCAATAGCGCTGGAAACATGTTGATTTTTTCTAAATCAAGTTACCGAACACAAGGCTCCGACTTATATCAAAGTAAACTATCTGATGGAGAATGGAGTACACCAATTGAAATAGTTAAATTCAACACACAATTAGATGAAATGTATCCTCAATTTATGGGCGATTCTCTTCTAAGTTTTTCTTCCAGCGGACACCCTGGATTTGGAGGACTTGATATCTTCATGAGTAGAATTGAGAGTGACACTTTCGGTATGATCACACATGTTCAATCTCCCGTTAACGGATTAAGAGATGACTTCAATTTCATTTACAATAGCGACAGTACAGCCAGGTATACTTCAAACAGACAAGGTGGACCTGGTGATGACGATATCTATTTTATTGAATATGTTGTCGATAGACCTGAGATTGTTGTAATCGAGAAACCTGATTCAAGTGATTTTTTCGCATACGTAAATTCATTTGATCCGCCTATTTTCTATTTTGAGTTTGATAAGTACAACTTAGAAGACAGCCCAGACAAGATCAAAAAGTTAGTTTCTTTCTTGGCACAATATCCGAACAGCAAGATCATCTTAGAAGGTCACACAGATCGACGTGGAGACGCCGCCTACAACCAAATTTTGAGTGAGCAAAGAGCTGAAGCGCTTAAGAAAGCACTCATCAAGAAAACTATAAACACGGATCAAATCAGTATCGTTGGTAAAGGAAATTCTGAACCACTCGTTGATTGTTCAATTTGTACAGAAGCAATGCACGCAAAAAATCGTTACGCGCGCATCAAACTCATTGCAAAATAAAACAGCTAGTAAAAATAGTCTATTGAGCCTTTTCGGATTTAATTGCCAGCACTCTTTGAAAGAGGAGCTACTTGAGTTAATCGGATCCTAGGATTCTAAGTGGGAATTATTCAGGTATCGAACTAATCCAACTTACCCACATCTTGCATGAGCGTATATCCAAGAGGAATGTCTGTAAAAAACACTTCCTCCTTGTTCTCTACCTCAAAAACTATATTCGATGCTCTAAAATGCATTAGAACACCTTCAGCTACTGAGTAAAACTCCATGGGGAAACCTGGTATCAATGGATTAGTTATTTGCTGACCACTAATATCGATATCAATATCATTCGTATACCAATATGTCGATTCCATTCCATTTGCAGTGAGGATAGCCTTTTTACAAGAATATCCTAAAATGATTTTTGACCCCTCAAGTAACTCCACGGAATTTGCTACAGGCAGCAAGGAATCCACAGAAGCAGTATCCTTTGTAATCGTGCGAGTTGCATACTTTCCTATTTTACCGCTCATCAAACTAATCGTTCGGTTCGTTTTGAGATTCACAACCGCGGCAAGTTTGTAAAGTTCTCCCATTTCAAAATCGACTCGAGAAAAGTCTTGCGAGAAGAAGATTTCCATTTTACTATTCCGCAACAAACCAGCTTGTTGCTTTGCTTTGATGGTAGTATCTACAGCTTGAACTTCAATGTCGAATTGAACATAACCCTCTGTTTCCTGAGTAAAACCATTAAATATTAACAGATTGCATGCGATAAGAACGACGAGATTTTTCATGTTAACAAATATAGCAATTATTAGACCGGAATTTTTGAAACTACCCTAGCACACTACTTATCACCTAATTGAGAATTAGCTGCGTCTCAATTTTATTTTCTTGATTTTGCCGTTAGAGGTAATCACATAAATTCGGTTTTTTCTGAGTCCTCGAAGAACTGTCTTATTTCCGTTTGGCCAACTTATCGTCGCAGAGTTCAAAGATTTACTGTCTGCAATCCCATAATAGATGATTCTCGAAGATTGAGAGGACTGCCCGCTTGAGCCATCTACCTCGCGTAACATTTTTCTACCTTCATGCTCGAACAGTACTTGACATCCAAAGCAATCACGATTGATCTCATTCTCACCAACTAGTTTTATCCCAATCCAATTCTTTGCATGGGTAATATTCTCGTATAACTTGATCTTTTGCTCGCGATTGGCAAATACACTCCAAGGCAGTTTCACAATAGAAGACGCGATATCTAGATCTCCATCATGATCGAAATCAAAAATTATCGATCCTCGGTGCGATAGAATGTCCCCTACTCCGCTTTCAGAAGTGACATCAAGAAATTGAGATTCTTGATTCACAAATAGTTTATTTGCATCACTCAAAGCTGCTCTTGGAACAAGTGTAGCCACGTTTCCTTTGGAGATGTATAAATCGAGATCACCATCGAATTCTAGATCGAAAAATAATCCGCTCCAACTTGTACCCAATACACTATCGTATACATAAGTATTATCAATGTTCAAATCAGTAGCAACATCTTTAAATGTTCCATCATGATTTTGGTATAAAAGATTGCTGCCAATATTTGTGATATAGTAATCCAAATCACCATCCTCATCATAATCTCCCTGACCTATGCCCATACCATAGATTTTTCGATCAAAATCATATTGAGCGCTTTGATCGGTGAATTTCTGTTCGGGATACTCATTGCGAAAAAACCTATTTCCTGCCCCAGTCCATTCACCAAAATCGTTCAATAGTAGCAAATCAACATCTCCGTCCTGATCAACGTCCGTAAAGCTTGCTGCTAAGCCACACCCCCCGTCGTCCACACCATAAGTAAATGATTGTTCTTCAAAACCATCTCCACCCGAATTTATCAAAAGCTTATTCTCATAACAAGTTGGGTCATATCCGATTTCGACTCCATTTGAATCGGAAACACCCGCCATGCTCTCGATATAGTTTGTCAGGTAAATATCAACGAAACCGTCATTATCAACATCTCCTACTGTTGCTGAAGAAAAGTTTCCCGGACCAATAACTCCATCGAGCTCTACTACTTGAAATTTTTTTCCTTCTATATTTTTCAACATCACCGGAACCTTCTTGTCCCCTCGACTCATCCCAATCCCATAATTGACGATAAAAAAGTCCTGGAAGCCATCGTTATTGAAATCCGCACAAAATGCGCCCTGAATAAAGTAACCCATCAATGCATCCAAACCATATTCCTCTGTAGCATCTCTGAAAACCCCTTTATTGTTCAACCAAAGTTTAGAATCAAAGACACCGCCAGCTTGAAAAAAGTCTTCCCAACCATCATTATTTACATCAATAACCATGAGGCCACCACCAGCCATTTGAAAATCATTGCCCGGATATATGTAATCCAAGCCAACCTTATCAGAGACCTCTTTAAAGTACTGAGCGTTCGCCGAAAAATTTACGAAAGTGCAAAATAGAAGAACTAGATATGCAAATGAACGAGTCATTTGCGGCAATTCATTTTTTGCGCAACAAAAGTCCCAATTTTTCGCCCATAATGAAGACTTACATCCAAAGTTTCTCTGAAATGAATCCCACCGTAAAATCTGGATATTGATATTTCTTCCGACATCTCTGTGAGAGAAGTATAAGAT
>Ga0228674_1002101_pt1 | contig 11256 bp, 11 predicted proteins | sample 1D_rmetaG_FD_189054 | JGI IMG/M metagenome (GOLD analysis project Ga0228674, IMG submission 189054) | Seawater microbial communities from Monterey Bay, California, United States - 1D_r | ecosystem: Environmental > Aquatic > Marine > Coastal | place: USA: California | collected 2016-09-26
GCTCTGGCATTTTGGCGTTTTGGGTAGTCTGCACGGAATGCTTTCCTGCGCTCTAGCTTAATTGCTTTCTCTCTCCGGGCGGAACGGAGCGCCGGGAGCGGCCCGGCAGCCGCTCACTTTTCTTGTCTCGCCAAGAAAAGTAAGCAAAAGAAGGCGACCCCAAAGAGCCAGCCCTCCTGCGGAGGGTCCCCGTCGCAGCGAAGCGAAAAGTGGGAAGGATAGAGTCGCTTCGCTCCGACTATCCTTCTGATCCACTTTTCGCTCCGCTGCGACGGCTGGCTCTATGGGGACGGCAACCCCCACGGGCTCGCCTTCGGCCTCGCAGCGTCTCCGACTCGCCTTCGGCTTTGGTCGGGGTTGGTACGCTTCTCGCATTGAGATGAATATCGACAGATAATCTTTCCTCCCCTCTCTTCGAAAGACCCGATCATGACCCCGACCACCCAACGCTGGGATCTCACCTGGAAACAATTGGGTCTGGTTTGCCCCGATCCGCGCTTGCTTGACTCGGTCCTCTCACACTACCGTGAACCCCATCGCCACTATCACACCCTTCAACACCTCGAAGAGTGCTTCGCAAAGTGGGACGAGTTGCGCACCGAATCCTCCCATCCTGGCGAAGTTGAACTGGCACTCTGGTTTCATGACGTCATCTACGACGTCAAACGTCATGACAACGAAGAGAAGAGCGCAGAGTGGGCGCGGCGTTGTCTAGTGGATGCCGGCGCATCGGAAGAGATGGCACAGCGCGTGCATGCACTGGTGATGGCAACTCGGCACCATCAGCCCGGCGTCGAGGGTGACGCGTCGTTATTGGTGGATGTCGATTTGTCGATCTTGGCCGCGCCACCGAATCGTTTCGAAGAATATGAACGGCAGATTCGTGCGGAATACGACTATGTTCCGCTAGCGTTGTTCAGGCAAGAGCGGAAGAAGATTCTGCAAGGTTTCCTGAATCGCCCGAGGATATACAGGACAAAGACATTTTTCGAAAGATATGAGGCAACTGCGAGAAAGAATTTGGAAAGGGCGATTGAGGCCAGTGTATGAAGAAACCGCAGCAAGAACTCGATCAACCCGAAGCCGAAGGCGAGTAGTGTCTGCAGCGATGCCGAAGGCGAGCCGTCTCGGCCGTCCGCATCTGCGCCGCCGCTTCAGTACCCAATAAAACGGATCAGAAAAATAACCGGAGCGAAGCGACTTTATTTTTCCCGTTTTATTGGGTACTGAAGCGGGGACCCTCCGAAGGAGGGCGGCGCAGTTGCGGTCGCCTTCTTTTGCTTACTTTTCTTGGCGAGACAAGAAAAGTGAGCGGCTGCCGGGCCGCTCCCGGCGCGTTCTCCCGACCGGAGAGAGAAGATAATTAAGCTAGAGCGCAGGACAGAATTCCGTGCAGACTACGCCCAAAACAAAAAACATCAAAGCCCGCCAATAAACCCGCAAACCAGCTCAGCAAACAAAGCAGGCTGCTCCACAGCACTAACGTGAGAAGCCTCCGCAATGATCTCCAAGCGAGCATCAGCAAGACCGTCAACAAGGGTCTGAGCCATGGCAACCGGCGTCCCCTGATCCAGCTCCCCTGCGATCACAAGGCAAGGCACGCGAATGGCCCCCAACCGGGCAGAAGTATCGACCGTCCCCACAGCATGACAGCACCCTACATAGCCCACTGCATCGGTAGTAACCAGCCGATGACGATAGCGCGCTACCGTAGCCGCCTGAGCAGCACGGAACCCCTCATGGAAATACCGCCCCATCACCGCATCCGCAATGACCTCAATCCCGTCAGACCGCACGGTAGCAATCCGCTGCTGCCAAACCTCGCGCGCCGCATCAGGATAGGCAGAGGTGGTGTTGGCCAGCACCAGTGCACGCACCAGTGCCGGATGCCGCAAGGCCAGCTCCTGCCCCACCATGCCGCCCATGGACAAGCCCACCCACACCACCGGCCCGGTATCCAGCTCCCGCAACAACCGCGCCGCATCGTCAGCCAGGTCCGCCATGCTGTAGAGCCCGTCGAGCTTCTCCGAACTGCCATGCCCGCGATGATCGTAAGCGATCACCCGGCAATCGGCTGCCAGCAGGTTGGCCAGTCCGTCCCACATCATCAAGTCGGTCCCCAGCGCATGCGACAACACCACCGTATGCCGCGGCGCCTTGCCATTGCGCGGCTCCCGTACCGTGTAATGCAGCGCCGGTGACGAAGCAGTCCGTCCCTCACGCCCGACTCCAGGATGCACGCTGGCAGCAGGCGCCTGCGGCACCACCGCATAGCCGATCTGCTCACCCACTTCACGCAGGATCTTCTGCGCATGCGTAAAGGCCGTATTGCCCGCCGGCACACCTGCATAGACCGACGCCTGGATCATCACTTCCTTCATCTCATCCGGCGTCAATCGCGTAGCCGGATCAGCCGTCAGCCCTGCGCGCACATGCAGTTCAAATTCTTCCCAGCGCCCCAGCGCAATGGTGATGGCCAGCACGATGATGCGCCGGGTCTTGTGGTCCAGCCCGGGACGGCCCCAGATTTCATTCCACGCAAAGCGCGTGATCAGGTTCTGGAAATCGGCATTGAAGTTGGTGGCGTTGGCCACCGAACGGTCAACCCATGCGTCGCCCAGCACACTGCGGCGATTGCGCATGCCGCGCTCGAAATCATGGTCCAGCGGATCGTAGCTCATGAGGTGTTCTCTTTTGTCTCGTGATGTGGAGTGAGGTGGAGAAATCAAGTAATTCAGCGCGCCAGCATCGCGCGCAAGTTTTCAAGCTGCCCTTCAGCAATGCGGCGCGCAGGTCGCGTCGCCTGCACCGGATCGAACAACCCGCGCAACATGGCCAGGTCGATTTCCTTGCCCAGCTGCGCATCGGCCTGCACGGCATCGACCAGCACATCGACCAGCTGAGCGCCATCGGCCACGGCCTTGCGCGTGAGCTGCTCCAGCAGGCCGTGCGCCCGCGGACGGCCGATCACGCCCGCCAGCGCAATCGATGCGGATTCGGCAAATACCAGTCCCTGCAGCGCATCGATATTGCGCAGCATGCGGGCCTCATCGATGACCAGTGCGGCAAACGCATCATTGAGCGCACGCAAGGCACCATGCACGCCCAGGAACAAGCCCGGCCATTCGGCCAGTTCGGCCTGCCAGTTGCCCAGCCCGCGTTCGTGCTGCTGCGACATCGCTCCCAGCAACGCAGCGGCCTGGTGAGGCGCACGGGTGGCGGCTGCCAGGGCGATCATGGACGACACCGGGTTGCGCTTGTGCGGCATCGCCGACGATCCACCACGGCCATTGCCGGAAGGCTCGGCCAGTTCGGCAATTTCGCCCTGCGCCATCAACGACAGGTCGGTCGCGATCTTGCCCAGGCTGCCGGCCAGCACGGCCATCTCGCTGCCCAGGCGTATCCATTCGTCACGCTGGGTATGCCAGGCGGCATCAGGTGTCTTCAAGTCGAGGGCCGCTGCCATGCGCGCAGCCACCGCCGGGCCCTTCTCGCCCAGCACGGCCAGCGTGCCGACTGCGCCGCCCAGCTGCAGCTGCAAGGCGCGTTCGGCCAGTGACTGCAGTTGCGCGCGCGAGCGCAACAGGGGCGCTGCCCAGTTGCAGAATTTGAAGCCCAGGCTGGTCACCTGCGCCGGTTGCATCAGCGTGCGCGCCAGCACCGGCGTATCCAGATGGGATTGCGACAGGTCCAGCAGGCGGCGCGCCAGCTGGTCCAGTTCGCCATCGACCAGCCGCAGCGCCTCGCGCGTGACCAGCACCATGGCCGTATCCAGTACGTCCTGGCTGGTGCTGCCCCAGTGCACGTGGGTGGCGGCTTCCTCACTGTAGAGGGCAACCGTGCGCTGCAATTCCTTGACCAGCGGAATGGCCAGCGCACCAGCGCGGCGGCCGGCGACGATCAGCGCATTGATGTCATAGAGCGGGGCGCGGCAGACGCTGGCGATGGCGCGCGCAGCGGCCTCGGGGATGATGCCCTCGGCGGCTTCGGCCTCGGCCAGGACTTGCTCGAAACGCAGCATGGCTTGTACCACCGCCTGGTCGTCGAACACCGCAATCATGTCGGATGTGGTGAGGAAGCTGTCGAAGATCGAAACGCTCATGAAGTCTCCATTGCTTGCCGTTGCGGCACGATCCAACGCAAACGGGATCCGGCAGGCCAAAGCCTGCGGATCCCCCGGGTCGTCACGCCGCAACAGGCGTTCAGGTGTAGTCGAAGAATACCGTCTCGCTCGCGCCCTGCATGTGGATATTCCACAGGTAACTGCCATCGGCTTGCTTGCGGGCGATCAGGGTGTGGCGGCGGTCAGCCGGGACCTGCTCCAGCAGCGCCGATTGCGCCAGCGCCGGATCATCTTCCAGGAAGACCGCCGTGAACTGGTGCTTGACCAGGCCGCGCGCAAACACGGTCACGTAAGCCACCGGCTTGCCGGCCGGCGCCTGTGGCTGCGAAATCGAAAAAGTGAACCCGCCCTCTTCATTGGTGGGCACCCGGCGATATCCGGGAATGGCATGTGAAGTTTCCGCCGCGGCGCTGCCCGGCAGCCAGGCCTCGGCCCAGGCGTCATTGATGGGGACGCCGTCGCCGTCGATGATGGCGCCCTTGATCTTGACCTGCGGCGCGCTGCTCTCCACGCGCGAAGTCAGTTCCACGGCCCAGGCCCAGGCTTCGTGCGGGAAGGGGCCGATGGTTTGCGAAGTGGTGATGTTGCTCATGTGGTCTCCTGCCTTGTGTTCAGATGCCCATGGGCGTGGCGTTGCGGCCGCGCAGGACGATGTCGAATTCATAGCCCAGCATCTTGTCATCCACCGTCTCCTCCAGCGAGAAGCGCGAGATCAGGCGCTGGCGGGCGGCTTCGTCGGGGATGCTCTGGAAGATCGGGTCATAGGCGAACAGCGGATCATTGGGGAAATACATCTGCGTCACCAGGCGCTGCGCATAGACATTGCCGAACAGCGAGAAGTGGATGTGCGCCGGACGCCAGGCCTTGTGGTGATTGCCCCAGGGATACGGGCCCGGTTTGATGGAGACGAAGCGATAGCGGCCATCATCATCGGTGAGCATCTTGCCGAAGCCGGTGAAGTTGGGATCCAGCGGGGCATCGTGCTGGTCCTTCTTGTGGAAGTAGCGGCCGGCGGCATTGCATTGCCAGACTTCCAGCAGCGAGTTGCGCACCGGTTTGCCGTCTTCATCGAGCACGCGGCCGGTGACGACGATCTTCTCGCCCAGCGGCTCGCCCTTGCCCTGCTTGGTGAGATCCATGTCGTGCGGCAGGATCAGCTTGGGCGAGGCGAACAGGTTGGTGCCGGTGGCGGTCTCGTCGCGCACGCGCAGCGGCGCCTGCGTAGGGCCGCGCTTGGCGGTGGACTTGTACGGGGGATAGATCAGTTCCGGATAGACACCGGGTTCGATGGCATCGAATTGCATGAGGTCTCCTCAGGTCGACGGGGTGGATGCGGCGTCGTCTTCGGATTCCTTGCCTGCCGGAATGGGCGAATGGCGCGCCGTGCTTGGGTGTGGACAGATAGTAGGCAAGCCGGTCCCCGCTCTCAAGGCCAACGCAGCGCAGCATATCCGCCCTGCGCCCGCTTTGTGCGAGAATCGCACAAATGGCCGATTTTCTGCAGCGAACGGGAAACGGTGCGCATCAGCTTGTTTTATCCACAGGGCAGGGAAGCATGCAGCCAGAACATATCGAGGAAGTCGGAGAAGGCGGAGAGCGCGCAGATGGAGATAGCGGCCCCCTCAAGCGCGACCTGGTCGCCGGTCTGGAAAAGGGCCTGCAGGTCATCGAAGCGTTTGACCAGGAGCGCTCGCGCCTGACCATCGCCGAAGTGGCGCAGCTGACGGGCCTGACCCGTGCGGCCGCGCGCCGCTATCTCATCACGCTCACGCACCTGGGCTACATGCGGCACGACAACAAGACTTTCTCGCTCACCCCGATGGTGCTGCGGCTGGGCCAGTCCTACCTGCATTCGGCGCGGCTACCGCGCATCGTGCAGCCGCTGCTGTACCGGCTGGCGTATTCGCTGGGAGAGGCGGCTTCCTGCGGGGTGCTCGATCACGACCAGCTGGTGTGCGTGGCGGCGGTGAGTGCAGGGCAACTGGTCTCGACCACCCTGCAGCCGGGCACGCGGGTGCCGGCCTACTGCACCGCCAATGGCCGCATCCTGCTGGCCAACCTGCCACCGGCGCAGCTCGATGCCATCCTCGCACGGGCCCAGCCGGAGGCCATCACCGCCCATACCATCACCGATGTCGAACGATTGGGGCTGGAAATCGCCCGTGCCCGCGCACAGGGTTATGCGCTGGTGGACCAGGAACTGGAGCTGGGCCTGCGCACCATGGCCGTGCCGGTGCGCAACTTCCGTGGCGAGGTGGTGGCAGCGATGAACATCAGCGTGCATGCGGCCCGCATGAAACTGGAAGACATGGTGGAGCGCTGCCTGCCCGCCATGTTGAAGATCCAGGTAGAGCTAGGAGCGCTGCTGTGAGGCTTGGCTGAATGTCGAAGAAAGTGCCCCCGGTCTTCGTTTTTGCGCCATTGCCGAAAACGGCCGGCGAACTGCTTATTCCTCCACGTGGGTGCGCCTGTATTCCTTGGGCGTCACTCCCAGGTGCCGCTTGAAGAGCCGGCTGAAATACGCAGGATCCTGGAAGCCCAGTTCATAGGCAATGGTCGAGATGCCTGACGGCACATAGGTCAGCTTGCGGCAGGCCTCCAGGATCAATCGCTGCTGCGCCAGGTCGAAGGCCGAATGCCCGGCCAGCTTCAGGCACAGGCGATTGAGCCGGCTGGGAGTGATGCGCAGCTTGTCCGCATACACCGCCACCTGCCACTGCTCCTTGAAATGCTGCTCTACCAGTGCGCGAAAGCGGCTGAACAATTCGAAGTCGCCGCGTCCGGACAATTCCGCCGAGCGATGATCCGCCTCCAGTCGTACCAGCAACAGCATGACGCTGCGCGCCAGCCATTCGAGCATGAGCGTGTGGCCGTTGCGGGGCGCAGCCGATTCGGCGATCAACAGGCGCAGCAGCGTCTCCATGCGCTCGCGCAATTCCGGTACGCGGCCCAGTTCGATGGCCATCGGCCGCAGGAACAAGGGCGAGAACAATTCGCCATGCCCGTCGCTGCCGCCTGCCGAAAACACCACGTGGGGATCGACCGTCAGGACGAATCCCACGGCCTGTTCCGAGAAATCGAAACCATGCACCAGCGAGGGATGGATGGTGATGACGACCGGTCCATCGACTTCCCAGACTTCTTCTTCCATCAAGGCACTGACGTGCCCGGACATTAAAAAAAGTACCTGAAAAAGTCCGGCATGAGTGTGCGGTGCAATATGCCAGTCATGCACACGGCTGCGTGTCTCGATCAGTTCGATGTGGACCGACTCCGCATCCTCCGGCCGGGAAGCCTCTCCATACAAGGAGAATTGAGGTACTTCGCTGGTGCGGGGTTTGCTGCGCGGCAAGGGCATGGTGTCTCCATCCTGGGTATTGCGATTGGGCGGCATGTTTGTGCTCTGTAAAAATAGTACAAGCAATTGGCGGGATCATCCATTTTTTATTCAGCCACCGCCGTCTAAGATTCTTCCCACACCAAGAACAAGAACAGATCACCTGCTACCCGCTTCGGGCTCGCGCCATTGCGCGCCGGGAACGAAAACGGTGCCTGACCTTTACACGGAGACCTCCACCATGCGTACCCAAGTCGCCATCATCGGCGCCGGCCCGGCCGGTTTGTTGCTGTCCCACCTGCTGCACCTGAAGGGCATCGAATCGGTCGTGCTGGAAACCCGCACCCGCGAAGAAATCGAATCCACCATCCGTGCCGGCGTGCTGGAACAAGGCACCATGGACATCCTCACCGAAACCGGCGTGGGCGAGCGCATGAAGCGCGAAGGCGCGCTGCATCACGGCATCGAGCTGGCCTTCGGTGGCCGCCGCCATCGCATCGACCTCACCGAACTGACCGGCAAGGCCATCACCGTCTATGCCCAGCACGAAGTCATCAAGGACCTGGTGGCCGCACGCCTGGCCGCGCAAGGACAGTTGCTGTTTGGCGTGAGCGGTACCACCATCGAAGGCATCGAGACCAGCAAGCCGCGCGTGCGCTTCCTGCACGAGGGCGAGCAGCATACGCTGGAGGCGGATTTCATCGCTGGTTGCGATGGTTTCCATGGCGTCTCGCGCCCGGCCATTCCGGAAAGCCACCGCCAGGATTACCAGCGCATCTATCCCTTCGGCTGGTTCGGCGTGCTGGTGGAAGCGCCGCCGTCGTCGGATGAACTGATCTATGCCCAGCATGATCGCGGCTTCGTGCTCATCAGCACCCGTTCGCCGACGGTGCAGCGCATGTATTTCCAGTGCGACCCCAAGGACAGCGTGGACAACTGGAGCGATGACCGCATCTGGAACGAATTCCATACCCGCCTGGAAAATGTCGACGGCTGGCGCGTCAAGGAAGGCAAGATCTTCCAGAAGGGCATCATCGGCATGCGCAGCTTCGTCTCTACGCCCATGCAGCACGGTCGCCTGTTCCTGGCCGGTGACGCCGCCCACATCGTGCCGCCGACCGGCGCGAAGGGCTTGAACCTGGCCGTGGGCGATGTGAAACGGCTGGCCCAGGGCATCGAGGAGTTCTATCGCAGCGCCAGCGAGGAAGGTCTCTCGACCTACACCGAGCAAGCCTTGAAGCGCATCTGGCGCGCCGAGTATTTCTCCTGGTGGATGACCAGCATGATGCATACCTTCGACGATGCTTCTCCCTTCCAGCGCCAGATCCAGCGCGCCGAACTGGAGAACGTGGTCAACTCGCGCGCCCTCTCGACCGCGCTGGCGGAGAATTACGTCGGCGCATTCTGAGCCTTTGCCTGCATGCAATCACCAACGCCCGCGCAAGCGGGCGTTTTCATTGCACGACCGTCACGTCCGTGCCCTGCGCGTGATCATTGTCCTGGCGCATGAACAGCCGCCGGCAGCGGCGTCGGGCAAGGTAGAGGTAGACCTGGCAATAGCATTGCGCGACCGCGCAGGCCGTCACCAGGCCTGCAGGATGGGCCAGGCCCAGGGAGCGTCCCAGGGCCGAGAGCAGCGCGCAGGACACGAGCGTGATCCCGGCTTGGCCATGCCGGTGCCAGCGCAGGGAGATGGCCTGCCAGCGCGCCATGCGTGATGCGCGGCCAAGGGCGCTGCGTTCGGGAAAGTGGTTGAGGGACCAGTTGCGTTTCATGCCAGGCTCCATGTTTTCCCGCCGTGGCGCGGGGAGGGCAAGGTGCTGCGGTCTGGACTTCGATGGGCAATGCGTGTTCATCATGTTTGCACATCGCTCTGACAATGCACTGACGCTGGCCTGACATGAACATGTCGTCGCGCGATTGACGCGGGATTGGCTGCAGCAGGGCCTCGGCTGCCTGCGCCAGGCTCTACAATGCCGGCATGAACTTGCCTGAACTCCATACCCTGATCTGGGACGAACTGCAGCGCGGTGCCAGTCCCACGCGTTCGCCTTTTACCATCTGGCAACTGGCCACGCTCGGCCTGGACGGTGCGCCGCAGCTGCGTTCCATCGTCTTGCGCGAGGCCGATGCGTCAAGCGGACGCTTGGGTTTTCATACCGACTTGCGCTCCTCCAAGCTGGCCGAGATAGGCGCGGACGGCCGCGTGGCGATGCTCGCGGTGGACCTGGATCGCCATCTGCAACTGCGCCTGAACGGCGTGGCGCAGGTAGTGCAGGATGCCGCGCGCATTCGTGCCATGTGGACCGGCGCCAGGCCGCATACGCTGATCCTGTACAAGACGCCGCATGCGCCAGGCACCCCCATCGCACAGCCCGAGGATGGCCACGTACCGCCGCAGGCCAGCGGTGATGGTTTCGAGAATTTTGCGCTGGTGGAAGTGCGGCTGGAACGCATCGAATGGCTGGACCTGACGCCAAACCAGCATCGCCGCGCCCGCTTCGAGCGCCTGCAGGATCAATGGCAGGGGCAGTGGATCGCGCCTTGACGGCGCGCCTGCTCAGGCCAGCGTCGGATAGGTGAATCCGAGGAAGTGCACCGCATTGAGCATGAAGTGCAGCAGGATCGCTGCTTCGATGCGCCCGCTGCGCTGGAACACCCAGCCATAGCCGGCCCCGGCGACTGTCGCCAGCGCGGCATAGGCCAGCCCGCCGCCCAGGTGTGCCGCACCGAACAGCAGGGCCGAGAGCATCAGCGCCAGCCCGGTTCCACCACGCACTGCCTGCAAGGCAGCCTGCAAGCGGTGCTGGATCACGCCACGGAAGAACGCTTCTTCGGCCACCACCGTCAGGAACAGGTTGATGGCCAGGAACTGCAGCGTGAAATCAGGCCATTTCAACGCGGGCCTGACCAGGCCTGCCAGCGCGCCCAATCCCATCACCAGGACGATCGTGACGGCACCCGGCAGCAGCGTCGCGCCAATGGTCGCGCGCCATTCCCTCCACGCATGGATGCGCGGTGCGAGCAGGGCCAGCAGCAGCAGTCCGGCGGCCCCTTTGTCCAGGTTGGCATAGAGCATGAAAGGCCGCGCATCGGCCGTGATGGCCGCTGACGGGACCACCAGCACATTGTGGAAACCAGGCCAGCGATGCAAGGCCAGCAGCAGCGCGAGCAACAGGGTGAGCACCAGCAGACTGGCACGTTGCCATGCGCGGGGCGCATGGGTCGTTCCCCATGCGGCCGCCGCCAGCAAGGCCAGGCCTGCGGCACCGATGGCATCGACCTGTCCGGCAAGCATGCCCGCCAGGACAGCCAGGGCCAGCAAGGTGGCCCAGGGCGCAAGCGCCAGGCGACCGCCTGATGGCCAGCGGGACGGGGAAGGGAACCAGACGGTGCAGATGGCCAGCATCAGGAGCAGCGGTGCAGACATGGTCGAGAGATTCATTGAATGGCGGCAAAGGCGGTGTTTTAACATGGCGGACGTGATGGCGGCCACCCTGGGCCATCGTACGATGCGCAGTTTTGGTCAGGATTTGTGCCGTCATTTCTTGCACAGTACGCCCCGTGAACCGAGGACCCGATGAACGACGACCGTAAAAGCAGCAGCCAGGCCCGCTATCAAGCCCGATTCGAGCGCGTGCTCGACCATATCGAAGCCCATCTCCATGCGCCCTTGGAGATGGAACAGCTGGCCGCCGTCGCGCATTTCTCCCGGTTCCATTTCCAGCGGCAATTTGCCGATTTCACCGGCGTCGGGGTGGCGCGCTACATCCTGCTGATGCGCTTGAAGCACGCC
>Ga0228674_1002113_pt1 | contig 11219 bp, 22 predicted proteins | sample 1D_rmetaG_FD_189054 | JGI IMG/M metagenome (GOLD analysis project Ga0228674, IMG submission 189054) | Seawater microbial communities from Monterey Bay, California, United States - 1D_r | ecosystem: Environmental > Aquatic > Marine > Coastal | place: USA: California | collected 2016-09-26
AGGTGGAGAAAGTACAGATACCGACAGTGGCAAGACCGAAGCCACTCCAACTAAATGACACTAGAGTATTTGTAGTCACCAAAGATAACTTTGAAGAATTCCAAAAGGAGTTCACTGAGTTGTATGGAGACTTGGCGTTTGTAGCATTGAGTATGAAAGATTATGAAAATCTTGCATTGAACATTGCCGATATCAAACGGTACTTAGAACAACAAAAAGAAATCATCGTCTACTATGAGAAGGCGGTGACTGAAGAACAAAAGGGAGAGACAGATGGATCTGATAATTGATCTCGCAGTAACATGGTGGCAGTTTACCGTAGTTGGTATTCTCATCATTTTAGGTTTTATCATCAATATGTTTGATGAGAAAGAACCAAAGAAAAGAGTGGGGTTTGAATACAAAGATATGCCTCACATGAAACCAATTCCAATCCCAACAAAAGGTAAAGGTTTCTGGAAAGCAATCTGGATGTGGTTGACAGGAAGTCGCCATTGGATTGTTGCAAAGGATTTTGTATTTAAGATGGATGATGTTGAATATGTAATTCCAAAAGGATTTCAGTTTGACGGAGCATCCATTCCTAAGTTCCTACACACATGGTTGTCGCCGACAGGCGTTCTTCTTATGGGTGGACTTGTACATGACTACGCTTATAAGTACGAAACACTCAAAAAGAAAAAAGAAGGAACATGGGGCAAGATGAATCAGAAAGAAGCAGATATCATTTTTAGAGATATAAATATTGAAATAAATGGTTTTAAGTTTCTAAACTATCTTGCATACTGGGCGCTCAGATTAGGCGGTTTCATGGCATGGAACGGACACCGCAAAGTAAACGCTAAGGTGAAATAATGGCAACTGCAAAGACGATTGAGACAGAAGTAGAACTTCTGAAAAGAGAAGTCGCCGATATGAAGGGAATTCATATCCGATTAGATTCTGCTATCGAAAAGATTGCAGATGTTTCAACGTCTTTGCATACCATCATGGCGGTACATGAAGAAAAACTAATCAGACAGGAAGAAGCGTTGGAAGATCAAGAAAAAGAGTTTCGGGATACTGTTCAAGACTTACACAGTAGAATTACGACTAACGCAAAAGAGACATCCACGCATATGAGCGAGATGGAACGCCGTTTGACTGATGCTATGAATGAACACAACAAGAAGGAAACTGAACAATTCCTCAAGTTGCGAGAAGAATTACAAACCAGAGTAGGCATACTGGAAAGATGGAGACACCTTATCATAGGTGGTGCCATCGTCATTGGATTTATTTTACAGAAACTATTACCTGTTATTCTATAAATCTATTGACAAGTGAGGTGAAACAATGTATATTATGACTTATGAATTATATCGACACAAAGTATATTTCCCTAATCAGTCCTAGACTAAGGAACTTCACCAAGAAAGGTGATTACCTGTGGAACTTCTCTTGCCCATTTTGTGGTGACAGTCAGAAGAACCAAAGGAAGGCGAGGGGGTTTGTTTACAGAACAAAGAATGACCTTTTTTACAAGTGTCATAACTGTTCTCATGGCACAAACCTATCGAAACTGATTGAATATGTAGATGCTCCTTTACACAAGGAATATGTACTGGAAAGGTACAAGGAAGGTCTTACATCGTCTGGTCAAGGAGATAAGACACCTGGCGCCGGTATTAAGACACCTAAGTTCGATTTCAAGAAACCTGTATTCAAGAAGTCACTAGGACTTCAATCTTTTGCTCAGTTGGATGAGAATCATCCTGCCGTCAAATTTTTGTTGCAAAGAAACCTTCCTAGAGATGCTTGGAACGATATATACTTCTGTCCAAAGTTTTTTGAATTCAGTAATACTTTTATTGAAAACAAATTCCCATCACTAGATGGAGATCATCCTAGAATGGTTATACCGTTCAGAAACAAGGATGGTGAAATCTTTGCATATCAAGGACGGGCGTTTGGTAAAGAAAAACAGAAGTATATTACAATCGTATTGGACAAGGAACATCCGAAAATTTTTGGGATGGATAGGGTGGACACTACTAACGTATTTTACGTTGTGGAAGGCCCCATTGATAGTCTTTTTATTCAGAACTCTGTCGCAGTTGCTCAAAGTGATTTGCGACTTCCTGATTACAAAGATAAAGCGGTTCTAGTTCCAGACAACGAACCCCGAAACAAAGAAGTCTGCCGACAGATTGACAAGTTTATCCAAGAGGATTATTCAGTTGTCATCTGGCCCAAAGGTATCAAAGAAAAAGATATTAATGACATGATTCTTTCGGGAATCACCTCGGCAGAGATTATGGGTATTATACATAGTAACACCCACAAAGGATTACAAGCACAAACCGTTTTCAACTCTTGGAAACGGACATAGAAACATTAGGAGATACAAAAATGGCCCTTGAGAATGTAGTAACATTTCCAAGTGCTGAGGAAACTGGTCTTGACCACCTCGGCATTACAATTGACAGAACCAGAGACAAAGATTTATCAGAACAAGCATACAAACTACTCAAGGATTATTATTGTAACAAAGATGAAGATTCACCACAACAGGCATACGCTCGTGCCGCAGTTGCATACTCTGGTGGAGATTTAGAACTCGCACAGAGAGTTTATGATGCAGTATCCAAAGGTTGGTTTATGTTTGCATCACCAGTATTATCAAATGCACCTCGCCCAGGCGAGAAAGCGAAAGCACTTCCTATTTCGTGCTTTCTAACTTATGTACCAGATTCATTAGAAGGTCTAATCGACCACTCAGCAGAGTTACGTTGGTTGTCAGTCAAAGGCGGTGGAGTTGGGGGTCACTGGAGTGACATCCGTGCCATCTCAGACAAGGCGCCAGGCCCAATGCCGTTTCTACACACAGTAGATGCAGACATGACAGCGTATCGTCAGGGTAAGACAAGGAAAGGTTCTTACGCCGCATATATGGATGTATCACATCCAGACATCATTGAGTTCTTGAACATGAGAGTACCCACTGGTGATGTGAACCGTAAGAACCTTAACTTGCACCATGCGATTAATATTACAGATGCATTCATGCGTGCTGTAGAACGAGGTGAGATGTGGGATTTGCGTGATCCTAACGACCACGATGTTCGTGAATCTATGCCTGCAAGGACGTTGTGGCAACAAATACTAGAAGTGAGATATCGTACAGGTGAACCATACTTGAACTTTATCGACACTGCTAATCGTGCATTACCGCACACAATGAAATCGAAAGGATTAAAGATTCATGGTTCAAACCTATGTAACGAAATTCATCTTCCAACTTCAGACGATAGGACTGCTGTATGCTGTCTTTCTTCAGTCAATTTGGAAAAGTATGACGAATGGAAAGACACGCAAATGATTCGTGATTTGATTCGTTTCTTGGATAATGTACTTCAGTTCTTTATCGACAATGCTGGTGATGAGATTGATAGAGCAAGATATTCTGCAACACAGGAACGCTCACTTGGTTTGGGTGCAATGGGTTGGCATTCTCTTTTGCATCAGAAAAGAATCCCTTTTGATTCGTGGGAAGCAAGAGAACTGAACCACAGAGTGTTCAAATATATCAAACAAGAAGCAGTCAAAGAATCTAATATGCTGGGGTTTGAAAGAGGAGAAGCGCCTGATATGCAAGGTACAGGTAGACGTAATGCACACCTACTTGCAATCGCTCCAAATGCAAACTCTTCTATCATTTGTGGTACATCACCATCCATCGAACCATCAAAGGCAAATGCATACACACACAGAACTCGTGCTGGTTCGCATTTGGTAAAGAATAAATACCTAGAACAAGAACTAAAGAAGGTGAAACAAAATACCCAAGATGTTTGGTCAAGTATTATCACAAATGGCGGATCTGTCCAACACCTCGACTTCCTATCGCAGAAAGTCAAAGATGTTTTCAAAACAGCGATTGAGTTGGATCAACTTGTTCTGGTGGAACAAGGCGCCGACAGACAAGAATATCTCTGTCAAGGACAATCACTAAATCTGTTTTTCCCTGCTGGTGCAGACAAGAAAGACTTACATAGAGCACACTTTGCTGCGTGGAAACTCGGCACGAAGGGATTATATTATCTCAGAACCGAAACTTCACAACGAGCAGAAAATGTATCGCAGAAAGTTTCTCGTGATGCATTGAAAGATTTTGAAACTCAAGCAATGACGCAAGATGAATGTGTTGCGTGTCAAGGATAAGGAAATGCGTAGATTAAAAAAGATGATTGAAAACGCTCTCATTGATCCAAGAGAGCAGTACATCGAAACAAGGATCACACAACTAAAAGACGATATGGATAAAGCACATGACGAGCATGATAAGAATTGGTACAACAGACTAATTCAAGAGTTGGATTGGGTTCAACAGATGAAAACAAAACCAACACACAATTGTCATATGCAAAGAAACTACGGTATTAAGAAAGGGATGATGGAATAATGAAGGTAGAAATTTACAGTAAGTCACATTGCCCATTTTGTGAAAAGGCAAAACATTGGTTTGATTCACATGGGTATGAGTACACAGAAATAAAAATGGATAACGAAGAAGAAAGACTTGCTTTCTATCAGAGAGTTCCTAACGCTAAATCTGTTCCACAGATTTTCATTGACGATAAGTTGATTGGTTCATACGATGACTTTATGAAAGTATCAGAATCATTTGTCAAGAAAAAGGGCGGTGGTTTGATGGAGTTTTCAGAAACCTACAAACCCTTTCACTATCCTTGGGCAGTTGAAATCACAACAAGACACGAGAAGGTTCACTGGATTGAAGATGAACTAGACTTGTCAGAAGATGTTGCTGATTGGAAGTCTGGTAAAGTTAGTGCAATCGAAAAGGAATACATCACAAATATTCTGCGACTATTCACACAATCAGATGTAGCAGTGGGGCAGAACTATTATGACCAGTTTATTCCAAAGTTTAAGAATAACGAAGTACGAAATATGCTTGGTTCGTTTGCGACTAGAGAAGGTATTCACCAACGTGCATATGCACTACTTAATGAGACACTTGGGTTATCTGATGCCGAGTATCATGCATTTCTAGAATACACAGAGATGGCAGACAAGATTGAGTTTATGATGGATAGTGACCCCAATACAATTAAAGGACTAGGACTATCACTTGCAAAGTCTGTATTCAATGAAGGTGTTGCTCTCTTTGCATCATTCGTCATGCTTCTCAACTTCCAGCGTTTTGGTAAGATGAAGGGTATGGGTAAAGTAGTTGAGTGGAGTATTCGTGATGAATCTATTCACGTTGAAGGTGTATCCAAACTATTCAAAGCATACTGTGCAGAACATCCACGGATTGTGGACGATGAGTTCAAAGGTATGATTTACGAAATGGCAAGACAGTCAGTCAAACTGGAAGATAACTTTGTAGATTTGGCATATAAACTAGGAGATATTGAAGGACTAGATAGTAAAGAAGTCAAACAATATATTCGATATATAACAGACAGACGCCTTTTGCAACTAGGACTAAAGGGCAACTACAAAGTAAAAGATAATCCACTACCTTGGTTGGAGTGGGTGCTGAATGGCGCAGACCATACAAACTTCTTTGAGAATCGTGTAACCGAATATGAGGTTGCTGGTTTGAGTGGTAAGTGGGATGATGTCTACGAAGCAGCATAGAGAGACATATGAGCAAAAAAGAAATACTGTGTGAGGAGTGCGATGCCGTTTTTAGAATTCAGCATAACATGGAAGAACATTACTATTCTGTCAAATATTGCCCATTCTGTTCTAACGAACTAAATAGTGAGAACGAGGATGAGATTGAGGATTTTGATGAAGATGAATGGTAATGTGGACACACAAAGATAAAGTAGTAGACGAACTTCCCGCTGATTGCGAGGGGTTCGTTTACATTATAACGAATCAAACCGATGGACGAAAATATATCGGTAAGAAGTTAGCAAGATTCAAAGTTACTAAACCCCCCCTTAAAGGTAAGAAAAACAAAAGACGCTCGACAAAAGAAAGTGACTGGCGAACCTATTGGGGATCGTCAGAACATTTACTTGCCGATGTAGAAAAACTTGGTGAGGAAAACTTCACTAGAGAAATCCTACACTACTGTCAGAGTAGAGGTATGTTGAGTTACCTAGAAGCAAAAGAACAATTCGATAGAGAGGTTCTTCTCTCTGATGATTACTACAACGGCATCATAAACGTAAGAGTTGGTTCGTCAAAAGTGCTACAGGAACACCTGTGCGATTTTGTCACAACACCTATGCAAAAATAACTACAGTAAAAACGTCAACAAGACTGTCCTAGTCTTATAAATATCTGCGAAACCCCCCAAAGGAGTTGTAACTATGTGGCCTTATACCGAAGAGGAAGCGGACTTTTTGAGCCCGCAACCGTCAAATAGACCAAACTAACTAGGGATGCTTTGCATCCCTTTTGTACTTTTACAAGGAAGAAATATTATGTCAAAATGGATAGCAAAATTGTTCCAAACAAAACCAAACGCTAACGATATTGTTCGTTTTATTAGAACGGAATATCGAAGCGATACCGAACATCTCAGAGATGAAGATGTACTACACTACTATGATCATATAATGAACACTAAAAGGAGAACCTAATGTCGATCGGACTAGTACTTACACACACATATAAACAGACTTGTGAAATCTGTGATTGGATTTCAAAAATTGCATCAATCGCTTTTGTTGGATTGATTGCATTTGGAGAATCTGCTGGAAGAGCAAGAGCAGCAGCAAACTTAGAAAGAATGGGTTATCATGCAGAAGCAAAAGCACTGATGACAGAGAACTATAAAGATGATTAGTTCTATTCTTAAATGGTGGAACACGAGAGATAAACGTGCCATCGAACAATATCTAGCAGCATCAACAGACTTAGTAGAACTGGAACGTAGACAACAGATGTTGGCACGAAAAGGTATCTATTAAAGTGATTCGGGCGATTCGCACGATTCGCCCGTAAATCCCTTCTTTTGACGTAAAATCGTCAAATCCCCCAAAACTTTTTTTAACTTTTTTATTAAACCCTTGATTCATAAGGGTTTTTTATTGCATTTTTTTTCATTTTTCTCTTGACTTGTTATGATAACAATGGTATATTGTATATGTAAGATGAGTTGAAAGAGAGGATTTGAAATGACAAACGAAACAATTTTTATCGCTGCTAACAATGGTGGGTTGGAAATCTACAAAGGTGTAGGAAATCTGGTTGCCGGAAACATTAAGACAGCAAAGACTTTCAAATATATGATGGACACCCATCATATTGACCCTGATGTAGACACCATCTACACTACCAGCGACATGGACTTTGCTGATGAGTGTGGGTTCGACCATTACGATGATGCTCGAATTCTGATGGAAGAAGGTTTGAAATTAATGGAAATGACTAAGGAGTACAAATAATGAATATCGAAAAAGTTACAAATATGATGTGTGATTTCGTTGCCTATGTCGATGACTTCTATAATGAGAAGTCTGGTATCTATCCTATCAAGGGTATGACAGACATGATGGTCATCAAGGCAGTTCAGAAACACGTTGCAAATGTTGGAATGGATTTTTGTGCTGACAGTGTTGACAGAGAATGGGTAAGGGATATCATCCTTGCTGATAACGATTTGAAATGGGGAGTGTAATATGAAAGAATTAAAAATTGCGAAATGTGTTGCTGACTTATATTGGGAGTTTGATAGAATGTCATCTTCTGGTCAAGAGACACTTGAGAAACTTGCAACTCTAGTTGGTGTTGCTACTGAAAAAGAATGTGAAGAACTTGCAAAGAAAATGGAGAATGTGTAATGGGTTATTTTTATCAAGATTGGAAAGAGAAAAAGATGTTTGTTGAAAACGCAGACGGACAGTTCGTAATGAACTTTGGTGAGGCAGAGAAGTCAATGATTGAGAATCTTGAAAATGCCATTATCAATATAACAGAGGGTGCCTCTGATGAAAAAAGAATGGGTGTTGCATACATGGAATATCTTGCCGATTGCCTGAAAAGAGGTAAAGTTGAAGTTAAGTGGAACATTAGTTAGGAGAATATTATGGGATTGTTAGTAAACGTATATAAGACTGAAGGTCGTGATTGTACAAATGGTGGTGTTTCCTCTAAGTGGAACATCAAAGGACTTTGTTTGACAAATGTGGATGGGCCTTTTGACCCATGTGAAGATTATCCTGCCGCAAAGTTGGTAAAACAAACTTTTGGTTTTGGTTCTTCTGTAAAGGTTATTCCAGAGGAAGCAGAAGGTAAGTGGACTATGATGGGTGGTAACTATGCCGCAACATCTGATTCAAGGTTCAGTGACAAGATTGAAGAGATGCTTGGACATGGTTTTTATGGTGCTGTTCCTATTCACGACAGGGTGGAATAAAATTCAAAAAAGTTCTTGACTTGTTGTGAAAACAATGGTATTATGTAATAGAAAGATGAGGAGTGATTCGATGAAATATATGATGGAACAAAAACTTGTGGATGTTATCAATGCTCAACGTGCAGAGGCGATTGAGTTTTCCAAACAACCTAACTGTTGGATGGGTATGTATATCGAACCATCTGATACCAAGTATTGGTCGGAGCGAGTACCGTCTGGTACTCTGAAAGAGTTCAACCGCATCAATCTTGAGGAAGATGCATACTACTGTGTTGCTGATGCATACAGTAAGAGTTATGCCCGTTCAATTGATTTTGCATCTATGACTGATGCAGAGTTGGATGCAGAAATCAAGGATGCTTGTGATGCGGCCGCCCGTGAACGCAAGTGGGAAAAACAAATGGAAAAGGAAGCGATTGAGGAAGAGACAAATCTTGCGAAGTCGCTAGGGATTGACATTCCTACATTACAACGATGGATGAAGGAGGCAGCGTAATGAATGATGTTTTGAATGATATTGATGTTTTGAAAAATGCTATTATAGCATTTTGTGAGGGTGCTTCAGATGAGAAGCATATGGCGCTCATCTCTCTTACTAAGTTGATTGAAGAGAAGGAAGCAATTGTAGAACAATTTGAGAAGGAGAATTGTGATGATACGACAGAAGCAGCATAACACTGAATGTGTTATTGATTTGACAGGCCCAGATGGGAATGCATTTTCTCTGATGGCACACGCCCAACATCTTGCCAAACAGTTGGGATTCAATGGTAAGGAAATCGTTGATGAGATGACTACTGGCGATTATGAAAACCTTATCTCAGTGTTCGATAAATACTTTGGCGACTACGTTATATTGGAGCGATAAATGACAGGAATCGAACACGCTATATTGGCGACATCTTCCCTTGCTGCATTTTTCTATGTAGGTAAGTGGATGGGTAAAAAAGAAAAGGTTGAGGATATCATCGAGCATACTCTTGACACTTTAGAAAAAGGTAACTTTGTCAAGGTAAAGAAGTGTGATAAAACTGGTGATAAAGAATTAATACCTCTTGACAAATACGAAAAAGTTTGGTAGAATAAAAAGTAATGTGAAAAGAAAGGTTTGTAATGCTGTGACGTATGAAGGAATTTATGAGACACTAGAAGAGGCGGTAGTTGCCGCTAAATCATTGTGTGAGTCTATGGAGACTAACGTGAAAATCACTAAGTGTGAAGAAGGGTATGAACTCTTTGGAAACGGTGAAGTTGTAAAAGTAATAACGGAGTAAAAAGTGAAAAAGATTTTAATAACAATGGCAATGATAGGTGTATCTGCACCAGCGTTTGCTGAGACTGTTCAAGATGTAAATAAGACAGTCGTAAATAGAGTTCCCTATAATGTGGAAGTCTGCACCAACCAATCAGTGGGTGGTGATAAATCAGGCGATATGTTAAGGGGTGCTATCATTGGTGGTATTATTGGTAACAATGTTACTAAGAATGTAGAGAACGGCGGTGCTGTTGGTGCATTACTTGGTGGTATGATTGGACACAATAATTCAAATGCCACAGGTGGTACACAACGAGTGTGTAATGTACAAACTCGTTATAATGAGGAAGTGATTGAGGTTTATTCTCATTCAATCGTATCGTTTTACCATAACGGTAAACAGTATAGATTGCGTTTCCAAAAATAATCAGTTGAGTGAATCTGTCCGTAGCTCAGTTGGATTAGAGCAACAGCCTTCTAAGCTGTGGGTCGCAGGTTCGAGTCCTGCCGGACAGGCCAACTAACTATGAGGTAATAATGAATAGAAGAAGGAATAATAAGAACGAAAAACCATTAGGTGGTACTACTGTTACAGTTCGTAATGGTGACGTTAATGGTGCAATGCGAGTTCTAAAGAAGCGTCTGCTAAAAGATGGTTTCTTCCAAGAACTGCGAGAACGTACTTTCTATGAGAGTAGAGGTACGAAAAAAAGAAAGGCGAAAGCCGCTGCTACTCGTAGATACAAACGAAAAATGCAGAAACGATTTGAAGAACTTGGTTATTAAGAGGTGATAAGATGGCACGCCGTGCTAAAGTGGAGACTGACTCAACCCTACCAAAAACTCGTAAAAGACGGAAACCTATGACGCCTGAACAAAAGAAGGCAGCGGGTGACCGTCTTGCGATTGCACGAGAAAAACGTGCAAAAGAAAATCCCCCAGAATATAAATCAATCCACCCAGATGTTCTAGCAAAGGGTGACGAACATCCTTGGAGTCACATCAATGTGAAGAAGTGGATTAAGACACAGAAAGAACTGTTGTCGATTGCAAGAAGTGATGTACGCCGTAAAGTAAAGGGTGCAGAGGCACAAGTCTCTAGTACTTCTGGTTACATTCGCAACTTGGAATTGTACTTACGTTCTGGAATCTATGCAGATTTATTTTGGGGCGAACATGGACAGAACAGATGTAAGACTATTTGTTTAGTCATGGCATATCATCCAGACGGTACACCAAAAAGAAGTGTGGGTGTTTGGTATCCAGACATCCAAGAAACTTGGACAAAGGAAATGGAAAATGAGCGATAACAAGATTATACAGTTTCCGAATAAAATGAAAATAAAACCAGAATTTAAGATTGACAACCACGCCATAAGATTACATACAGATATTAAGGTTGCTGATCATCTAACAGAAGGATTGGTTGTGAACATGATTCACAACATGGGCGAGAACGATGTAGATACGGAGAACCCAGAGTTTATCAAAGATATTGGATTTCTGATAGAGTTGGTGAAAGCAATCCTCTATAGAGACATGGATATAAAACACCCCATGCAACAGATGGTAGATATC
>Ga0228674_1002115_pt1 | contig 11215 bp, 10 predicted proteins | sample 1D_rmetaG_FD_189054 | JGI IMG/M metagenome (GOLD analysis project Ga0228674, IMG submission 189054) | Seawater microbial communities from Monterey Bay, California, United States - 1D_r | ecosystem: Environmental > Aquatic > Marine > Coastal | place: USA: California | collected 2016-09-26
GGGTATAATATGGGTGGCTTTTTTAAACGATCCTCACCAGCACCAGCACCAGCACCTACACCTGCTGCAGCCTCTACTGCTGCTGCTAGACCAGTGGGTGAAGAGGTTGAAGCTATGGTAGAAACAGACGCTGGTAAAATGGGACGTAGGCGAAAAGGTAAAAAAGCCTTGGTTATTAAAAGTGGTTCTGCTAACGTAGGTGGTGAAGGTGGTTCAGGGTTAAACATCCCTGTCTCATAGGAGATTAATATGGGTGCTTTCACAGTAAACACAAGTGAAGTTAAAAAACTCATAAGCAAAGATGCTGATGATGAAAAAGAAAAGATCGCTAAACCTACTGACATGATGCCTGATACTACTTCATCTGCTCCTATCATTGAACAAAGTGAGCGTATGAAAAAGTATAAAAGCAAGATTATGGATAAGGAATAACACATGGAACAAGACGTAGGTACAGTAGCTAAACGCTACAGCCAACTAGAAAGTGAACGAGACACGTTCCTAGAACGAGGGCGAGAAGCAGCAAGGCTTACTATTCCTACTCTTTTACCAGAGGAAGGTCATAGTAGTTCTTCTATTTATGCTACTCCCTATCAGGGTATTGGAGCAAGAGGTGTAAACAACCTAGCATCAAAGCTATTGCTTGCCTTGCTCCCACCTAACAGTCCATTCTTTCGTCTAACCATTGATGACTTTGACTTGCAACAACTAGCAGGTGCAAATCGTGGTCAGGTAGAAGAAGGACTTGCACGTATTGAACGTGCTGCTATGCAAGAAATTGAAGGTAAGGCTATTCGTGTGCCAGTCTTTGAGGCACTCAAGTTACTTATCGTTACTGGTAATGCTCTTGTCTACATGCCCAAAGAAGGGGGAATGAAAGTATTCCGTCCTGACCGTTACTGCACTAAGCGTGACACTATGGGTAATGTATTAGAGATTATTACCAAGGAGTCTATGGCTCCATCTACACTACCTGATGAAATAAAGGACATGATCCCACCATCAGATACTCCTGTTAAGAGCTATGATTTGTATACATGCCTTAAGCGTGTGGATAACAGATACGAAGTCATGCAGGAAGTAGCTGGTATGACTATAGAGAAGACTAAGGGTAAATTTAAGTTAGACCAAAGCCCTTTTATTCCACTACGGTTTATCCGTATTGATGGTGAAGACTATGGGCGAGGCTTTATTGAAGAATACATTGGCGATTTACGTAGCCTTGAGGCTTTAACAAAAGCTATTGTACAAGGTAGTGCAGCTTCAGCTAAGGTGTTGTTCCTTGTACGTCCTAATGGTACTACAAAAAGTAAAGACTTAGCTGCTGCACCTAATGGTGCGTTCCTACAGGGCGACAGTAATGATGTGTCTACCCTACAGGTAGCTAAAGGTAGTGACTTCCGTGTTTCACTAGAGACTATGCGTATGATTAACGATAGACTTGGTGCTGCCTTTCTGTTAAACTCCTCTGTACAACGATCAGCAGAGCGTGTGACAGCAGAAGAAGTACGCTTCATGGCACAGGAACTAGAGACAGCCCTTGGTGGAGTATACTCTATTCTATCACAGGAGTTTCAGCTACCACTAATCAACTTACTGCTTGAGTCATTAACTAAGCAAGGTAAGATGCCACGTATGCCTAAGGATAGCGTTAAGCCTACAGTAGTAACAGGCATTGAGGCACTAGGCCGTGGACAAGACTTAAATAAACTAGCAACTTTCTTACAATATCTTCAACCGCTGGGGCCAGAAGTTATTCAGAGTGAGATGAACTTAGGTGATTATATTGATCGCCTAGCTGCGTCACTTGGTATTGATACCTCAGGACTTATTAAGTCACCTGAGCAGAAACAACAAGAACAAATGATGCAACAACAAATGCAACAAGAACAGATGGAAGCTCAAGCAGCTATGCAGATCGCACAAAGTGCTGCTCCGCAAGTAGCTAAAGGGGCTGTAGAAGGTTAGGTAAATAATGGCAGACACTATTAACACTTATCAAGAAGAACCTGCTGAGTCGCAAGAGCATGTAGATGCTATGCTGGCTAAAGTAGAAGGTAGTCAACAAGACCCTGAGCGTCCTGAGTGGCTACCTGAGAAATTTAATTCAGTTGAGGACATGGCTAAGGCATACTCTGCATTAGAGAGTAAGCTAGGTAAACCTCAGCAAGAAGAAGAGTCAGAAGTAACAGAAGAGCAGGTAGCAGATGCTACTCCTTCTGATATTGCTGAAGCACTAGATGCAAATGGCCTAGACTTTGATGCGTTCCAACAGGAATATGAAGAGCTAGGTGGATTAACTGAAGATGCCTATCAAGCACTAGCTGAGGCTGGTTTTTCAAAGGCAGTAGTTGACTCATGGATTGACGGACAGAACGCTTTGTCTGAACAAGTCCAATCTAGTATGTACAACCTAGTAGGTGGTGCAGAACAGTATCAAGAACTAGTACAGTGGGCAGCAGATAATCTACCCCCTGATGAAATTGATGCGTTTAACTCAACAATGGGATCGCGTGACACTAATCAAATTAAGTTAGCGATCCAAGGTCTTAATGCTCGTTATCGTTCTGAGGCAGAACCTCGTCTCCTTACTGGACAGACAGGCTCTGTGTCCTCTGGCGGGAAGTTTGAAAGCAATGCAGAATTAACTGCTGCTATGCGTGACCCCAGATACGACAAAGATCCCGCTTACAGACAGCAGGTTGCTGATAAGTTAGCCAAGTCTAGTCTGTTTTAACATTGTTGCATGGGGTGGGGGGAATTGTATAAGAGTTCCCCCTTCCTTCTAGTTACATTACGGTGTGCCTAGAAGGGACTATATCCCTAACACGAAGCTAAACATAACAAACGATTACCCCTGACCCCTTGCGAGGGACAATCTTGGAGAAAGGATGTAGTGTAATGCAGAGTGTATTTCAACTCAACATTATACTCACTAAGGAGTAATTAAAAATGGCACAAGCTGCTTCAAATCCGGCCTATAGCGTAAGCTTTCAAGGCCAGAATAACCTTACAGGTGACGTTCGTGACCTGTTCCTCAAGCTGTATGCAGGAGAAGTCCTAACAGCTTATGAGGAAAAGAAAGTCCTTATGGATAAAGTGCGTACTCGCACAATCTCAAAGGGTAAGTCTGCTTCATTCCCAATGACAGGCCGTGCAACTGCTGAATACCTGACGCCCGGAAACGAAATCACAGGTGGGGCTATTCGTGCAGGTGAGCGTATCGTCACAATTGACGACTTGCTTATCTCAAGCCAGTTCATTGCCAACATTGACGAAGCAATCAACCACTACGATGTACGTTCAATCTACTCAAAGGAAGCTGGTATTGCACTGGCTAACGAAGCTGATCGGAACGTAGCTCGTATGCTTGTTAAAGCTGCGCTGGCAACTAATGCCACAGCCGCTGCTGGTCTTATCCAAGACTACAAAGCCTTCACCGAAGAAGACTTCACATCTAATGTCAACATTGGTACAGCTACTGCTGACTCTCTTGACCCTGCAAAGCTGGCTAAAGCTATCTTTGATGCCAAGAAGACAATGGACATTGCTAACGTACCATCAGACAACGCAGTTGTTGTCCTTCCACCAGCACAGTACTATGCACTGATGGATGTAACTGATGGCTCAAAGCTGACATACATGAACCGTGACTTTGGTGGTAACGGTGCAGTATCTTCAGGTATGGTTCCATCAATTGCAGGTATTCCTGTAATCATGTCAAACCATGCTGACGTTACTAAGCTGTACAAGAGCCTTGTTACTGCTAACCCAAATGAAGGTGAGACAATTGACAACCAGCCACTAGCAAACACTGCTGGTTCTGGACGCACTACTCACTATGATCTTCCGACTGCTGCTGTAGACGGACGCGACATGGTTGCAGAAGCTGCTAAGTTCCGTGGTTTTGTCTTCACTCCAGAAGCTGTTGCTACTGTCAAGTTGCTTGACTTGGGCATGGAGTCTGAGTACCAGATCAACCGTCAAGGCACACTCATGGTTGCTAAGTACGCAATGGGGCATAACGTCCTGCGTCCTGCATCATGTATTGGTCTTGTAGAGGTCTAAGAATATTGGGGGTAGCTTAACGGCTACTCCCTTTTTACTTTGGAGAATAATATGCCAGAAGTTGCAGGTAAAAAATATAAGTACACTAAGGAAGGTATTTCTCAAGCTAAAGCTGCGGCTAAGAAGACAGGCAAGAAGATGTCCTTTGGTGGTATGCCACAGAAGCAGGTAGCTGCTGTCATGGCTAAGTATGGAAAGAAAAAGTAATGGCTATTACACACGCAGGAGAAACATTTAAGGGTCTGCGGATACCTAAAAGAACGCCCAATGCCTCTAAGTCTCATGCGGTGTTAATAGGTACTAAAGATAAACCAAAGTTAGTAAGGTATGGACAAAAAGGTGTTAAGACCAATCAAACAGTAGGTCAACGCAACGCATTTGAAAATCGCCATAAAAAGAATATTGCTAAAGGCGAAACGAGTGCAGCGTATTGGGCTGCAAAAACTAAATGGGACCCATCCAAGACAAAATCATCGTCTAAAAAATGGGTAAAGGGTAGTTAAATGGCAGGAACAAGTAAACTAGATGCAGTCAATACAATGCTATCTTCCATTGGTGAAGCACCAGTAAGCAGTTTGTCATCAGGATTGGTTGAGGCTGAGATTGCAGAAAGTATTTTAAATACTATTGACAGAGAAGTACAGTCTATGGGCTGGCACTTTAATACAGAATTAAATAAAAGTTTTGCTCAGACACTAGCAGGTGAAATACTTCTACCTGCTGATACTCTTAGAGCAGATGCTACGCTAAAGGCCAACGCGCCTAATCTTGTACAGCGTGGTTTAAAAATGTACGACAGAGTAAATCATACTTTTGTTATCGGTGTAAGCGTTGCGCTTGATATAGTAGTACAGTTAATATTTGATGATCTACCAGAAGTAGCAAAGCGTTACATTGTACTACGCGCTGCTCGCGTCTTTCAAGATCGTGTAGTAGGTTCTAACACATTACATACTTTTCAAGAAAAAGATGAAGAACAGGCTTTAGTACAATTAAAAGACTTTGATAAAGCTACTGATGACCATAACATCTTTGACAACTATGATACCTTTAGCATTATTGATAGGCAGGGACGGAGAACAATCTAATGGCACTCATCAGTCAATCTATCCCTAACCTTATAAACGGTGTATCACAACAGCCACCATCACTACGTCTATCTACACAAGCAGAACTACAAGAGAACGCTCTGTCTAGCGTGGTAACAGGATTGTCTAAGCGTCCTAGTTCTGAGCATGTTGCTGATCTAGGTACTATTTCTGATTTGGATAAAGCTTTTATCCATACTATCCGTAGGGATGAAAATGAGTTCTACTCTATGGTAGTAGACACGGCTGGTACTATCAGGGTGTTTGACAAAGACGGTGTGTCTAAGACTGTTACCAATAATGCTGCTACTTATTTGAATGGATTGACTAACCCTAGCTTAGAGTTGGCTGCTGTATCCATTGCAGATACAACCTTTATTGTAAATAAGAACACAACAGTAGCCCAAGGCACTGCTACAAGTCCTACACGTAACCCTGAGGCTCTTGTATATGTACGTCAGGCTGACTACTCTTCTACATATAGACTAAAGGTTACTAAAGGTGTAACTACAGAGACAGTGGAATTTGCCACAAAGTCTTCTACTCAAGATACTACTACTGATACACAAAATGCAGAGCGTGGTGCGTCTACTGACTTGATTGCTGAGAACTTAAATACTTTCTCAGCTACTACTGTTGATACTAACTACTATGAAGGCTCCCCAACCATAATTAATGCTAATGCTATCAGTGGTCTAACATTTACACGCTATGGCTCAGTAATCCACATTCAGTCTACCGATGCCACAGACTTCCAAGTAGAAGTAGGTGACTCACATGGTAACGAACACCTGCTTGTATTCAAGGATGAAACACCAGACTTTAAGAAGCTCCCTGTTGAGGGACCAAATGATTTTGTTATTGAGGTATCAGGTGATAATCAAAAAGCACAAGATGATTACTATGTTAAATTTAGTGACGGTGTGTGGAAAGAAACAACAGAACCTAATACCCTTATTGACTTAAATGCTGCTACCCTTCCACATAAATTATCAAAGTTACCTAGTGGTGACTTTCAGTTTGATCAAGTTACTTATGCTGACCGTAAAGTAGGCAACGATGATACAAACCCCTTCCCCTCTTTTATAGGTTATACTATTGCTGATATCTTCTTTCATCGTAACAGACTAGGTTTACTAGCTGATGAAAATGTTATCTTTGCTAGGGCAGGTGAGTTTGTAGAGTTTGACTTTTTCCGTAAGTCAGTACTAGCTATTGTAGACAGTGACCCTATTGACGTAGCAGTGTCCTCTAATAAAGTCAGCATCCTTAAACATGCTGTACCTTTTAACGAAGCACTTTTACTCTTTTCTGATCTAACACAGTTTAAAGTTACTGCTGATCCTATTCTTACTCCTGAAACTATTAACGTAGCTAGTACTACTGAGTTTGAAGCTAGTCTTATAGCCAAGCCATCACAAGCTGGTAAGTATGTATACTTTTCTAGCAACCGCGGTGCTTTTTCAGGGATGTGGGAATACTTTGTAGATACTGACACCGATGTTAATGATGCTACAGAGATTACAGCGCATGTACCTAAGTATCTTAAGGGTGTCATAACAAACATTCAAACATCCTCTAATGAGGACATGCTTATTGCACAGGCTGCTGACGATCCTAAAGCTATTTATGTGTATCGTTATTACTGGAGTGGTAGAGAAAAACTACAGTCTTCATGGTCACGTTGGGTATTTGATGGTGATGTAATAGGTGTATCTTTTAATCTAGCTGATGTCTTTCTGTTAATTAAACGTAGTAACAACTTGTTTTTAGAAAAGATCAATTTGTCTGTAGATAGTGCTACAGTGTATACTACAGGTAACTTCTCTATCCACTTAGATAGAAGAGTAATGTTAGAAACAGGTGGACTTACTGCTATACCTTATGTAGACTCTAATGTAATATATGTAGATCAAACAGGAGAAACTATTTTACTTAGTGAGGTAGCTGCAAAGTTAGCTAACTCTGAGAAAGTCTTTGCTGGTATTCCGTTTACCTTTAAATACCAATTCTCTGAGCCTGTACTAAAGCAAGATAACAAACCTATTACTACTGGACAATTACAATTAAGAAACTATGCTGTTGTTTATAACAATACAGCTTTCTTTAATGTAACCGTAACGCCTCTTAAACGTACACCGTATGTGCGTACTTTTACAGGCCGTGTAGTAGGTAGTGGTGCTAATATTCTTAATCGTGCTGCTATTGAGTCTGGTACGTATCGTTTTGGTGTGCTAGGTAAATCTAATTCAGTGACTATTACATTAGAAAGTAATAACCCCCTACCTTGCGTTTTTCAATCAGCAGAGTGGGAAGGGTTCTTTGTCTTACGTTCAAGGAGACTATAATGACATTACATGTGAGAGCAAGTGTACAGGCTGATGTAGATCATCTGGCAACAAACTTAAGACCAGAAGATACACAGGAAGTACTAGCCTCACATGGCAGTGTTAAGGTAGCATTACAAGAAGGCTTTGATCACTCAGAAGAATGTTGGACTATTGTAGTAACAAAGACAGGTGAACTAGCTGGTATGTATGGTATAGTTGGTATAGACGATATGACAGGTATGCCTTGGCTACTTACAGCCCCTCCACTAAAAAAAGGTTGGCGGCAATTTGCACGTGAGTCTCTTCCATGGATTAAGAGGTTAAACAAGAAGTATCCAGTATTAACCAATGCTTGTGACGCTGAGTACACAGAAGCAGTAAACTGGTTAAAGTATATAGGATGCGTATTTATAAAGAGACACGACACGTGGGGTGTTGGTAACAAGACCTTCTTAGAATTTGTGAGGATATAATATGGGTATTATGACAGCACTATCAGTCGCTAAAGGAATAGGCGGTTTTATAGACGCTTCTAATAAAGCTAAACAACAAGAAGCTTACTACCAGCAAAACAGAATTAATGCAGCACAAGCTAGAGACTTACAAATCCAAGGCTTACAAAAACGTGCTGTTCAGTTTAGCGATCAATATTCACAGAAAAAGCAAGACTTAGCTATTGCTGCTTTAAAACGTGAAGGCACTATGATAACGGCTGGTGGTGAGTCAGGTTTAGCAGGACAGACCGAAGCTATAAAACTTTCGCAAGCTGAGTCTGATAAACTCAAGGGACTTGATGTTTACAACCAACAAATTGATGCTATCTTTAGTGACATAGAAGTACAGAAGCTAGGACTAAACGCTCAAATGTTACAAAGAATTAGAAGTGTTCAACGTGGTGTAAAACCAAGTTTAGGTATGGCTATATTAAACACTGCCTCTTCTGCTATTGCAGCAGAAATAGAGTTTGGTGGTCAAACAGACAATATTTTTAGTAATATTTTTGGTGGTGGTGATAAGCTTGGCAGTCAAACTGCAGCTTTTTCTCCTGTTGGGCCTACTTCATCATGGATAAGTGCTGGCGAAGAAATTGTGTTATAGGGGAAACAAATGGCTAAACAAAGAGTAATGGTAGGTGAGCTTAACGCTCCTACAGAGGTTACGCCAGTAGCAAGACCTGTAGATACTTATGTATCCCCTGAGAAACCAATAGTACAGCCCTCACCCTTATCTCAATTTCTTAACGCTATTTCACCATTAACTAATTTAATGGAAGAAGAAGCAAAGAAAGCAAAAGCACAACAAGAACGTGATGAGTTTAACGGTAAGAGAGCTAATGAACAGCATCAAGCTGAGATGGCTGCAATTAATTTAACGGCTAGACTAAAAGAAGACTGGATTAATAATCAAAATAATTGGTTGTCCTTATCTACTGAGGAAGCAGCCGAAAGAGTATCAAGGCATTACTCTGACTATAGAATGAATTTAGATGAAGCACAGATTAATCCTCTTGTTTTACAAGCCTTTGATCAAAAAGTTGACCAAGATAAACTTTTGTTTATGTTTAATAACTTCGGTCCTGAAAAGCGTAAGCGTAATATAGAGCAGCAGGATCAACAGTTTAATGATACAATTAGAAGAGCAGGTAGTGTAGCAGAGGATGATCAAGTTGTTCCTGCTATGGTTGATGCCTTTAATCAACACGTAGTTGTTACTGGTAATGACTATCGTAGAGCTAATGATTTAGTAATAGCTACTGCTCTAGTGGAATCTAAAAGAGGCAGAACAAACTATCTTAAATTTGTAGACGCTATTCAAACTAGGGATGGCAAGTCTCTAAGAAGTATTGATAGGTACGCTAAAGACTTTAATACAATTGATGCCAACGTAGCAGCTTTTGCAAAAAAGAAAGCAAAGCTAGGAGAAGATGCAAGGTTTCAAAGTGCTTTAAGTTCTAGGGTAGAGGGTTATACTTCTACAAAGCAACAAGGTGTGCTTGGGATAGGCACAGTATTTACTGATCCTGTCACTGGTAAAGAAACTAAGATTACTGCTGATGATGTAATGCGAACTTACGAAGCAGATAATGCACTAAAATTACAGCAAGAACTAGCTTTTGCAGATGCACTACAAGAAGTATCTTTAGCTGAACAAGATGAACTTGATCCTGATATTACTCCTGAAGCAATCTTTCAAGAACATTGGTCTAATGCCTTTGAAGAGTTTTACACACCCTTTCAAGTATTACCTACTGAGTACAAGAACGCTATTAACAGCGGAGCTTATGCCTTAACTACAGGTAATACAGATGAAGACAAACAGATGGCTGCACAAGCCTTCCAAGCTTATCGTACTGTAGAAAGTTTTTCTAGTGGTTTGACTAAACGTAGCGGTACTCTAAAAGAAGATGATTTACTACGTATGCGTGTTTTAGAAACCATGACAGGTCCAATGGGCAGGGAATTTGATCAAGCTCTTAATGCTGTTCAAGGACAACTGTTTAAAGAAAAAGGTTCTAAGGTAAAAATTCAAGACATCATTGATAATACAGAAGGTTGGGCTTGGTGGGATGACTCAAAGTTTGAGGATATTACAAACCCACAAGAAGTACTAACTCAGTATAAAGATGTTGTACAAGCTTTGGTTATGGCAGAAGGCATGGATGTCGAGAAAGCCATGGATATAGCAGCTAATTACTTGAATGATGATTGGCTTATTGTGGAAAGTACCAATGGTATTAAAACTGCTATACCTCTTCTTAATACAGATATTAAACAGTTCTCAGGACAAGAAGGTGCTGTATCTACTTACCTAGCTGAGTCTATGTTACTTCCTGAAGTTGGTGCTTTAGCCAGAGATATACGTGGAGAAGGTGCAGGTCTTAGTATAAAGGTTAATCCTTCTAATCCCAATGCTGTAGATGTTGTTGTGTTAGATCAAGATGGTGGACTACCAGCTTTTGTTATTGATACAGTAGCTTTCTCAGAGTTAGATACGTTATCTCAGGGTATGATACAAGAGCGTCTAAGACTAGAAGCTAACAAAAAGATTAACATGGATCGTAACGCTGAGATATACACTACAATTAACTTAGCTGAGTTACCTAACTTATCTGATGAGGAGATCACTGCACGTGTTGGTATTGAGCCAGAACAGACAGAAGCTCTTAAAGTAGTACGTACTAATCTTAATAAGATGTTAGGTATTTCTGAAGAAGATGCTGATATTGCTGCTGAGAATGTTGCTAGATTAAACTTAGAAGACATGGCTAGATTTGAAGCACAAGAAGCTGACGAAGCTAATTTAGTGGAAGAAAAACCTTTCTTTGAAATTGGTGAAGTAAACCTTATGAACGCTTTTACTGATATGTTTAAAGATGAAACAGTAAAAGAAAATCTTGTTTCTACAGCGACAGAACAAGGAATACCTGCTGATAAGGCTGAAAGTTTTCTTGCTAGTGTAGTAGATTCCGTAGGTTCTTTCTTTACAACCGAAGCACAAGCTGGTGAGGCTGCTCCTTTAGATAATGTTATACAAACTGTAGTTTCTACTAAAGGAGGTACTCCTGATGAAGTTATGGAGTTGGCTTTAAAAGTAGGATGGCATGAGTCTAAGTTAAAAAACGTAAGGCAGACTACAAAAACAGGTAAACAAGACGGAGCAGGCCGTGGTTATTTCCAGTATGAAGGTACGTTTGGAGATAAGAATAGTGGATTTAATACTGCTGTAAAT
>Ga0228674_1002117_pt1 | contig 11211 bp, 8 predicted proteins | sample 1D_rmetaG_FD_189054 | JGI IMG/M metagenome (GOLD analysis project Ga0228674, IMG submission 189054) | Seawater microbial communities from Monterey Bay, California, United States - 1D_r | ecosystem: Environmental > Aquatic > Marine > Coastal | place: USA: California | collected 2016-09-26
AACTTTACAACCAATGCACTAAATTACTTTGACGGAATCAATGTTTCTTCTGAAGAGCTTTCTCCAGAACTGACCAAAGCTGTTGAAGGAAGCACTTGCCACAAGCTTGACTTTGTAGAAGAAGAACATTTAGCAAAAGAGTTATCTGCTTTTTATGACAAGGTTATTGAGGAAAGCGCAATGGTTTAAAATTACCTTATGACACGAACCATAGCGTTATTTGTCTTGTGCTGTGTTGCATTTATTTCTTGCAAAAAGAAAGAATACGCTCTAGGTTCAGATGTGATAGATGCCTCCACAATTCTTAATGGCACTTCTTTAGATACCTTTACTTTGCTTACTTACTCAATCGAAGAGGATACTGTTATTTCTGACAACCCCGCAAACGTGGTATTGGGTTCTTATATAGACCCAACCTTTGGGGCTTATTCAGCGTCTTTTTATACCCAACTCAGACTTGCCGGTGTTGATCCTAATTTTGCAGACCCAAGTGAGATCGTTATTGATTCTTTTGTACTTGCATTGGAATATGTAGGTTATTACGGAGCGCTTGACCCACAAACCTTTGAAGTATATGAATTAGAGGAAAGCCTTTCTCTTGATTCAACATATTATTCTTTTTCAAATCTAGCGCATTCAGCTACAAACCTTGTACCCGCAGAAAACGCAACGGTAACACCAAACACATCATCACCCACAATTGTTGATGGGGACTCCTTGGCTCCTCAGCTTAGAATTCATCTAGACACCAATATGGCTAGGAGCCTTATTGTTGAGGCGGCTAGCGCGAACGGTACTTTTTCGAGTAATGAAGCCTTTTTGGATTTTTTCAAAGGCCTACATATTAAAACAAATAATAATTCACAGCTTCCGAATGAAGGCGCTGCATTATATTTAGATATTAATGACCCTTCTTCAAAGGCAACCATCTACTTTAAACAAAACGGAGAAGCGACATCTTACGATTTATTAATGAATTCTGATTGTGCTGATTTTACGCATGTTGAATTAGATGCTTCCAACACTTCTTTGGATGAGGTCATTGCAGACTCAACATTGGGGCAAAATGAATTTTATGCACAAGCCTTTGGGTCGAGGGCGGCAGTGTCGATACCGGGGTTGCTGAGCCTTCCAGAAAACATCATTATTCATAGAGCAGATTTAACGCTGCCTATTCAATTCCAAACAGGTTACAAGTACCAACCCGGAAACAACCTTAGCGTTGCAACACGTATTGATTCTTCATCAACACAGCTTGCAAATATTGGTGTGATAGGTGTTTACAATAGCCTTGACAAAAATTTTAATATTAACATTCGTGATTACGTTCAGTCTATTGTTAATAAAGAGTTAACTTTAACTGAATTGGTTGTTTCCCCATTGTTTTTTATCAATTCTGCAGAACGCATTATTTTTAATGGAAGCAATACAATCAATAAGATGAAACCAAAACTTACGATCACCTATACAAGCTATTAATTATGTGTGGAATTGTTGCCTACATTGGAAAAAAAGAGGCCTATCCAATAGTTCTCAAAGGCCTAAAAAGACTTGAGTATCGAGGTTATGACAGCTCAGGTATTGCCTTGTTAAAGAACGAAGAAATTAAGCTGTTCAAAAAAGAAGGCAAGGTTTTAAACCTAGAGAACCACGTTGAAGCTAAGGACAATAGTGGGACAAGGGGGATTGGACATACGCGTTGGGCGACACATGGCCCTCCAAATGATAAAAATGCCCACCCGCATCTTTCTCAGGACGGCGCTATAGCTATAGTTCACAACGGGATTATCGAAAACTATGATGTGCTGCGTCAGGAATTAGAATCTAAAGGGTACAAATTTAATAGCGATACAGATACAGAGGTGCTTTGTTATCTAATTGCTGACATTAAAAAAAACACTGGACATAAACTTGGGAAATCTGTGCGCCTTGCGTTACAGCAAGTAGTTGGTGCTTATGCTATCGTTGTAATGTGTAAAGACGAGCCAAATAAATTAATTGCTGCTAGAAAAAGTAGCCCATTAGTAATTGGTATTGGCAAAGAAAATGACTTTTATGTTGCCTCTGATGCAACACCTATTGTAGAATACACCAAGCAGGTGGTCTATTTAAATGATGGAGAGATTGCAATCTTGAATGAAAAAAAAGGATTGAAGCTTTACAATATTGACGAGGTTCAAAAAGATCCATATGTCGAGGAGCTAGAGTTACATCTTGAAGCCTTGGAAAAAGGTGGTTATGATCACTTCATGTTGAAAGAAATTCATGAGCAACCTCATTCAATAGAGGACTGCTTTCGAGGACGGTTAAACGCCAAAGAAGGTTGGGTTTCACTAGGTGGAATTAAGTATTATGAAAATGACATCATTAACGCGAATAGAATCGTTATGGTGGCATGTGGAACGAGTTGGCATGCATGTTTGGTTGGAGAGTATTTGTTTGAAGACCTTGCGCGCATAAATGTAGAAGTTGAATATGCAAGTGAATTCCGTTATAGGAATCCTATTATCAATGAGGGAGATATTGTTTTAGCGATATCTCAATCGGGAGAAACAGCCGATACCATGGCAGCACTTGAGCTTGCAAAAAGTAAAGGGGCAACTATCCTTGGGATTTGTAATGTGGTTGGCTCTTCAATCTCACGAATCACAGATGCGGGCTCTTATACCCATGCGGGACCAGAGATAGGTGTGGCATCAACCAAAGCATTTACGGCTCAGGTAACTGTTCTTACGCTAATGGCAGTCTCTTTAGCACGTAAAAAAGGAAAGCTTAACGATTCCAAGTATAGAAACCTGCTGTCTTCATTAGAGGCTATCCCACAAAAAGTTCAGCTTGTTTTGGACAAGACAGAAAAAATAAAAAAGATAGCTGCGAAATACAAAAATGCAAGCAATGCATTATATCTGGGAAGAGGAAGCTCATTCCCAGTAGCGCTTGAAGGTGCATTGAAGCTAAAAGAGATTTCATACATTCATGCTGAGGGTTACCCGGCAGCAGAGATGAAGCATGGACCTATAGCCTTGATTGACGAGGAAATGCCGGTTTTTGTAATTGCAACAAAAGGACCATCTTATGAAAAAGTAGTTAGCAATATTCAAGAAGTGAAGGCCCGAAAAGGTAAAATTATAGCCATTGTGACTGAAGGAGATGAGCAAGTTAAACAGTTTGCTGACGATTATATCGAGATACCAGAAACGAATGAATATTTAGTACCTTTAATTGCAACTGTTCCATTCCAAATCCTTTCATACTACATCGCGGTGATGAGGGAATGTAATGTGGATCAACCTAGAAACTTAGCAAAGTCCGTTACAGTAGAATAATTACCAACCCTCGAGAAAATCATCCAGTTCTCTTCTGTCTTTTTTTGATGGTTTTCCTTGGTCTCTTCCACGGTAATTGCGCTGGGCTGCTTGATATGTTTTATATTTTTCTATTTCTTCCTCAGATGTTTCATCATCAATATAATCAGCGACCAATTTGGCCCCAAGCCTTTTTTCTGTCAGCGCTTTGACTCTAAAATTAAAAGAGGCATTGTTTTTTTGAATAGTCAGGAGGTCTCCAACCGCAAGTTCTTTGGCCGGTTTGCACTCAGCATTGTTGAGCTTTATTTTGTTGTTAGCAACCAATTTGGTGGCAAGTGACCTCGTTTTGGAAAGTCGGACGCACCAAACATATTTATCAATACGCACTTATATTCAGGGATTATTTTAACAATCGTCTTAAAATTTTACCAACGTTTGACTTAGGTAGTTCGTCTCGAAAGTGAACCTCACGAGGAACTTTATAGTTGGTAAGATTCTCTCTACAGGTTGCAATTACTTCTTCTTTTGTCAACGAGGCATCTTTTTTAACCACAAATGCTTGGACAAATTCCGTTCCGTCGTCATTCTTCCCGCCACAAACACCAACCTCTAATACTTTGGGGTTTTCAGTGATTGCTTTTTCTACTTCACTAGGATATACATTAAAACCAGAAACCAAGACCATTTCTTTCTTTCGGTCAACGATTTTGAAAAATCCATCTTCATCTATAACACCTACATCGCCCGTGAGGAAGTAATCTCCGTGCATGCAATTTGCTGTTTCTTCTGGTCGATTCCAGTAACCTTGCATAACTTGAGGACCTTTGATACCAATCTCGCCCTTTTCGCCATGTGGGACCTCTACTTTATTGTCGTCGAAAATTTTGATGTCGGTATTTGGCAATGGCAATCCTATTGACCCTGTCTTATGGCTTCCCCCAACAGGGTTGATGGTAGCAGCAGGGCTGGTTTCCGATAGGCCATAAGCCTCAAGAAGCGGACTATTTGTAACTTTTTCCCATTCAATTGCAACAACATCTTGAACGGCCATTCCACCACCAAGAGCCATTTTAAGCTCGCTAAAGTCTAGGCTGCGGAAAGCATCTTGATTGAGAAGACCATTGAAAAGTGTATTGACGCCAGTGATAAATGTAAAAGGATTTTTCTTAAGATCTTTACAGAATCCTTTCATGTCTCTTGGGTTCGTAATTAAAACGTTTTTTGCACCGTATCTAAAAAACACGACACAATTTGCAGTAAGGGCAAATATATGATACATCGGAAGTGCAGTAATGATCGTTTCTTGACCTTCTTCAAATTTATGACCAATCCATGCCTCTACCTGCTGTACATTAGCACAAATGTTTCCATGGGAGAGCGTAGCACCTTTTGAAACGCCTGTAGTCCCACCCGTATATTGCAAGAACGCATGATCTTCCTTACTGATAGTAACTGCTGTGCCTTTTTTCCCTTGACAATCTTTAAAAATTTGTTTTAATGGAGTTGTGTCATGCAAAGTAAAAGGGGGCACCATCTTTTTCACTTTACGAACAACAAAATTTGTGATCGCCCCTTTTAAACCACCTAACATATCACCAATGGTCGTAGTAATTACTGTTTCTATCTCCGTATCAGCTAAAATCTCCTGTAAATTGAAGGCAAAGTTTTCCAAAATGATAATTGCTTTAGCTCCAGAGTCTTTATACTGGTGGCGCATTTCTTCAGCAGTATATAAAGGATTCGTATTGACAATTACTAACCCCGCTTTTAAACAAGCAAAAATGGTTATTGGAAATTGAAGCAGATTAGGCATTTGAAGCGCAATTCGATCTCCTTTTTTTAGTTTTGTATTGTTTTGAAGATACCACACAAGGGCATCTACGTGAGCAGAGACCTCATTGAAGCTTAGCTCGACATCCATGTTTTTATATGCGGTTTTGTCCCCAAAATTTTTCACAGATTGATCGAATATTTCTACAAGGTTATTGTATCGATTTAGCTCTATTGTTTTTGGAACTTCAGAAGGGTAGGATTTAAACCACGGGAAATCACTCATAATTTTTGTTTTACATTAATGGTAAGTCTCTATAAACCATATAAAATGGATGATTTAAATATACATAAAAAACGGAATTATCGCATAATTAATTGTTTGCAAAGCCCACTGAATTGTCTTAAAAAGGGATGTTTTTAGAGAAAATTGAATAGATTATTCTTTTTGTCATTTACGCCGAATAAGTGTAATTTTGACACTGACTGTAGAATAAATCATATGAAACTAAGACTCGTTTGCCTTTTTTTAATTTTATTGGGATTTCCATCATTTTCTCAGATTCAAAACGTCCAAGATGATTTCGAGGGCAATGGAACAATTACCTCATGGTTTGGTGATGATTGTGGCATGAATTCTTCATACATAAACCCTTTTGTACAAGGAATAAACACTTCTTCAACTGTTCTTCAATATAATGATTACGGTGGCCAATATGCAAATGTTCGTTTTGATGTTAGTGAAAACTTCGACCTAACGAACAATCATACTTTTACATTAAAAATATTCATCCCTGCGTCAGGCATTTCAGGAAATCAAAACAATCAAATATCTCTAAAACTACAAGACGGTACACTAGGTGCTCCATGGGAAAGTCAGTGTGAGATTATTAAAAGTGTTGTCTTAAATCAATGGCAAGAAATAAGCTTCAATTTTAGCAGTGATCCCTATATTAACTTGAACCCAGGTACTGGTGATCCTTTATTGAGAACAGACTTCAATAGAGTTGTGATACAGGTCAACGGCGAAAACAATAATGATCTTGTTGAGGCATTTTTAGATGACGTTAATTATGATGGAACTATTGGTTCTTGTAATCAATTTGGAAACCTAGTTTGGTCCGATGAATTTGACGGTAGCGGTGCCATTGACGGAACCAAATGGTTTCATCAAACCCTCCTCCCAAATGGATGGGGCTGGTTTAATGGAGAGCTACAACATTATACAGATAGAATCGACAACTCGTACGTGCAGGATGGATTTCTGCACATTGTTGCAAAAGACGAAACCTACACCGATCAAGGCGTGACTAAGGAATATACTTCAGCTCGACTGAATTCGAAGTTTGCATTTACTTATGGGCGTGTAGAAGCACGCGCGAAAATGCCTTTTGGAATAGGTACTTGGCCTGCTATATGGATGCTAGGAAAAAATATAAATGAAAATGGTGCGTATTGGCAAACTCAAGGTTTCGGAACTACGTCATGGCCAGCGTGTGGAGAGATTGATATACTGGAGCATTGGGGTTCAAATCAGAATTATGTACAGAGTGCCCTGCATACTCCTTCTTCATCAGGAGCCACAGTGAATCACGGCGGAACAATGGCTACAGATGTTTCTAACACTTTTCATATTTATGCCATGGAATGGACAGAAGAAAAAATTGAATTTAGTGTTGACGGATTTGTTTATTACACATACGAACCAAACCCACAAAACATGAGTACGTGGCCATTTATTGAAGATCAATTTATCCTTTTAAATGTAGCAGTTCAAAACTCAATTGAACCCAGCTTTACGGAAAGTGATATGGTGCTTGACTATATTCGGGTTTACCAAGAGGGATTGGGTACTACGACTACTGACGTTCAGCAGGCATGTGATTCATATACCTGGATTGATGGCGTTACGTATTCAGAGAGCAACAATAGCGCTAGTGTAACTCTTCCTAATACCGAGGGATGTGACTCTACAATAGTCCTTGACCTTACAATCAACAATTCTTTTTTGCAAACGGATGCACAATCCGCTTGTGATAGTTACACCTGGATAGACGGTGTTACCTATACAGAAAGTAATTCATCTGCAACTCAACTTTTCACATCAAGTGCGGGCTGTGACTCTACCATACTGCTTGACCTGACCATTAATTTGAGCTCTAGCTCACTTATAACCGCAACCGCCTCAGAAACCTTTGAACTAAATGGCATTACCTATAATGAGAGCGGTACCTACACCCAGGTTCTGGAAAATACTTATGGCTGTGACTCAACAATCACAATTGATTTAACGATAGAAAATACTACATCAATTGATAAGCCCTCAACTAAGCTTTTGATTTATCCAAATCCAACATTAGAAACGCTGAATATTACAATTCAAGAAGCATATATAGGGCAAACCATTCTTTTGACAGATGCTTCAGGGAAAACGGTTATGGCTATTAAACCAAACCAAAGCTTTACGCAAATCGATTGCTCGATGCTTTCCTCAGGTGAATATGCAGTTGCCTTTGAAAAAGATCCTAAATCAAGGGTCTCATTTATCAAAAAGTAAAATTTAAATCAAATTAAACGAGGCTTCAATTAGCTGAAAAATAACTTGGTCATTTACATCTTGATTCAGATATACTGAATTCCAGTGCTTTTTATTCATATGATAGCCGGGCTTAATAGCTTGATAATTTGCTCTGAGATAAAGGGCTTGATCGGGATCGCATTTTAAATTTATAAACTCAAAATGTTCTGCATTTGTTAAAGCAAATATTTTACCTTTTTTCTTGAAGACAAGTGTATTCGTATCGAAAGGTGTAGTGGCGTCTTCATTCGACAATGCAAAACAGAAGTCATAGAACTCCCCAAAGGTCATGAATCGTTAGTGGATTGCTTGAGCCGCGTCTTGATTCCCTAGCTTGTAAAGCATTTGGGTATGCTCTTTCAACGCACCCATGAAGGTTTTGTAAGAATGGTAAGGAACTTCAAATTCTTGCGCAGTCGCTTGTACAATTTCCGAAAGTTTACGGTAGTGGACGTGACAAATATTAGGAAATAAATGATGCTCCACTTGATAATTTAAACCTCCTGCATACCATGAGAAAAGCCGCGATTCTTTCGCAAAGTTTGCCGTATTGTACATTTGGCTAACCGCCCAATCTGCTTCAACATCCCCTGAAGGCGTTGGGAGTGGATAAGTAGAGGTTGGAACGACATGTGCAGGTTGAAAAATAATACCGAGAATAAACCCAGTTATAAATTGCATTAACAAGTAACCAGCTAATGTAATATACCATGCAGCCGGACTAAAAATAAAGGGCAGTGCAATGAAAATAGATGCATATACTACCTTGTTAACGATAATATTTCGAAGGTGCTTTTTAAAAGTTAAGCCTTGTGTTTCGAGAAGCCCCATCTTTTTATATCTAAAGGCTTGTTCGTAGTCTTTATTGATAAACCAAGTAATTGTCATTAAACCGTAAAAAAAGTAGGCATAGAAATGTTGAAACCTGTGAATTTTATAACGCTTTGTGTGCGGAGAAAATCTTAAAATAGCAGGAGGAGGAGCTATATCCTCGTCGTAATTTGACACATTTGTATACGTGTGGTGAAGTACGTTATGTTGAATTCTCCAGTTGGCAGGATTTCCTGCTAGTATAATCAGAATTTTACCTATGAAACTATTGACAGCTGGATTTTTCGAATACGCACCATGATTCGCATCGTGCATCACTGACAGACCACAACCAGCCATTCCAACACCCATAATAGCCCAAAGCACTAGCACCCACCAAGATCCAATTCCTGATGTTGTGATGATTATGAAAGGCGTAAGGTATAACGCAACCATTACAACGGTTTTGAAAACCATACTTGCATTGGCATGTCTTGAAATATTTCTTGTCTTGAAATAACTATTCACGCGCTGTCTTAAGACCTTATAAAACTCAGCGTTTTTGTTCTTCGCAAATTGAAGTGGGGAAAATGTGGAATTGCTTTGCATATGCAAAGGTAACCATAACAAACTTGATTTGTTCAAATAATTATTAAAATCAGCTTGTTTGTAAGTCGAAAAGCTTCTTGTAAAACCCTTCTTTTTGCAATAGAACATCATGTGAACCACGTTCTACGACCTTGCCTTTGTCTAGAACAAGAATTAAGTCGGATTTTCTAATGGTGCTTAACCTGTGTGCAATTACGATGCAAGTTCGGTCTTTCATAACCCTATCAAGCGCCTCTTGAACTAATTTTTCTGATTCAAGATCTAAGGCAGAGGTTGCTTCATCAAGAATGAGAACCTCCGGATTCTTGTACATGGCCCTTGCAATACTTAATCTTTGTTTTTGCCCGCCAGACAATAAGCTACCTCGCTCACCAATTATGCTTTGATAACCATCTTGCATCTGTGCTATAAAATTGTGCGCATTTGCAATCTTTGCAGCCTCTTTCACCCGTTCTAGATCTGGTTCTTGCTCTCCAAACGCAATGTTTTCAACGACACTTGAGTTGAATAATATTGGATCTTGAGACACGAGCGCCATATTGGCTCTCAAGTCTTTTATTTTGATAGAACTAATATCCAAGCCATCAATTTTAATGGACCCACTTGTTACATCATAGAATCTAGGAATAAGATTAATAAGGGTTGTTTTGCCACTTCCAGACTCTCCGACCAAAGCGATGTTTTGTCCTTTTTGAATCGTAAAATTTATCTTATTTAGGACAACTGCTTTATCATAAGTAAAGCCAACATCTTCAAATGAAATTTGTGTTTTAAATTCTTTAAGAGGTCTGGCATCAGGCGCATTGGTAATCACGTCTGATAAATTTAATATTTCGTTTATTCTATCTTGAGAGGCACGAGACTTGATCATATTCGAAATATTTTTAGAAATATTCTGAACCGGTCTTAAAAATTGAGAAAAGACGATTATAAAAGTCATAAACACTTCACCAGATAAAGCGTTTTTTTCACCACCTAAAATCATACTTCCGCCAAACCATACCAAACTCAAGAGAACCCCTGCTCCTATTGTTTCATTCAGCAGAGGCGAAAGGTTTTTTTTACGAGCAGTTCGGGTTACAAGTTTCTGATGCTTCAGGTTGGTTTTTTTGAACCTTGAAATAATAAATGTAGCCGCATTAAAAGCCTTTATAATACGCACCCCTTCAATACCCTCATCCATTGATGAGTACATTACACTTGTTTGCTCCTGGCTTTTCTTTGCTGTTCGCTTTAAGCTCTTCCCAATTCTTGATATTACAAAAGCCGAAATCGGCATTAAAAGAAATGAAAATAAGGACAAACTAGGGCTCAGGTAAATCAGCGTTGCAATATTGATAATGACAGCAAAAGGTTCTCGAAATAAAAGTTCAAGAAGACAAACGACCGCAATTTCCAATTCGTTAACATCACTTACCATTCTAGACATTAAATCCCCTTTTCGTTCATTCGTATGATACGCAAGAGGTAATTGAATGGATTTTTTAAATAGCTTATTTCTAACGTCCCGCACGACCGCCATTCTCAATTCCGATTGGAACCAAACAGCACCGTACCGAAATAAATTTTTGAAGAAAAAGGCTAACATCACTGAGACACAAACAAAAAGTAGCGCATGCAAGGGCTCGCTCTTCACCATGGAAGTCATAGTATAGTTATAATAGTCCTTGACATACAAAAACAAATCAGGGATACCCCAATTGAATTCGGGCTTGCTTACCAGAGGGATGCTATCAGGGTCTTTAAAGATAAGTTGAAGTACAGGAATAAATAATACGAGAGAAAGTAAATTAAATACGACAAAAAACATATTACACAGCACCACAAGAAAAGTGTGCAGCTTGTACTTTATTGTATATCTAAATATTTCAAGGTATGAATTCAACATTGATACAAAGATACATTTTTACTTTTCGGGTTATCATGAAATACTATTCTTAAATTTGTTGCATGGCATCGATAAGACAAAATAAAATAGAATCAGTAATTCAGTCAGAGGTTTCGGTTTATTTACAAAGAAATTCAAGTATCTGTTTGGGCACTATGGTTTCTGTTACTGTAGTTAGGGTAACTTCGGATTTATCACTAGCTCGTTGTTACTTGAGTATATTTGGTGCTAAAGACAAGCAAGAAGTT
>Ga0228674_1002118_pt1 | contig 11194 bp, 7 predicted proteins | sample 1D_rmetaG_FD_189054 | JGI IMG/M metagenome (GOLD analysis project Ga0228674, IMG submission 189054) | Seawater microbial communities from Monterey Bay, California, United States - 1D_r | ecosystem: Environmental > Aquatic > Marine > Coastal | place: USA: California | collected 2016-09-26
ACCAGCAGTTCAATCACCTCGCCTTCACCGCCGAGGTCGGGTACGCGAATCAATTCACTCATCGCTACGCTCCTTAGCAGTCCAGGGGGTTGGCTTTGTCGGCGTCGATACCGAACTTGGCGATGGCGTCAGCCAGCACCTTGGCTTCGATTTCGCCACGGTCGACCAGGGCTTCCAGGGCGGCGAGCACGACCCAGTTGCGATCCACTTCGAAGAAGTGGCGCAGCTGCTTGCGGCTGTCGCTGCGGCCGAAGCCGTCGGTGCCCAGGACCTTGTATTCCTTGCTCGGTACCCACTGACGAACCTGCTCGGCGAACAGCTTCATGTAGTCGGTAGAGGCGATGACCGGGCCCTTGCGGCCGCTCAGGCACTGCTCGATATAGGTCTGCTTGGGCTTCTGGCCCGGGTGCAGGCGGTTGCTGCGCTCCACGGCCAGGCCGTCGCGACGCAGTTCGTTGAAGCTGGTGACGCTCCACACATCGGCGCCGATGTTGAACTCGTCGCGCAGGATCTTCGCTGCTTCGACGACTTCACGCAGGATGGTGCCGGAACCCAGCAGTTGCACGTGGTGTGCGGCTTCCTTCTTGTCTTCCTCGAGCAGGTACATGCCCTTGATGATGCCGTCTTCGATACCTTCCGGCATGGCCGGCTGCTGGTACGACTCGTTCATCACGGTGATGTAGTAGAAGATGTCCTGCTGCTCTTCGGTCATCTGGCGAATGCCTTCGCGGATGATCACGGCGAGCTCGTAGCCGTAGGTCGGATCGTAGGTGCGGCAGTTGGGGATGGTCGCTGCCAACATGTGGCTGTGACCGTCTTCGTGCTGCAGGCCTTCACCGTTGAGGGTGGTACGGCCGGCGGTGCCGCCGATCAGGAAACCACGGGTGCGGCTGTCACCAGCGGCCCAGGCCAGGTCACCGATACGCTGGAAGCCGAACATCGAGTAGAAGATGTAGAACGGCAGCATCGGCTGGTTGTGGTTGGAGTACGAGGTGCCGGCGGCGATGAAGGAACTCATGGCGCCCGCTTCGTTGATGCCTTCCTCGAGGATCTGACCTTTCTTGTCCTCTTTGTAGAACATCACCTGGTCTTTATCGACCGGCTCGTACAGCTGGCCGACCGAGGAGTAGATGCCGAGCTGACGGAACATGCCTTCCATACCGAAGGTACGGGCTTCGTCCGGGATGATCGGGACGATACGCTGGCCCAGTTCCTTGTCCTTGACCAACTGCGCGAGGATGCGCACGAAAGCCATGGTGGTGGAGATTTCGCGGTCGCCCGAGCCGTCGAGGATGGCCTTGAGGGTATCCAGCGGCGGCGTGGGGATGCTGAAGCTCTGCTGGCGACGCTGTGGTACGAAGCCACCCAGCGCATTGCGGCGCTCGTGCAGGTACTTGTACTCCGGGCTGCCCGGCTCCGGGCGCACGAACGGCAGGTTTTCCAGGTCTTCGTCCTTGACCGGGATGTCGAAGCGGTCGCGGAACTGACGCAGGCTGTCGACATCGACCTTCTTGGTGTTGTGCGCGGTGTTCTTCGCTTCACCGGCGCCGGTGCCATAGCCCTTGATGGTCTTGGCCAGGATCACGGTCGGCTGGCCGCCGTGGTTCACGGCCTGATGGTAGGCTGCATAAACCTTGTACGGGTCGTGGCCGCCACGGTTGAGCTTCCAGATCTCGTCGTCGGAGAGATCCTTGACCATCTCCTTGAGTTCCGGGGTGTTGAAGAAGTTCTCGCGCACGTAGGCGCCGTCTTTGGCCTTGTAGTTCTGGTATTCACCGTCGACCACTTCGTCCATGCGACGCTGCAGGGCACCGTCCTTGTCCTTGGCGAACAGCGGATCCCAGAAGCGACCCCAGACCACCTTGTTGACGTTCCACTGGGCGCCACGGAACACGCCTTCGAGTTCCTGGATGATCTTGCCGTTACCGCGCACCGGGCCGTCGAGGCGCTGCAGGTTGCAGTTGATGACGAAGATCAGGTTGTCCAGTTTCTCGCGGCCAGCCAGGGAGATGGCACCGAGGGATTCCGGCTCGTCGCACTCGCCGTCGCCCATGAAGCACCAGACCTTCTGCTTGCCGGCCGGGATGAAGCCGCGCGCTTCCAGGTACTTCATGAAGCGGGCCTGGTAGATCGCCTGGATCGGGCCGAGGCCCATGGACACGGTGGGGAACTGCCAGAAGTCCGGCATCAGCCAGGGGTGCGGGTAGGACGACAGACCTTTGCCATCCACTTCGCGGCGGAAGTTCTTCATCTGGTCTTCGCTGATGCGGCCTTCCATGAAGGCGCGGGCGTAGACGCCAGGGCTGGCGTGGCCCTGATAGAACACCAGATCGCCACCGTGTTCGTCGGTCGGGGCCTGGAAGAAGTAGTTGAAGCCGATGTCATACAGCGTCGCGGAGGAGGCGAAGCTGGAAATGTGGCCGCCCAGATCCGGGTCGTCCAGGTTGGTGCGCATCACCATGGCCAGGGCGTTCCAGCGCACCAGCGAGCGGATGCGACGCTCCATGAACAGGTCGCCGGGCATGCGCGCTTCGTGGGTAACCGGGATGGTGTTGCGGTAGGGCGTGGTGATCGCGTAGGGCAGTTGCGCACCGCTACGGGTGGCCAGCTCGCCCAGACGGGTCATCAGGTAATGGGCGCGGTCTTCACCCTCACGGTCGAGGACGGATTCAAGGGCGTCCAGCCATTCCTGGGTTTCGATCGGATCGAGGTCTTGCATGGCTTGCTCCAGGGCGGAAAGGCTTCCAGAATCGGAGGCCAGTTGGGTCTCGCCGGCTTTGTGGGCGGGCGAGTTGAAATTCTTGGATTTACCGGGGGTAGGGCCGGCCGCTTGTAGTTTTACTACATTACGACGACGGATTCAGCCCTCTGGATACAATTCTTTCGTAGTAAAACTACAATCCGCGGCACCGCCGGCCGCGCGTGCCCCGCTGGAGCGGGGCTGCGGGCGATTGCACCGTGCGTCCGGCAGTCCGCTAAAAGGATAGACCATGAGCCTGCCGTTGCTGGTCGAGTTGCCCCCTTCCCTTATCCCCCTGGCCGAACGTGCCGAGCAGTCACTGCAAGCCGCCTTGGTCGAGCACGAAGCTCTGGCTGAGCGTGTCGCCGCCTGGCCGCAAGAACGCCGCAATGCCTGGCGGCAGGTTTCGGCCTTGAGCGACTTCGTTGCCGAGCAGGCTCAGCGTGATCCGCAGATGTTCGTCGCCCTGGCGGAATCTGGTGAGCTGGAGCGTAGCCTGGCGCCGGGCGAGTTGCGCCAGCAACTGGAAGTGCAACTGAATGAATGCGCCGATGAGGATGCCCTCGGGCGCTGCCTGCGGCGCTTTCGCAATCGCCAGCAGCTGCGCATTATCTGGCGCGACTTCAGTCGCCAGGCGGCGCTCGGTGAAACCTGTCGCGACCTTTCCGATCTTGCCGATGCCTGTATCGATCTGGCCTATCACTGGTTGTACCCACGCCATTGCGCGCAGTTCGGTACGCCGGTGGGCCGGCGCAGCGGCCAGCCGCAGCATATGGTGATCCTCGGCATGGGCAAGCTCGGTGCGCACGAGCTCAACCTGTCTTCGGACATCGACCTGATCTTCGGCTATCCCGAAGGTGGCGAGACCGAGGGTGTCAAGCGTCCGCTGGATAATCAGGAGTTCTTCATTCGTCTGGGGCAGAAGCTGATCAAGGCACTGGATGCGATCACCGTCGACGGTTTCGTCTTTCGCACCGACATGCGCTTGCGCCCCTATGGCTCCAGCGGTGCGCTGGTATTCAGCTTCAATGCACTGGAGCAGTACTACCAGGATCAGGGGCGTGACTGGGAGCGCTACGCCATGATCAAGGCGCGCGTGGTGGGTGGCGATCAGGCCGCGGGTGCCGAGTTGCTGGAAATGCTGCGGCCCTTCGTTTATCGCCGTTATCTGGATTTCTCCGCCATCGAAGCGCTGCGTGCGATGAAGCTGCTGATCCAGCAGGAGGTGCGGCGCAAGGGCATGAGCGAAAACATCAAGCTCGGCGCGGGGGGTATTCGCGAGATCGAGTTCATCGCCCAGGCCTTCCAGCTGATCCATGGCGGACGTGACCTCAGTCTGCAGCAGCGCCCTCTGCTCAAGGTGCTGGGTACGCTGGAAGGGCAAGGCTACCTGCCGCCGGCGGTGGTTGCGGAGATGAAGGAAGGTTATGAGTTTCTGCGTTATACCGAGCATGCCCTGCAAGGCATCGGTGACCGGCAGACGCAGATGCTGCCGGCCGATGCGCAGGATCAGGCGCGGGTGGCGGCGATCATGGGCTTCGCCGACTGGTCGAGTTTCCATGAGCGCCTGATGCATTGGCGTGGTCGCATCGAATGGCACTTCCAGCAAGTGATCGCCGATCCCGATGAGGATGAGGCGCAGGCCGGCGAAACCGCAGTCGGCGCCGAGTGGCTGCCTTTATGGCAAGGCGCACTGGATGATGAGGCTGCCCAGCAGCAGTTGCAGGAGGCCGGCTTTGTCGAGGCCGCCACGGCCAATCGGCGCCTCGTCGATCTGCGCAACGGGCCGCAGGTGCGTGCCATGCAGCGGCTCGGGCGCGAGCGTCTGGATGCCTTCATTCCGCGCTTGCTGTCGCAGACCGTCGAGCACGACCAGCCGGATCTGGTGCTGGAACGGGTGCTGCCGTTGGTAGAGAAGGTTGCCCGGCGCTCGGCCTACCTGGTGCTTCTGACTGAAAACCCAGGAGCGCTGGAGCGACTGATCACGCTCTGCGCCGCCAGCCCCTGGATTGCCGAGCAGATAGCCCGCTACCCGCTGCTGCTCGATGAGTTGCTCAATGAAGGCCGGTTGTATTCGCCGCCGCTGGCGCCGGAGTTGGCGGCCGAGTTGCGTGAGCGGCTGGTGCGCATTCCCGAGGAGGATCTGGAGCAGCAGATGGAGGCGCTGCGTCATTTCAAGCTGGCGCACAGCCTGCGCGTGGCCGCCTCGGAGATCGCCGGTACGCTGCCCTTGATGAAAGTGTCGGATTACCTCACCTGGCTGGCCGAGGCGATCCTCGACCAGGTGCTGGCGCTGGCCTGGCAGCACACGGTGCAGCGTCATGGTCGGCCGTTCCGTACAGACGGCACACCGTGCGACCCGGACTTCATCATCGTCGGCTACGGTAAGGTCGGTGGCCTGGAGTTCGGCCACGGCTCGGATCTGGACCTGGTGTTCATTCATGGCGGCGATCCGCAGGCCGAGACCGATGGTGCCAAGCCCATCGATGGTGCGCAGTTCTTCACCCGGTTGGGCCAGCGCATCATCCATTTGCTGACCACCCAGACCACCTCCGGCGCGCTCTACGAGGTGGACATGCGCCTGCGACCATCGGGCGCAGCCGGGCTTCTGGTCAGCTCGCTCGGCGCCTTCCAGCGCTATCAGGAAAACGAGGCCTGGACCTGGGAGCACCAGGCGCTGGTGCGCGCACGGGTGCTGGTGGGATGTTCGCGCCTGGCCGGCGAATTCGCTCGCGTGCGCGCCGAGGTGCTCGGTCGTCAGCGCGATATCGAGGCGCTGCGCGTCGAGGTCAGCGAGATGCGGGCGAAGATGCGCGACAACCTTGGCAACAAAAATACCGCAGCCGGAACGGCGCCGAACGCCTTCGAGGCCACGTCCTCCTTCGATCTGAAGCAGGACGCCGGTGGTATCGTCGATATCGAATTTATGGTGCAATACGCGGCCCTGGCCTGGTCGTGGCAACACCCGCAGCTACTCGAGTTCACCGATAACATCCGCATTCTGGAAGGTCTGGAGCGGGTCGGTCTGATGGGCGCCGAGGATGCCGCGTTGCTGCGTGAGGTCTACAAGAATTACCGCTCGGCGGCCCATCGCCAGGCGCTGCAGAAGCAGCCTGGAGTGGTGCCGGGGGATCAGTTCCAGGATGAGCGACGCGCTGTGATGCGCCTGTGGCGCGAACTGGGATTGAGTTGAATGACGGGGCTGCGGCCCCACCTAATTGTGCGAACCGTGAAGCGAATTTGAGGAGCAGGCAAGATGTCGATGTCCGACCGTGATGGCGTGATCTGGTACGACGGCAAACTGGTGCCGTGGCGCGAAGCCAACACCCATGTGCTGACCCATACCCTGCACTACGGCATGGGCGTGTTTGAGGGTGTGCGTGCCTACAACACCCCGGACGGTACTGCGATCTTCCGTCTGCAGGCGCACACCGACCGTCTGTTCGACTCCGCGCACATCTTTAATATGCAGATCCCTTTCACCAAGGAAGAGATCAACGAAGCGCAGCGCGCCGCTGTGCGCGAGAACGGCCTGGAAAGCGCCTACCTGCGCCCGATGGTGTTCTTCGGCAGCGAAGGCATGGGCCTGCGCGCCGCTGGCCTGAAGGTGCACGTGATCGTCGCCGCCTGGCACTGGGGCGCCTACATGGGCGAAGAGGCGCTGGAAGCCGGGATCAAGGTGCGTACCAGCTCCTACACGCGCCATCACGTCAACATCGCCATGACCCGCGCCAAGGCCAATGGCAACTACATCAACTCGATGCTGGCCCTGCAGGAAGCCATCTCCGGTGGCGCCGACGAAGCGATGCTGCTGGATCCGGAAGGCTACGTGGCCGAAGGTTCGGGCGAGAACATCTTCCTGGTCAAGGACGGTGTGGTGTACACCCCGGAGGTGACCTCCTGCCTCAATGGCATCACCCGCAGCACCATCCTGACTCTGGCTGAAGAGCATGGCATCAAGGTGGTCGAGAAGCGCATCACTCGCGATGAGGTGTACATCGCCGACGAGGCGTTCTTCACCGGTACTGCCGCTGAAGTCACTCCGATCCGCGAAGTGGATGGCCGCAAGATCGGCGCCGGCCGCCGTGGTCCGGTTACCGAGAAGCTGCAGAAAGCCTATTTTGATCTGGTCACCGGCAAGACCAGTGGCCACGCCGAATGGCGTACGTTGGTCAAATAAGCGATTCCTCGAAGGCTCGACGGGGAGGCCTCAAGAGTCCGCCGGTAATCTTGCGAGCTAGAGTCAGGCTAGGCGCAACAGGGGCGAGGGCGTGAGTTTACTGCGGTAAATGAACGCCCGAGGCCCTTTTGCAACGACGCATGACCGACGCGCAGCTGATTGCAGGCGGGCTCTGAGCCTCCCCGGTCGTTTCTGGAAAAGATATGAAGATACTTATCGTTGGGCCGAGCTGGGTAGGCGACATGGTGATGGCGCAGACGCTGTTCCAGTGCCTGAAACAGCGCCACCCCGAGTGCGAAATCGACGTGCTGGCGCCGGAGTGGAGCCGGCCGATCCTCGAGCGCATGCCCGAGGTGCGCGCCGCGCTGAGCCTGCCGCTGGGCCATGACGTGCTCGACCTGGCCACGCGCCGGCGTATCGGCAAGTCGCTGGCCGGCCAGTACGACCAGGCGATCCTGCTGCCCAACTCGCTCAAGTCCGCCTTGGTGCCCTGGTTCGCCGGCATCCCCAAGCGCACCGGCTGGAAGGGCGAGATGCGTTATGGCCTGCTCAACGATATCCGCACGCTGGATAAAGACCGCTATCCGTTGATGATCGAGCGCTTCATGGCGCTGGCCTATGAGCCCGGCGCTGCGTTGCCGAAACCTTATCCACAGCCGCGTTTGCAGATCGACGAGTCCAGCCGTGAAGCTGCCCTGGCCAAGTTCGGTCTGCAGCTGGATCGTCCGGTACTGGCGCTATGCCCAGGTGCGGAGTTCGGTGAGGCCAAGCGCTGGCCGGCCGAGCATTACGCCAAGGTCGCCGAGATCAAGATCCGCGAGGGTTGGCAGGTCTGGCTGTTCGGCTCGAAGAACGACCATGCCGGCGGTGAAGACATTCGCATGCGCCTGATTCCGGGGCTGCGTGAGGAAGTCAGCAACCTGTCCGGGCAGACCAGCCTGGCCGAGGCCATCGACCTGATGTCGGCGGCCACTGCCGTGGTGTCCAACGACTCCGGGCTGATGCACGTGGCGGCGGCGCTGAACCGCCCGCTGGTGGCGGTCTACGGTTCCACCTCGCCGGGTTTCACGCCGCCGCTGGCTGATCGTGTCGAGATCGTGCGTCTGGGGCTGGAGTGCAGCCCCTGCTTCGAGCGTACCTGCCGCTTCGGTCACTACAACTGCCTGCGCGAGCTCAAGCCACGCCCGGTCATCGAGGCGCTGGAGCGTCTGGTCGGTGAGGCCCTGACCCTGGTCGAGGGCGACTGATTTGCGGGTACTGATCATCAAGACTTCGTCGCTGGGCGACGTGGTGCATACCCTGCCGGCGTTGACTGATGCCGCGCGCGCCATTCCCGGTATTCGCTTCGATTGGGTGGTGGAAGAAGGCTTTGCCGAGATTCCCGCCTGGCATCCAGCCGTGTCCCAGGTGATCCCTGTGGCCATTCGCCGCTGGCGCAAGCATCCGCTGCGCACCTGGCGTAGCGGCGAATGGGCGCGCTTCAAGCAGCGCCTGCGCGAGACCCGTTATGACCTGGTGATCGACGCCCAGGGCCTGCTCAAGAGTGCCTGGCTGACGCGTTACGTGTCGGCACCGGTAGCGGGGCTGGATCGCGATTCGGCGCGTGAGCCGCTGGCCAGTCGTTTCTACGACCGCCGCTACGCGGTGGCCAAGGATCAGCACGCGCTGGAACGGGTGCGCCAGCTGTTCGCCAAGGCGCTCGGTTACACGCTGCCGTCCGGCACGGGTGACTACGGCCTCAACCGTACGGCGATGATGGATGCCGTGGCACAGCCCTATCTGGTGTTCCTGCATGGCACCACCTGGGCCAGCAAGCATTGGCCGGAGGCTGACTGGCGTGCACTGGCCGAGCGCATGGACGAGCTGGGTTGGGCTGTGCGCTTGCCCTGGGGCAACGAGGTCGAGAAAGCGCGTGCCGAGCGCATCGCTGCCGGCCTGATGCATGCCGCCGTGCTGCCGAAGCTGAATCTGGCCGGTGTGGCCAAGGTGATCGCCGGTGCCAGCGCCTGCGTCTCTGTCGACACCGGCCTTGGTCATCTGGCCGCCGCGCTGGATGTGCCCAATATCTCCCTCTACGGTCCAACCCTGCCCGGCAAGGTCGGCGCTTACGGCCGTAGCCAGATTCACCTGTGCGCCAGCGGTCCGAACGCCGGCAGCGGTGACCGTGACAAGCCCTGCTTCGATGGCCTCGGCGCCGAGCGCGTCGGTCTGGAACTGGAGGCGCTGCTGCTCGCGCCTCCCGGCACCCTTTAAGGAGCGGCTATGCAACTGGCCTTCGTTCTCTACAAATACTTCCCGTTCGGCGGGCTGCAGCGCGATTTCATGCGTATCGCCCTGGAGTGCCAGGCGCGCGGCCATGCCATTCGCGTCTACACGCCGATCTGGGAAGGGGAAAACCCCGGCGGTTTCGATGTACGCGTGGCGCCGGTACGCGCGCTGTTCAACCATCGCCGCAACGAAAAATTCAGTGCCTGGTTGCAGGCTGACCTGAAGCGCGATCCGGTCGACCGGGTGATCGGTTTCAACAAGATGCCGGGGCTGGATGTTTATTACGCTGCCGATGGCTGCTTCGAGGACAAGGCGCAGACCCTGCGCAACCCGATCTACCGCCGCTGGGGCCGCTACAAGCACTTCGCCGATTACGAGCGCGCGGTATTCGCGCCGGAGTCGAAGACCGAGATTCTGATGATCTCCGAGGTGCAGCAGCCGCTATTCGTCAAACACTACAAGACCCCGCTGCAGCGCTTCCACCTGCTGCCGCCCGGCATTGCTTTTGACCGCCGCGCGCCGGCCAATGCCGCCGAGATTCGCGCCGAATTCCGCCGTGAGTTCAAGCTGAGTGACGACGACCTGCTGCTGGTACAGATTGGCTCCGGCTTCAAGACCAAGGGGCTGGATCGCAGTCTCAAGGCGCTGGCCTCGCTGCCGCGCGAGCTGCGCAAGCGCACCCGGCTGATCGCCATCGGCCAGGACGATCCCAAGCCCTTCCTGCTGCAGATCAAGGCGCTGGGTCTGTCCGATCAGGTGCAGATACTCAAGGGGCGCAGCGACATTCCGCGCTTCCTCCTCGGTGCCGATCTGCTGATCCATCCGGCTTATAACGAGAATACCGGCACCGTGCTGCTGGAGGCGCTGGTGTCCGGCCTGCCGGTACTGGTCAGTGATGTCTGCGGCTACGCCCATTACATCGCTGATGCTGATTGCGGCCGGGTCGTGCCCAGCCCCTTCGAACAGGAGCAGCTCAACCGCACCCTGGCCGATATGCTGGCCGATCCCGAGCGCCGTGCATTCTGGGGGCGCAACGGCCTGGCCTATGCCGACAGCGCCGACCTGTATTCGATGCCGCAGAAGGCGGCCGACGTGATCCTCGCTTCGAGGTGCGCGTGAAGCTGATTCTCGCCGAGCCGTTCAAGCGCCTGTGGGCCGGCCGGGACGCTTTCGAAGCCGTCGAGGCGCTCGAAGGGCAGGTCTACCGTGAACTGGAAGGTCGCCGCACCCTGCGTACCGAGGTCGAAGGGCGTGGCTACTTCGTCAAGATCCATCGTGGCATCGGCTGGGGCGAAATCGCCAAGAACCTGCTCACGGCCAAGGCGCCGGTGCTGGGTGCCGCACAGGAGTGGCAGGCGATCGCCCGCCTGACCGAGGTCGGTGTGCCGACCATGACCGCCGTGGCCTATGGTGAGCGCGGCGCCAATCCGGCGCGTCAGCACTCGTTCATCGTCACCGAAGAGCTGGCGCCGACCGTCGACCTGGAGCAGCTCAGCCTCAACTGGGCGCAGCAACCGCCAAAGGCCGTGCTCAAGTGGGCGCTGATCCGCGAAGTGGCGCAGATGACCGGCAACATGCACCGCGCCGGGGTCAACCACCGCGACTGCTATATCTGCCATTTCCTGCTGCACACCGATCGGCCGATTCAGGCCAGTGATCTGCACTTGTCGGTCATCGACCTGCACCGCGCCCAGGTGCGCAGCACCACGCCACGGCGCTGGCGCGACAAGGACCTGGCTGCCCTGTATTTTTCGGCGCTGGATATCGGCCTGACCCGCCGCGACAAGTTGCGCTTTCTCAAAAGTTATTTCGCGGCGGCAGGGAACGAGCGACCGTTGCGGCAGATCCTGCGGGAGGAGTTGGCGCTGCTGCTCTGGCTGCAACGCAAAGCCGATCGCCTGCTGGTTCGTTACGCCCGCAAGTACGCGCCGGGAGCAAACCATGAGTGAATGGCGCGTCACCTCCCTGGCCACGCCGCAGGCGGCAAAAGCCTTCGCCAGTCTGGA
>Ga0228674_1002126_pt1 | contig 11165 bp, 8 predicted proteins | sample 1D_rmetaG_FD_189054 | JGI IMG/M metagenome (GOLD analysis project Ga0228674, IMG submission 189054) | Seawater microbial communities from Monterey Bay, California, United States - 1D_r | ecosystem: Environmental > Aquatic > Marine > Coastal | place: USA: California | collected 2016-09-26
TGGCGGCAAGTGCCGCCACTGCAAGGCGCCGATCTCGCTGCAGTACCCGCTGGTGGAGGCCATGACTTCCCTGCTGGTGCTGGCCTGCGTCTGGCAGTTCGGCTTCGGCTGGCAGGGCTTCGGTGCCATCGTGCTGACCTGCTTCCTGATCGCCCTGTCCGGCATCGACCTGCGCACCCAGTTGTTGCCGGACCAGTTGACCCTGCCCCTGATGTGGCTGGGGCTGATAGGCAGCATCGACAACCTGTACATGCCGGCCAAGCCTGCTCTGATCGGCGCAGCGCTGGGCTATCTGTCGCTTTGGGCGGTCTGGTGGCTGTTCAAGCAGCTGACCGGCAAGGAAGGCATGGGCCACGGCGACTTCAAACTGCTGGCGGCACTGGGTGCCTGGTGCGGGCTGAAGGGCATCCTACCGATCATCCTGCTGTCCTCGGTGCTGGGTGCCATCATCGGCTCGATCTGGCTGTACAGCCGGGGCCGTGACCGCGCCACGCCCATCCCGTTCGGGCCCTACCTGGCCATCGCCGGCTGGCTGTACTTCATGTGGGGCGGGCCGTTGGTGGAGCAGTATCTGGTCCTGAGCGGCCTGCGCTGAGGGGATTCCCCATGAGCCGGTATGTGGTTGGCCTGACCGGAGGCATCGCCGCCGGCAAGAGCGAGGTGACCCGGCGCTTCGAGGCGCTCGGCATCGTGGTGGCCGATGCCGACCTGGCCGCGCGCGCCGTGGTGGCCGCCGGCAGCCCGGCGCTGGGCCGCATCGCCGAACGTTTCGGCGCTGACATGCTGCTGGCCGACGGCAACCTGGACCGGGCGCGCCTGCGCGCCCACGTCTTCGCCGACCCGGCCGAACGGGTGGCGCTGGAAGCCATCACCCACCCCGCCATCCGCCTGCTGATGCAACAGCAGTGCGAGCAGGCCGCCAGCCCCTATGCGATTGCCGCCATTCCACTGCTGACCGAGGTTGGCGGGCGGCAGGCCTACCCGTGGTTGGACCGGGTACTGCTGGTGGATGCCCCCGAGGCCGTGCAGCACGCACGGCTGATGCAGCGCGATGGTATCGACGCCGCACTGGCTGACCGGATGATTGCTGCGCAGGCCAGCCGTGCGCAGCGGTTGGCGCTGGCCGATGACGTGGTGGTCAACGATGGGCGGCCGGAGGATCTGCAGGTGCAGGTGGAACAGCTGCATGCGCGGTATCTGGGCTTGGCCGCGGGCTGAGACCTGGCTGCCGGCCAGCGGCCGGCACTACCGAAGCGCGTCCACGCATCGCGCGGCTCTACTCCACCTGTTGCCGCGCGTGGCGGACCAGCTCTCGGGCGCCCAACAGCAAGCCGTCCACCACATCCGGGCTGAGCTGCTGGTGGGCACCGCCCTGCTCGCGTGCGGCTGCAGCGGCGTGCAGCACCTGGACCAGCACATCCAAGCCCGCCAGCGTGCGCCCGAGCCCAGCCCGGGTTGCGGCCTGCGCGGGGCTGAGACCCTGCGCATCACACCGCCGGCCGTCCGGGCCGTCATGGCCATCCATGCGGGCCAACAGCGTCGGCAACAGGTCTTCAGGGTCATCGAGCAGGGCTTCGAGCCGCTCGGCCGCATTGGCAGGCAGTCGGTTGACGGCATCGCCAATGAGGGCGGAAAGATGGGGAAATTCGGGGCGTACGGACATGGTGAGTTCCTCGCAGACGGCAAGCCACCTGCAGAAGCAAGGTGGCGGACGGTGCGGGTTGGCGTACCGGACAACTCCCAGATGGATGAAAACTCCGGCGGATCCTGACGAATCCCCACGCACCGTCCGCCATAAGACAGACGCGGTGCATTGTCCGCGACGCCGTGCAGGGCATCGGAAGCTTTCCATCTTGGAGTTGATTTCAGGACGCCAATCCCGGCCAAGGCACCCGCCCCGGCCCAGCCATCACGCCACCTCACAAAGCGCATTTCTGTAGGGAAAATCGCCACTGCAAGGATTCGTGCAACGACACACGCCCGAGGCGCGCAACGCATCACATAGGTGTCGCGATGCACCTCGGTGCTGAGGCGCACCAGTAGCGCCGAGCACGCCGGTTACGACACTCCGCGCGCGCCCTAGGCGGCCGCCTCCTCCGCACGCTGCGACCTGCGCGCCGATGCCTCGGCCACCGTCACACCGGGCGGATTGAGATAGCAGGTGCGCCAGCGCAGATAGCCCCACTGCCAGTGGTACTCGCGCCCGGTCAGCTGCAACGCCTCATCGAAGTCGTCAGGGCGCTGCCGCCAGTCAGTCAGCGCTTCCAGCTCCTGCACCGACATTCCCAACGGCACCCGTGGCTGGAACATCTGCCCGGAGCGTTGGATGCGCTCGCGCTCCTGCCGATGGGACCGCTCAATCGCATCCAGCTCGCGCATCCGCTGCTGATACGCCTCACGCTCGCGCCGCTGCACGTGAACCCACTCGTCATCGTCCAGCCCGAACGGCTTGAACCACGCCCGCGAGTCGTGCACGTATCCATCCAGAAACGCTGCCACGGGCGCCGGCGGGGCCTGCCGCGAGTCCCAGATCGCTTGGATATGGCCATCCAGCCACTGCTGTTCCTTTTTGCCCCGCAACCTCGCCTGCACGAAATCCTGCACGGGAATACCCTGGAACCGAGGCGGCGTGGCCATGCCGTGGTGGGCAGCGAAAGGTTCCTCGGTGCGCAGGCGGGCCGTGGCGTTGTTGTAGCGCATCGCCCGCGCCTCCTGTACCAGCTCGGCATTGCCGCCGCCCAGGTCCGCGCGGTCCTGCGCAGGCGCCTGCAGGTAGCCCGGCAGGCGATCGAAGTCATCCAGATGCTGCCGACGCCACAGCAGGTACTGGCGATAATGGGCATACATCAGCACCGCGGTGCGGTTGGCCTTGGAGGCGGGGGTGCTGGCCGGCAGGAACGGCGCCATCGCCTGCAGGTACGCGTTGTAGTGCTGGCGCAGTTTCGGGGAGACCTCGAACTGAGCGGCGGTTTCCTTATCCGCTTCGTCCATCGGCAGCAACGGCACCCCTGCTGCCAGCGCATGCCGGTACATGTCGCATAGCGGAATCTGCGAAAGCTTGTCGGCATCCTTCGGCGAACGCCCCTGCTCACCGGGCGTGTAGCCGCCGCCCACATCCGAATGTACCCCGGGGTAGATGATCTGCTCGCAGTTCGCGCCGTCCACCAGGTCCACCGGGAACGAACCGCGTACTTCATGCGCAGCCACCATATGCACACAGCGGCGTACATCGGCTGGAATGCGCAGGTCTTCGGCCGACGCCCAACCACCGTGGCCATCGAACATCGACTCAAAGAAGCTCTGCGCGGCACCTACCGACGCGACCGTATCGAACAAGCCGACGAAATCGATCTGCACCGGAATTCCACACAAGCGCAGGGGCCCGGGGCCTGGGTCGCACGCATCGCCGAGCCAGTTGCAGAACACGCGCGCCTCGGTAGCGCCGCGCGAGAATCCGAACACCGATAAACGGATGCGGTCTACCCGGGGATTCTGCTGCTGGAACGGGGCGACCTTCTTGGCCAGAAAGGCACGGCGCTCCTGCAACACCGCGCGACGCGAGGTGTGATCGGCACGCGCCAGATGGGTACCACGCACCCGTTGCAGCGCACCGACCATGTTCCAGAAGCCGCCGCTCAGCGAGTTGCGAAGATCGATTTCCTCTTGCCCCTGGTTGACCGCTAGGTAGTTGGACAGCGACATCCGCGCCGCCTGCGCCAAGCGCTCTACGTCCTGCAGGTGCAAGCGGAGATCGGCACTCATCTTGCGCGCGATGGGGACGGTGGAATCGAAGCCCATCGCGGTCGTGACGGTTGTCTCTGCAAAATGGGTCAAGAGGTGGTCCTGGACCTTCATCAGCATCCAATTCACCCGCCCCTCGCCGCCCCAGCCCGCTGCCGCGCCGGCACGGGCATGCCAGCCGGTACCGGTGTCGCCAATTTCTCTCAGCGCCTCGGTGCCGACGCCTTGGATGTAGCTCGCAAAATTGGTTGGCCGACGACCAATTCCTTTGGCTCGCCCTAGATCATAGACGTCGAAGAGTCGAGACACATTGCTCTCGCTCATGTCCTTACGCTTCTTCGATGCCAGCCTGTGATTACGAGTCCCATCGAAGAAGCAGCCCATTGACACGTCTACTCCGCAATCCGTTTCAGTCCCCATGCGGGAAGAGGAGTATCTCCCTAGCTCAGTCAAACTGAGTTGCGTCGAAGGATCTGACACCGGAGGCGCCACATTTACTCTCATTCTGCCACCCCGCCCCTTGCCGTCACCTCAAGAAATCCATTGATCTTTTCTGGATCACGCTCGCTGTCGGCAAAATCAAGATCGTAAGCAAATTTAGGGAATCCCGGAAAATATGGCGTAGCTATGACCCTTACCTCATCATCAGGGAAATACATAAAGAAGATGAAACCATCCAAGAAGGGCTTGTAGCGCGGCACAAAGATCTCCTTCTCAATATAGCTATGCGGATCCTTAAGGAACATGCTACTCGTACGGTAAGCAACCGTTACTTTCAGGCCCGGATGCCAAAGCCGAGGAAGCGTCACGCAGCAGGTTCGGCCATTGCTACTGGCTCGGGCACGCATCGCACCACCCCACGCATCATTGATGAAGACTTTTCCTAATCCTTCATCAGAGTAGTTCGCAATTCCAATCATCAGATGCATTTCTGACGGCGCGTCGGTGATATCGTGGCCAGACGCAGCGTCAATGATGCGTGGCTTCGGAGGACTGGGCGGTGGTGGACCCATCCTGAAATCCATAAACTTCAGCATCAGGCCAGTCAAGGCAAACAGCGCCAGCCCGAGCAGAGCAGCCCTGACAAGCACCTTCTTCACAACAGCTATTCGCTCAAGGTTGCTCATTCGAATGCACCCTCGGTTACAGGAGATGCGTACACGTTCACCCGCCCCCTGTCGCCTGCTGTCACTTCAAGAAATGCGCGGACCTTTACCCGGTCACGCTCGGAATGTGCAAAGTCAATGTCGTACGCGAACTTTGAGTATCCAGGCTCGTACGGCGTCGCAACAACTCGCACGTGATCGCCGGGAAAGTACATAAAATATATATACCCACCAAGAAATGGCTCATAGCGAGGCACTATCACATCTCTTTCCGCGTAGCTGCTGGGATCATTCAGGAACATGCTACTGGTGCGATATGCCACTGACACTTTCAGTCCCGGATGCCAAATACGAGGGAGCGTCACGCAGCAGATGCGTCCGTTACTGCTCGCGCGTGGTTGCATACCGCCCCCCCAAACATCATTGATGAAGACTTTCCCCAGCCCTTCGTCAGAATAGTTGGCGATGCCAATCATTAGATGCATCTCTGGCGATGCATCAGTAATGTCGTGACCAGAAGCAGAGTCGATGATGCGTGGCTTCGGAGGACCGGGCGGTAGTGGTCCAATCCTGAAGTCCATGAACTTCAGCACCAGACCTGCCACAGCAAGCAGCGCCAGTCCAATCAGAATCACCCTCGTCAGAAACTTCTTCATGGCGTCTCATCTTCGCCATGGCGCCCATTCCTCACGGCAACCTCCTTGATCGTCATCCGATGCGCCAGCGCGGGGTGATCGATGCCTCGGCGTGCCAAACGTGCCAGCACGTGCTCCGCGCAGCGATGCACCTGCGAGGGCAGCGTGGCGTCCGGGCGCAGCACGGGCCGCTGCAGAATGAAGCGCGTGATGGCATCGGCCTGGCTTCCGCTCCGTAGTGCGGCCTCCTGAGCCGCAGTGAACGTCAGTGGCCTGGCGTCGGCATCGAACGGCACTCCCCCCTTGCCGGTCACGCACATCCAATCTCCGATGCGGGTAGGCAGGTGCCAGTCGTGTAGACCGCCCAGTACGCGTGTCCGCTGCGCATCGTCCAGCGCATCCAGCAGACGGGCGGCGGCACGCCCATCGGCCCAGCGCAGCAACCACGGCTGGCCGGTGCTGGAACGACCCTCCCAGATGCCCCGGAGATGTTCGGCCAATGCATGCGGGTCGCCGGTGCTGCGCAGCACCGACAGCATCGGCGCGCCGTTGCTCAGGTCCAGCAGCGCCTGCCAGCAGCGTTCGCGTGCTCTGGCTTCGTCCGGCAGGACCACCAGGCATGGCGACAACCGGTCCAACCCTTTGCCGGTATAGCGATGCGTAAACAGCGGCACCACGTCAACGGCCAGCGCGCGCAGCTGCGTCCAGGCGTCCGGCGCGAATGCCATGTCCAGCAGCGCACAGGCGGGCCGCGCGTCCACACACTGGTCGCCGGGGGCCTGCCACGGCAACCGGGAATGCCGCCACGGATCGATCCACGGGGCGTCAGCCATTCTTCGCAGACCATGGCAGGCCGGCCTGCATCGCCTTCAGCAGGCACTCCACGCAGACCGTCTGTGCGAACTGCGGTAGCGGAAACAGCTCCTGCACCGGACCGGTGAAGTGCCGGTTGCCGGCTTTGATGGTCAATGTGCCTGGACAGCTCACCCGCAGGTGCCCGTCCGCCAGGGTGATCGAAGCGCCGCCGGCCGTTGCGATGTGCAGCGTGTTGCCTGCCGCCAGTTGCGCCTCCCCGTGCTGGCTGGCCGCCACCAGCCCAGCGCGCGCCTGCAGGTGCACGGCGTCTGCCTGCGCCTGCATATCAAGCACCTGTTGGCCAGCCACCACGCTCAACCCGGCACTCCCCGGAGTGCGTGTCGCGCCAGCCAGCACGCCGATGGCCTGGCGGCACTGCCAACGCCCATGGCCGGCAACGGTCACCGCCGAACTGCCGCCACTGGCCAGCAGCGTACTGTGCCCCACCCCCAGCTGGATCGCCTGCCCGGCCACCTGGCAGATGCCTGCCGGTGCGGACAGGCCCAACACCGCCGACCCGGTTGCAGGGATGTCTTCGTCAGCGCCCTGCAGCCGCTGCGATGCCGCCACGCTGTCGGCCAGGGTCTGCAGCACGCTGGCACCGTCGCCGTCGGCGGCGTGGCCGCGCAGCCGCACCGTACGTTGCTGGCGTGCAGATTCATCAAAGGAGTGCGCCAGCACGAGCGTCTGCCGCAACAGCGCGACCGGCGCAGCGCGCAGACCAGCCGGGGTGGACGCAGAGCGCTGCATGCTGTCCAGCCACAGGCCTGCCGTGGCACGCACGGCGCCCCACGCGTCGCTGCGCAGCTCGAATCCACTTCCGCGCAGGCTGCCGCGGAAGTTGTGCTGCAGGTGACGCAGATGACCCATGCTGATCGCGCTGTGGCATTGCGTTGTGCCAAGCCGTACCTGCAGCTGGTCGTCGCTGTCGTCGAACTCGAGACTGTTGCCGCCATGGCCGTCCCAGCTCTGCGAGCTGATGCCCCATACGGCGCCGGCATTGCGCTGGGCCGATTCAGCCGCGCCTGCAGCATGCCAGCGTGGGGCGTTGCCACCGGCCAGGTTGTTCTGGGCACTGCTGCCAGCATCGCTGGACAACGCCAGCGCTTCAGCGCGTGACTCGCCCTGGCCGTTGTAGAGCGCACCCATCACGACGGGGCGGCAGAGGTCGCCGTTGATGAAGTCCACCATCACTTCCTGGCCGACGCGGGGCAGGAATTGGCTGCCCACGCCGGGGCCGGCAAAGGTCTGGGCGACGCGCAGCCAGCCGCTGTCGGCCCTGCTGTCGGTGGCAAAGCCGAACCGCACACGGATGCGCCCGTTGCTGTCCATATACAGCGGTGCACCGTCATCGCCGCCGAGCACGGTGGCCAGTTGTGGGCCGGGGGCCGTCGACCGCCCAGCCCTGCCATCCGGAGAACGTCGCCATCGACGGTCGTACGGCATGGCCTCGAAGCGATTGGCATAGCCCAGCCTCTGCGCGCGGTCGGCAGGCACGGTGTCGGGCAGTGCGTGCAGCGGCAGGTGCTGCTGCAGTTCGAGAACCTCAGGCAGCGTGTTGACCGCTGCGTGCTGCACCGCTGTAAGCAGCAACGCGGGTACCGCTCGCTGGCCGGGCTCTGGCAACACCTCGAATGCGTAGCCGGGCTGGAAGTCCGGCTCGGTGCCTTCGCCGGTCCAGCGCCGCTGCTCACACAACGCGGTTTCGGTGTCGCGCATCACCTCGGCCAAGGCCTCGCGCGAGGTCTCCCACGCCGCGTGGCGTGCCGGCGAATAGTCCTCCAATGGGCCACTGGCCACAGTGCGCACAGGCAGGCTGGCCGAAACCACACGCAACGGATCGTCCAGATCTGCTACCCGGGTCATGTGGGTCGGCACGACGCGACAGGTCTCATGCAACAGCGCGATGCCCGCGTCATCGGGCACGCGCTGGGTCTGGTGCAGCCGCCGGGGCCGTGACAGCAGCGAGCATCGGGTACTGTCGCCGAAGATCATCAGTGTATGCCCGCCCGGTACATCGGGCAGCGTGCGGATGCACCAGCCCAGGCCTTCATCGGCCATCAACTGCTGCAGGAAAGCCATGTCCGATTGGCGGTACTGCACACGATAGCCCCGGCAGCGGCGGTCGATTGCAGCAGTACTTCCAACGTGCCAGGACCAATGCGCCAGCGGCGCGTGCACCGAGAGCACGGTGCTGATGATGCTGGCCACGTCCTGATCCTGGAACACGCGACTGTGGCGGCTGTCATGCAGCCAGGCGGTCCAGTCGGCCAAGTGCACGCGGTACCGCACGAGACGGCCTGCGCAGGCCAGGCGCTCGACACTACGGATCAGCCCTACCCGGACAACGTCTGTACCGTCCGGCAGGCGTGTGGTGATGCTTGCCGGCCGGGTCACCCAATCATCCAGGCTGTGCTCGCATGGCTCGCCCAGCAGATCGATCTGGCAGCGCAGGCCTTCGGACAACGATTCGCTGCCGTGCCAGCGCTCCACGATCAACCGCAATGCGGTGGGACCGCAGAATCGGTGGACGCGCGACGACGCCTCGTGGGCAGCAACGAACGATGATCGGTGATCCATGGCAGTTCCTTGACAGACACAGCGCGCGAAGAAACGCGCTTTCCATGCTTCAAGCCTTGGCGGATCAATGCCGGGGACGCAATCCGAAAAGTTTCTGAAAAGCGTCGAAGATCAATTTCTGCCCGGTATTACAGCGCTTGCACGATGCATCGCGGGGGCGTGCAGCCGTTGCCGAGCCGCCAGGAAGGCGGAATACGACAGCGGCTGCGGGGCGGCACCTGAGGCGCGACGACTATTGCAGCGTCGCCGAACCCCGATTCCTTTCGGCCTGCAACTGCCGTTGTGCGTGGCAGGTCAGCTCCCGCGCAGCCAGCAGCAGGCCACTCATCGCATCGGCGGGCACGACCTGCGACGGGCTTCCCCGGGTGCGCGCGACATGCACGGCATACATCATCCGGGTCAAGCTCGTGATTCCTGCGACGGTGTGCCGGATGCCTGCCAGCGTGCCAGCCTCCGGGGAACTCAGCCCGGTGCGCTGCGTAGAACCGTCGATGTCCATCTGCCCCTTCAGCATCGGCATCAGGCCATCGGGCCCGGACAGTACGTCCTCGACGCGCTGGGCGATGTCGACGGACAGCTGGCTGATCGATTCGCCGACCAGTTGATACAGGTTCGGGTAATGGGTGCGGTATGACATGGCGCAGCTCCTGGCGGACGGCGGGTGATCCCGGCAGAAGCATCTGACTGTCTGCACGTCGGTCCGTCAGGGGGCAAATGCGCCAACAGCGCAATCAGATCGCCGAACCGTGAGCCCTGACACGCACCAGCGCCACAACGCCCGCGGAGATCGCGAGCCGGACGGCCCCGAACAGGCGTATTCGTGCTGCGTACGACAGTGGATTCGCGCGCTGCGTGGGGCTCACGTGCCGACCAAGGTCGGCACCTACCAAAGCAGGGGCCCTTACAACGGCTTCGGCGAGAACGTGAGGGTGGCGATTACGCCGCGCTCGCCGCCCGGGCGCACGCTTACCTGCCAGCCATACAGATCGCACAGGCGGCTGACGATCGACAGGCCGATGCCGCCGCCCTGCGAATGGCCGGCATGGGTGCCGCGATAGCCCCGCTGGAACAGCTTGGCTGCATCTTCTTCGCTCAGGCCCGGGCCGCTGTCGGTCACCGAGACTGCGTTGGCGCTCACATGCACGCGCACTTCGCCATCCTGCGAGTACTTCACGGCATTGCCGATCAGATTGCCCAAGGCCACCGACAAGGCTGCCTCCGGCGCGTCGATCACCAGATCGCGTTCGCCTTCCAGCGCCAGTTCCAGCGGCTTGCCACCCAGCTGCGCACGGTGCGCATCCAGCAGCTGCTCGGCCACCCTGGCCACGTTGCTGGTGCCCTGCCCGCGCTCGTTGCGCGACAGCAGCAGCAGCGCGCCGATCAGGTCGCTGCACTGCTGTTCGGCGCGCTGGATACGCTGCAGACGCTGCAGCACCTTCTCATCCAGGCCGGGACGGGTCAGCAGCAGCTCGGTGGCGCCGCGGATCACCGCCAGCGGCGTGCGCAGTTCATGGCTGACGTCGGCATTGAACTCGCGGTCGCGCTGCACCACCTCGGTCAACCGCGAAGAATAATCATCCAGCGCCTGTGCCAGCTGCCCCACTTCATCGTCGGGGAAGCGCGGCGCCAGCGGTTCGGGATCACTGGTGCCTCCACGGTACGCGCGCAGCCGAGCCGCCAGGTCCGAGACCGGCTTCATCACCTTCGACGCCGACCACCAGCCCAGCACCAGCGACAGCACACTGAATACCAGCACCGACAACACCAGCGCGCGGTTGAGCTGTTTGCCACCGCGCACGCTGTCGGTCATGTCATAGGCAAGGAAGAACCAGGCGTCATCGCTCTTGCGCACCGCCAGCTTGTAGGCATACGGCTGCCCCTGCTCGTCGGTGCCGCTCAGGTTGTAGTTGCCGGTCTGCAGATCGGCCCATTGCGGCCAGGACTCGCGCGCTTTGTCGAACTTGTCCGCCGAGTAGGCGTATGCGCGGATCTGCTGCACCGGCACGGCGGGGTTGCGCCCCGGGTGCTCGTAGAAGCGACGCGCGTACTCTTCGATGTTGTGGTTGATCACGTCTTCCACCAACTGGTTTTCCACCCGCATGCGGGCCCAGTTGGTGGCGAACGCGAACAGTGTTGTCAGGCAGAAGCCCAACAACACGAACGAGACGATGATGCGGCTGCGCAGGCGCCGCCGGTAAGGCGTGCGCCGACGCTCCCCTTTCGCTGCCACCGAATCAGGCTTCCGGGG
>Ga0228674_1002130_pt1 | contig 11154 bp, 7 predicted proteins | sample 1D_rmetaG_FD_189054 | JGI IMG/M metagenome (GOLD analysis project Ga0228674, IMG submission 189054) | Seawater microbial communities from Monterey Bay, California, United States - 1D_r | ecosystem: Environmental > Aquatic > Marine > Coastal | place: USA: California | collected 2016-09-26
GGAGGGGAGAGGGAGGTGGCAGTTTTAAGCTCAAAGGCATGGCTCAAAGATCTATTGAATAATATGGACCCTACAAAGAAAGAACTCGTGAGACGCATTCATGACTCTGTATACACATTACAAGGAGAAAAATCTAATATTCTATTCGATGAAAAGCCAGCAATTTATGATGACAAATTAAAACTAAACGGGGAAGCAGCACCATGGGGAATCTGTGCCAGACTTCGTCAGGCCGTTAAATATACAGGAGATGCGTTGATGGCATCTGTCAGTCGCGAGTTCCTAACCAATACATGGCAACCCAAACGCGGCCATACCGATGGTATGACTCTCAAACCTAGAGAACCGTTAATTCCAGAGGTTGATGCACTATATCGTGAAGCTAGAACATATGCGTGGACATTCCCCGATGCTTGTGACTACCATGCATCTGATAGCTACACTGCTCATACAAAGAGAACATATTCACAACGAACATGGTATCATAATGACACATCCTCGGTTCAACAAGAAAGCAGCTTAAACGTACCTCAAACTGGAACACAGTCCATACCGAGAGAAGCCGATTCAAGTAATAAAAATGTTGACTACGAGCTTCCAGACCGTATGGACAGCATGGGGCAATTCAATGTAACCGGAGAGTACCTGCGAACGTTAAACAAGGTTGAGAATGAGATTGCAGTCCAACCAGGCCTGGCCAAAGACCTTTGTGAAAAGATTGAGCCAGGACTTTCGCCTCTTGACAAGGGATATATCTACAAGTATGCGTTGGACGAGCCATGGGTACCGGGTAAAAGGCTAATTATTCCTTATAGTGGCAATTCGTATACTACAACATATTGGCTACCAAGCCACTACAAGGTAATTTTAGACGAAAACAAGGACGTGCCCTTTTACAAAGATGCACCTGATCTGAACTTACCAGTCTATAATTCAGAATCTCCGCGTCCACTCTTATCAAAAAGAAAGAATCCAAATATTTCCATCAAGTACCCAGAAAGTGGTGTCAGCCAAGAGATCAGCCTTGAAGTGTTAGAGGCTCTACACTTACAAAAAACGAACAATGCCACTAATCTCATATTTTTACCACCGCGGCGTCCCGTATTTGGCGAGAGTATGTATAATTTCTCTTCGTTGGCTTGGATGAGGAGTATGGTTTCTATTTCCAATCATAAAATAATAAGCAAAAGGATGGAGCTGAACCAGACTATAAGTGATGTCAACCGGCGAACGGGCTTTGAAAAGTTTCTGGACTTACCTAAAGGTGGTTCTCCGACTGCATTGAACTCGAACAGCATTTTTGTCATCCTGCTGTTCAAGTGGTTTGCGCGCAATGGTATAACAAGTGATATCGCGATGTCTTCAAAAACAGACAATGATGAAAACGTGATCGTAAATATCGAAAACAACGGCTGGCATACGCATTACCCTGAGACCTGGTGTAACGAAGAGGGAGAAAAGGAAGATACTCCCATCCCGGCCATAGGTATCTTGATGGATGACTATAAAACTGAGTTTGTACGGATGGTGCTAGACCGTCTAGTGTATCACAGCACGGAACACACTGTTATTGATAATAAAGACCACGACGAGTTCATTGCGTACAACCCCAACCATAACAAACGGTCTATTCAGATTGACACAGCGTGCTTGAACGACAAGTGCAAAATATACGACACGATAAGAAAGAATCACTTACTTCTATCGCGCCTGCGTCAGTCCAAGTTTCAACTAAAGCGCTCTGGTTCCAGTCTATTCTTGGGTGATCAAAGCAGAGTTCATAAAGATACACGCGACAACTCTATTTTTCCGAATATACAAACGAAGCCGAATGCAATTGATGTTCTGAAGAGACCATTATGTGAATTTCTAAACGCCGAGACACTCACTTATAAAACCGGAAGTGACAAACTCTACATGATGTTTCACCGGCTCACTTTTTACTGCCAACATCATCTTACTCAACCCCCTGTCAAAGACGCTACTCTAGAAGACGCGGTTGCTGAATTAACCTTTGAAGATCAGCTATCTAAATTTCAGAGCATGCATTCGAATAAGAAGTTGACAGATAAGGAACGCTCATGGAGAGAAGACGAAAATAAGTATATTTCCAACCTCAATTTGTGGAATCACGACAATAATGGATTTGGAGATAACATCTTTGAGCATTTCAATTTTAGTGACAAATTCATACCTATAATTAGTGTCTTTGGAACCGTACAAGAGATGGTTGATAATGATACGTCAATGTGGCCATACGTCAGGAGAGTTGAAGGAGTGGCCTTGTTTACAGACTTGTCAGACCAACATTCCGACGTCTTCAATTATATACTGTTCAATTATGGAGAGCCTGATGGGATTTCCCTTTTTGAAGTAATTGACGATTCTTGGATAAACAAGGTGAAGAAAATTAGTAGTAGTGACGCTGGACGTGAGCTGAAGGATCGGCAAGTAGAATCTGAGAAAAACCATCGTAAATTGGTCATTGAAGCCATCACAATACACAATTCCAATGCAGCAGCGTGTCAGTTTTACATCAATGAAGCAAAACAACAACAAAAACATCAATCGGTCATACCGATATTGGAGCAAACCATCACAATGTTTGAAAATGCAATACCGGATCCACACCCGGCTGCGGGAAGCGAGATTTTTATTTTTACTGAGAACACTGATCCTGCACAGAGTGAAGAAACAGCTTCAGACTACGACACGGTACATTTTCCATTTTGTGATGTTGTCAAGACGCTCATGTATTCTCTGGCAGATGCGGCAATAATGCTTTACTATGCAAAAGCCATGGTTGATCTCTTTACAGCATTATCAAATCTTGGAAAAAAGACGCCAGATACTATTATGTCAGTTTTAAACATACAAAAAGAAAGAGTTCAAATCGAGTTTTTCAAGAAATATAAAAAAAAATTGTCACAAGTGCGCAGCGTTGGATTTCTTTTCGTTGAACACAAATTCGGTCTTGCAAGATCAAAGAACGAAACCGACATGACATCAGAGGAAGAAACCGATATGACGAGTATTTTTGCAAAAGAAGATTTGGATTTGACGCAGCTTCAGCTTGAAGCCTTAAGCTCCCAACAAGACGATCACGGCGCGCCCCTTCAAATATTTGAGAGTCATTACAAACAAAATCAACAGTTATTAATAGATCTCTTGGAAGATACACCGAAGACATACCGTCGCTTTCTCAAAGACGTCCTATACAAGAAGAGACATCCTTTAGCATCTGATGTAGATATGGAATACCTTAAGGATATGCAACACTATGATTTACAAACGGCTGTGCAAAATAAGTTTATCAGTCCACGTGAACGTCTTGAGCACATACAGATGGAGGCACGTGAATACAGACGACAAATGGAGGAGGAAAAAGAAAGCAAGAGAGTGTTTCTTCTTGATTCTTCAGGGAACGACATGTCCCCATACGAGCTTGAGAGAAAAAGACAGCTTATTGAAAATAAAAAAAAAATGGAAGCATTGACTAAAGGTATGGAACCACCATCTATAAATTTGGTAAGTTCAGAGCAACCTTCGAGAGAAGAAGAAAGAGTTGAAAGGCCATATCCAGATCTACCTCCAGATCTATCTCCAGATCTATCTCCAGACTCGCCTTCTGTAGTTCAAGTCTCTTCAGATCAACCGTCATATAATTTTTCAGGTACATCTCCGGTGTCAACACCTTCAGACTCACCTTTGAATACACCTTCACAACTGGATGAACCGCAATCTCCAGTTGCGGATGTAGAACACCAAGAACAAAATCGAAAGAGAAAAGCGAAAGGACTCTATTCTGGAGCTAGTTCTACTGCTCCAGTACTGATGGATGAAACTCTCGAAGAAGCGAGTAAAGAAGGAGGAGGAGGAGCGGCCGGAGGAGCGGCCGGGGAAGCGGCCGGAGGAGCGGCAGGGGGAGCGGCCCAAGGCGCGGGCATGGGAGTCCAGGGTGGCGGAATAAAACGGAGCAAGTCACGTCGCAGAAGCGTACAAGACATGAAACGCGTTAAATCGACTGGCGCTGCCTCTTTTAGACCTGGAGACACTGTTTTTGGGAATCGACCTCGAAACACTTTTGATAGCAACGAGGGTCGGTTTCCAGAGTTGTCCTACCGAGGGCAAGCAAGTGCAAGTAATTATTATTATAATGAAACAAGTGCATGCGTCGGCGCGAGTGACGATCGCGTGGAAGGGCGTTTACAACGCATGGTACTCGATCTCCCCAGTGCGGAACACATCGAAAGAACGACGGCGATGATAACGAAACTGCTGAAGGAACATCTGGTCATGTGACGAAGGGTCGTTGCCTGATATGTCGCAAGCAGCGGTGCTCTTGTCACATGACAAAGCGCGATGTTCAGAAGTTGCTGTCACAAACCGCTCCTGCACGCATGACGAGGTCATCCGGAAATCGTACTGCTTTCAGAGCAGGAAGAGCCAAGCGACACGGATGCAAGCTGCGTGGCGTGACCAAGTTGCTGGAGGGCCGCGTCTGGTCAAACGGCACCCTGCCGCGTCGAGCGACGTTTGGTACCGAGAAGAAGTACGGGCATTGGAAGGGACCGAGTGGGGGTCGGCGTAGAGGCAGCGCGGTTGATGCTCAGGTCTGTCGCCTCGCATGCATGGGTAGCGCGAAACGACAGCGCGCCAAAAAGCTCAAACTGGTGGACATGGTGTTTCGCGCTCTAGAGGCGCATGGACTGTGTCCGGTCATGGGTCAGAGGGTAGTGTGCGATGCCAAGCGAGGGCTTGGAACCGCGATCGACCTCGTGTGCACTCGTGGAGACTCCCTTGTGTTGGTAGAGCTCAAGACGGGGTATTCGGGCGACCGCACCATCGCCGCGACGAAGGGCACGGTTCGTTCAAAAATGAAGCCTCCGTTTACGACCGCGTACGACACGATATTGAACAGACACCTGGTCCAGCTCACTGCGACGACGGCAATGTTTATGAAGGAGGCGTCGACGTTGAAGCGACTGACGACGTTGGGAGTCCACGCGGTGGAGTCCTTGCTCGTGTACGTCACCAACGAGCACGTTGAGATCCACGAAGTTGCAGATTGGTGGCTCAAGCGAGGCGAGAAGTTGCTGAGTGTCTGTGGGGGTCGTTGATGCGAGCTTGAGCCGCCTTGTGCGGCACGAAGACTCACAATGGGAAGAGAAAGTTGTGTCGAGCGCCGTGGTTGTCGCGAATGTGGTGAGTGTGGCGCCCGGCCTCGTGAACACGGTGTCTGTTCTGACGGAAACGAAGTCTGTTGCGATCGACGGGCCCGTGGGTAGGTGTGAACGTGATGGGATGGGATTGCGAGCTGTGAACAATCTGCGTTTCGTCAGCTTATGTAAATTGACGAAAGATGCGTCCAGAATCTTTTTGTACCGCCGGTACGCGTAGAAAAGGGCGAGCTGTGAACTGTTCACAGTGGCAAGAGTGGCAAGACGTCGGTTACGTAACGTTTAATCAATCAATTAATGAGCGATTAGCAATCACTATAGTAACCAAAAAGCCGTTACGTAACCGACGTCTTGCCACTCTTGCCACTCCTAAACGGTTTCAAATGCCCTTTTCTACGCGTACCGGCGGTACAAAAAGATTCGGGACGCATCTTTCGTCAATTTACATAAGCTGACGAAACGCAGATTGTTCACAGCGTTCCATATATGGGAGGTGTAAACAGTAGCGCCGAACCTGGCAACAGGAGCACCGACGCCACGCCTGTAGCACCGGGCGTGCGAAACACCGTCCCTGGCGCGCCGTTTTCCGACATCGCACGTCTCGATACGGACCTGTTCCATGTCGTTTTCAATCAGAACGAGGGTGCAAAGCGACGGCATGACGCAGAGCGTGTGATGTGCAACAATCGGCGTTTTGTCACTCTTTCTGCACCGATTCAATCCGTCTAGATATGACAGTTTTAACGCACACTAAAAGAGGAGGCATACGTCTTCTTCATGTCAGTTGCGGATACCTCTTCTTGCGTAAGAGAGACAGCAAGGAGCTCTACGGCAACGCTCCCGTTTTTGGGAGGACTGCGCTTTCATGACTCTCACACTGCCGTAAGACTCGAAAATTTGCCATGCCTTTCCAAGTTGGCGGCAGAGCAGTTAGCTTGCGACGACGAATTGCTAGAAGACATTAATGAGTTAAATGAGTGGAAAACATTTGCTAATCGACTGCACATCAAGGTTCGTGGCGCCGCGTTACAAAAGTTGGAGTACAACGATTTCAACCGGATAGTTGGTATCAATTTAGAGCAGGACACCGCTTTTGAAGGAGTTGACATTGGGATCGAAAACGCACCTTATAATGACGAATATGAAGCTCACTTTGCCGACGACGAAGGAGTTAGTGCCGATACTCTTTGGGAAAGTCTTTTGAACCCTCTAGGTAATGTGCAGCTAGTCTATTCGGACCCGTCAAATAATAATCAGTATGAAATTAATTTCTACTGTGACAAAGATGATGCTGATATAAACATGTCCTGGGAAGAATATGTCTCTCGCGAAGAGGATCGCCGACAAGGTGGCGAAGAGGAAACTCAGTTTATCGCCAAAACACTCGTGTCTGACTTGTCGACTCCGCCACACGCAAAATACAAAGGTATGAACGATACGCCCGGAGATAAGGATATCGAACAAAAAGTCATCTTTAAATACACCAAGAGTAAACAAGAGCCCAGTGACGACAACTCAGAAGCATCAACACGTCGGGATATGGACGGAGATCTTATCATACTCAAAGAGGTGCGTAATGTAAGACTCTTTCACCTTTTGTTTCGCATTCAGAAAAAAGCAGACGATACAAGCCAACGTGATCGCGACCAAGAAAGGAAACGGAAGATACAACGTCTTTTGAAGAGTAGGAACGAGATCCTGCGTAGCCGAATGGAGCAAGAACTGCAACAACAAAACGGCACAAGTTCTTTATTATCGGCGAGACCCCTCAACACTTCCGACGCGACCGCACGCAGATCGGCACATTCCACCTCCGTCGCAGCGGAGCGGTCTGGGTGCACGTGAGCCACGCGTCGTGGTGTTGAATAAGAGGTGGGCATGCCGTGTTGTGCGACACCGAGGCTCACAATGGGAAGAGAAAGTTGCGTCGAGCGCCGTGGTTGTCGTGAGCGTGGTGCGTGTGGCGCCCGGCCTCGTGAAGACGACGTCTGTGCCGCCGGAAGCGACGTCCGTCGCGATCGATGGGTCTGCGGACAGGTGTGAACGTGCTGGGATGGGATTGCGAGCTGTGAACAATCTGCGTTTCGTCAGCTTATGTAAATTGACGAAAGATACGTCCCGAATCTTTTTGTACCGCCGGTACGCGTAGAAAAGGGCATTTGAAACCGTTTAGGAGTGGCAAGAGTGGCAAGACGTCGGTTACGTAACGGGATTTTGGGTTTACTATACTGATTGGCAATTCATTATTAATTGATCGATTAAACGTTACGTAACCGACGTCTTGCCACTCTTGCCACTCCTAAACGGTTTCAAATGCCCTTTTCTACGCGTACCGGCGGTACAAAAAGATTCGGGACGCATCTTTCGTCAATTTACATAAGCTGACGAAACGCAGATTGTTCACAGCGTCCCATATATGGGAGGTGTGAACAGGAGCGCCGAACGCGGAGACGGAGCACCGGCGACACGACCTCCACGCTGGGCGTAAAAAAAACCGAGACGCTATGGAGCCCTGGCGTGGCAAATACCACTCCGTACCTTACGTGACAATTTTTTGTAATAGAAAAACGCTCACGGTACGCCACGTACGCCACGTATCAGAACATGTATGCCAGTGTCGTTCAACTCGTCCAACGTCACACCACAACGTCCAAACTCATCACTGTTGCGCGCCGCTATTCCAGTTACGACGCTTCGCTGCATTGAGCTAAAAAACTCACGCGTTTCTACCCACACTCTCCGTGCATCTACGGCAAGTGGGTGGCTGTCGTCGTACGTCGTCAGTGGAATACGGTAGAACGCATTTCCAAGCAAGATTTCATTTACGGGAAGATATATATTCTTCTCATCTGGCACGAGGCCATCTAAAAGCGCCTTCAGCCGGTCACCGTGATCTCTGTAAAAGACGAGACGTGTCGAAGCGTCCACGAGGCCTGCTTCCAGCGCAATCGGAGAGTAGGTTTGATGCACAACGACGATTTTTTCGGAGGTGACTTCAATGGACGCCACGTGGATGCCTTCCATCTGCAAAGCATAGCAGTGCCCCAATTCGCCCACTGATGTGGACATGGGATACCATCGTATACGGTCTACGTTTACCATACGTGGCAGCACCGGATTTATGTTGCAACGGGTGCCTTCTGCCCTATTGGACACCACGACCGTGGTACCAGGGCGTTCGAAAAAAGTGTACCCACAATACAAGAGTTCCGACGGAGAATAGCTAAACGTATGAATGGCGTTCTCGAGCGAGCGCAGACGACTGGCTTGTTTGCTTTGGACAGTAAGGAAATGCTCCTCCTCAGCATCAGAGGTTTCGTGCGATGATCCTACGCAGTGCTTGTCCAGTGTTTCCCCATACATCGAGCCTACTGTCGAGAACGAAGACGACATTGATTTTGGTACATGTGCTCGTGCTCGTGACATGTCGATTGCCTACGTACATGCCCTTACAAAACATGTGATTTTGAAGACTTATTTATAGTATATGAGCAGGACGTTTTGAGGGATGTGTGTGTGCAGGTGTCTCGACAGCGCGGACAGTGCGTGACTGTCGAGCAAGCACGCTGGACGGAGCCGGAAACACCGAATAGTGTCTTCATCGAATTCACCACCACGAGCGCCGTCGACCCTCCTGGTAGTTCAAGAGAGTGACGTAGACGTCGTCCAGCGCATCGTGTAGCTTTGCCCAGACGGGGTGTCTGCCCCAGAGCTCTTTGTCTGCGAAACAAGGCTGTCGTCAAGGCCGACCGTCTGGTTGCCATCACAGGTGCGCGGGGCACACGAGCACATCAACCACCCACCGACGTGTTCGAATCGTTGCGGTCCACATAGCTCTTCGTTCTTGAAGGGCTTCTGTCGATTGTTCTTTGTCTTTAGAGGAGAGCGAGACGTGCTTTTCTTCATGGTGTCCATCATTCGTTCTGTCGTCAGCTGTATGGAGGGGTCCATCTGCCACTGCATGCTCGTGAAGTTGAAGGCACGACAGTCGAACTGGATGTTGTGACCCAAAACCACGCCGCCCTTTGACATGACCTCCGAGACGAGCTCGTGGAAGGCATTCAATGCAGTGCGCGCGCATTCGCCTTCCTTGCCGCACCGCGCCGACGTAATGCCATGAATCTTTGTGGCGTCCGTCGACATGCGTACGTTGGGTGGCAGCTTGAGTATCTTGTCGTACGACGTGACCACGCCTTGCGCGGTGACGTGTATGTAGGCTAGCTGGCATATCGCCGGTCTCGACAATCCGGCGGTCTCGGTATCCCAGCACAGCACAGGTACATCCATGGGGAACTGCGTGACATCTATGGTGGGACGATGGCACGGCTCAATCTGCGTTCCCGGCACCGTGCCATCGACGGCGGCGATGGCGTCGTCGTCTCCCTTGGTGGCGACCGCAGCTGTGTCATGCGCGTGCGAGGGGGGCGGGCACGTCTCTGAGACCGCTGGGACCACCGCCTGGTCGATTGCCTGAGATCGGGACGCCAGAGCACACGCACCAAGTCTGTAAAAGTCGCCCGGTGTGATGCGTTCCATGACAGTGGCGGCCGCGCGGTCGACGCGCATGCGGCACACACACACCTGACGCCGCCTCACACGACCCGCCGCGGGCATCTCCTTCAGCGTCAGCACGATGGGGTCGTGGTCCGAGAGACCCACCTCTCCTCTGCGATTGTTCTGAGGCACGGCGAGCTCCATCACATCCGCAACACAACTGCAGGCCTTCAGTGTGTGGCTGTCGACGATGAAGTTGTCGTACGATTTTCCACCCGCGCTGGTGGAAACGTGCTTCGACAGGAGGGGAGGGGCCCACCCACAGGAAGGCAGGCCTTCCACACACTCGCTCGGGTGCACGTTGAAGTCTCCACAGATGACATGCGCCACCTCGTCGAGGTCGCGCTCTGCCGCCGCCTTGGGGTCGAACGGAGCGTGCAGGCGGAGCGAGGACTGGAGCGGGTACCAGCGGAGGAGGCTCTGCAACTGTGTGTCTCGCGAGCGAGCTCTGGAGGACGGGGGTAGGTGGACGTGCGTGACCACAAGACGCTTCCTGCGCTCGAAGCGTGGATCGAACACGAGGAGCGTGAACGGCGCATGGTCCATGGCCGTCCCCTCCACGTGATGTAGGGTTTGCTGCTCTACCACCACCAGCGGCGAGCGCGCAATCGCCACGTGCACCTCAGGGTTGCCAGGACCGGACGGCTCCGAGATGTGGACCGTCCATGTGGACACCGTCGAATCCGCACAGGACGTCATGAGGCGGACCAGGCCGTCGCAACGCATCGCCACGTCCTTGGCAGGAACCTCGCTCATCAGCACCAGGTCAAACTCGCAAAGCAGCGCCGCGAAGGCAACCCACTGCTCTTGAAGGCCCGTACGTCCAGTTCGGAGCTTCAGCGAATTGAAGGACATGATGCGGAGCTGATGACGCCTCACGATCAGGTCGCCCTTCGACTTGACGGCAGCTTGCAGCACGCGAGCTGCACGGTTCGGCCGGTCCGCAACGTCGACCTCGGGCCGCGCGTCGGTGTCAACAGAGAGTGGAGAAGGACGGCGACTCTCCGAGCTCCTGTCCCCAACGATCTTCTTGCTGAGGAGTGTCTCCATCCCCGGATACATTACGCACACCTCGATTTATCTACACGGGCGACGCTCTCTAGCGCGTCTCACATGGGTACAGGTGACTGCTTCAGTTTGGCGACTGCGAAGACGTACATCAAGACTCAGCAGTCGGAGTCCCGGCTGTACGCGCGACTCCGTGGGATGCACGATCCGTCGGATCCGCGGACGCTGGTCCTCGCGTACGGCAGCTGGGGCGCGGTGGCTGGGCGTCCCGGTGGCGTGTCCAACAAGGGCAACGCGCCTTGCACCGGTGTTGGGCTCATGAACAAGCTGGCAAAGCGGTTCGTGGTCGCGTTGACGCCAGAGCAGTACACGAGCAAGACGTGCTGCAAGTGTCTCCACCCGTGTGGTCCGT
>Ga0228674_1002135_pt1 | contig 11148 bp, 8 predicted proteins | sample 1D_rmetaG_FD_189054 | JGI IMG/M metagenome (GOLD analysis project Ga0228674, IMG submission 189054) | Seawater microbial communities from Monterey Bay, California, United States - 1D_r | ecosystem: Environmental > Aquatic > Marine > Coastal | place: USA: California | collected 2016-09-26
ACGCCCAGATCCAGACCTTCCTCGCCGGCGACGACGTGATCCTCGACCGCGAGTTCTTCCTGCACGACATCGCCGCCAGCGCCGCGCATGCGCAGGGCCTGCAGCACATCGGCATCCTCAGCGCCGACGAGCTGGCCGGCCTGCTGCGCGAGCTGGAGGTGCTGGCGCAGGACTTCCGCGACGGCCGTTTCGTGCTGGACACGCAGTATGAAGACGGTCACTCGGCAATCGAAGCACGGCTGACCGAACGCCTTGGCGACGCCGGCCGCAAGATCCACACCGGCCGCAGCCGCAATGACCAGATCCTGGTCGCCACCCGGCTGTGGCTGAAGGAGAAGCTGCAGCGCGTGGCCCAGCTCAGCGCCGAAGTGGCCAAGGTCGCGCTGGACCGTGCCCAGGCCGAGAAGGATCTGCCGATCCCCGGCTACACCCACATCCAGCGTGCCGTGGTGTCCTCGGCCGGCATGTGGTGGGCCGGCTGGGCCGAGGCCTTCATCGACAACGCCATCCGCGCCCGCGACACGCATGCGCTGGTGGATGCCAATCCGCTTGGCACCGCTGCCGGCTACGGCGTGAACCTGCCGCTGGACCGTGAACACACCACCGCCGCGCTCGGCTTTGCGCGCATGCAGATCTCGCCGATCTACGCGCAGCTGTCGCGCGGCAAGTTCGAACTGGCCGCACTGGAAGCACTCGGCGGCGCGACGTTGGACCTGCGCCGCATCGCCTGGGACCTGTCGCTGTTCACCAGCGCCGAATTCGGCTTCGTCGCATTGCCGGCGCAGTACACCACCGGCAGTTCGATCATGCCCAACAAGCGCAATCCGGACGTGATCGAGCTGATGCGCGCGACCCACGCCAGCGTCGCCGCGGCACGCACCGAGATCGAGCAGCTGCTGTCGCTGCCGTCGGGCTATCACCGCGACCTGCAGTCGTCCAAGGGCGCCATCTTCCATGGCTTCGGCCGCGGCCTGTCCGCGCTGGAACTGCTGCCGGCGTTGCTGGCCAACCTGGAATGGCGCGACGACAAGGTTCGCGCGGCGATCGATTCGGGCATGTACGCCACCGATGTGGCGGTGGAAGCGGCGGTGGCCGGCGTGCCGTTCCGCGAAGCCTACAAGGCCGCGGCGGCAGGCGCCGACAGTGCAGGGCAGGGCCGTACGCCGGAAGGCAGCCTGGCCGCACGCGTGTCACCGGGCTCGGCCGCTGACCTGCGCCTGGATGAGCTGCGCGCGCGCTGGCAGGCGCTGGCCTGATGGCGGGCACTGTCTACCTGGTGCTGGCCATGCGCCGGGCCGACTTCAACGCCGCCGCCGTGCAGCCGCACCGTGACTTCCTCGATGCGCTGCAGGCGCAGGGCAAGCTGCAGCTGACCGGGGGCTTCGCCGATGGCAGCGGCGGCGCCTATGTGCTGTGCAATGTCGAGAGCCTGGCGCAGGCGCAGGCCATCGTCGCCACCGATCCGCTGGTGACGATGCACGCTTCCGACCTGACCGTGCACGAATGGATTACCCGCTGAGGCCCTGACCGATGACCCTGCACGCCGCCGCCGTTGCCTCGCCGTTCCCGGAACAGGCCTTGCCGCCCTGGCGGCGCGCGGTGCTGAAAGTCGGCAGCAGCCTGCTGGCCGCCGATGGCGGCGGCCTGTCGCCGCGCCACGCGCTGGGTCTGGCCCAGTTCGTTTCGGCCAACGTGCTGGCCGGGCGCGAGCTGGTGATCGTGTCGTCCGGCGCGGTGGCCGCGGGGCGCGCGATCCTGCCACGTGCCGATGAGCCCGGCGCCGCAATGGCGGCGCGGCAGGCCTTGGCCGCGCTTGGCCAGGCCCAGCTGATCGGCCTCTGGCAGCGCTTCTTCGAACGCCCGGTGGCGCAGGTGCTGCTGACCCACGACGACCTGCGCAACCGCCGTCGCTACCTCAACGCACGTGCCACGCTCAGCGAACTGCTGCGGCTGGGTGCGCTGCCGGTGGTCAACGAGAACGACACCGTGTCGGTGGACGAACTCAAGCTCGGGGACAACGACAACCTGGCCGCCACGGTCGCCGCGCTGGTCGATGCCGATGCACTGTTCATCGCCACCGACATCGATGGCCTGTACAGCGCCGACCCGCGCACGGCCGCCGACGCACGGCCACTGCACGACGTGCCCGAACTGGATGAGGCCGTGCTGGCCATGGCCGGTGGCGCCGGTTCGCGTGCCGGCACCGGTGGCATGCGCACCAAGCTGGAGGCAGCGGCGAAAGCCGGGCGGCTCGGCATCGAGACCTACCTGTTCAATGGCCGCAGCGGTGACGTGGTGCGTGCACTGGCGCAGGATCGCCTGTATGGCACCCGCATCCACGCCGCGCGCAGCCGCGAGGCGGCCCGCAAGCACTGGTTGAGGCATGCGCCGCTGGCCGAGGGCGCGATCATCATTGATGCCGGTGCGGCACAGGCGATGCGCGAGAAGGGCGCTTCGCTGCTGCCCGGCGGCATCACCGATGCAGAGGGCGCGTTCCGCCGCGGCGACATGGTGCAGGTGTGCTGGAACGCCCCGCAGGGCCGCGTCTGCGTTGCCCGCGGCGTCAGCCAGTACGCGGCCGACGATGTGCGCAGGATCGCCGGCCGCCATTCGCGCGACATCCAGGCCCTGCTTGGCTACAACTACGGCGGCAGCGTTGTCCATCGCGACGACCTGGTGCTGCCATGACCGGATTGAAGGACACCCCGATGAGCGGAATCGAAACGCAGGCGCGCGCCTGCCGTGACGCGGCCTTGGTTGTTGCCGGCCTTGGCAGTGAGGCGCGACGCGCCCTGCTGCTGGCGATGGCCCAGGCACTGGAAGTGAATGCCGGGCTGATCCTGGCCGGTAACGCGCGCGACCTCGCCGCTGCGCGCGAGAAGGGCGTGGGCACTGCCATGCTCGATCGCCTGGCATTGGACCCGCCGCGCCTGTTCGCGATGGCCGAAGCCGTGCGCGAAGTGGCCGGGCTGTCGGACCCGGTCGGCCAGGTGACCCGTGACGACGTGCGCCCGAACGGCATCCGCGTGCAGAAGGTGCGGGTGCCGCTGGGCGTGATCGCGATGATCTACGAGGCACGCCCGAACGTGACCGCCGAAGCCGCCGCCCTGTGCCTGAAGGCCGGTAATGGCGTGATCCTGCGCGGCGGTTCCGAGGCGATCCATTCCAACACCGCCATCGCCCACGCGCTGGCGGGTGCCTTGCAGGCCAACGGCGTACCGGCGGCGGCGGTGACCGTGCTGACCGACCTGCGCCGCGAAGCGATGCTGGAACTGCTGCAGCTGCATGAGCTGATCGACCTGGCGATTCCGCGTGGCGGCGAAGGCCTGATCCGTTTCGTTGCCTAGCATGCGCGGGTGCCGGTGATCAAGCACTACAAGGGCGTGTGCCATCTGTTCGTGGACGCCAGTGCCGACCTGGACAAGGCCATCGATCTGCTGGTGGATGGCAAGTGCAGCCGCCCGGCCGCCTGCAATTCACTGGAGACGCTGCTGGTGCATGGCGACGTGGCCGCTGCATTCCTGCCGCGCGTGGCACAGGCGCTGGGCGAGCGCGGTGTGCAGCTGCGTGCGGACGAGCGTGCCCAGCCGCAGTTGCCGGGCAGCTGCGCCGCTACCGACGAGGATTACGCCGCCGAGTTCCTCGACCTGGTGCTGGCGGTACGCGTGGTCGACGATCTTGATGCGGCCATTGCCCACATCCGCCGCTATACCTCCGACCACACCGAAGTGATTGCCACCGAAGACAGCGGCAATGCCGAGCGCTTCGTCAACGCGCTGCGCTCGGCGGTGGTGATGGTCAATGCCTCCTCGCGCTTTTCCGACGGCGGCCAGCTCGGCCTGGGCAGCGAAATCGGCATTTCCACCACGCGCCTGCATGCCTATGGCCCGATGGGCCTGGAAGCGCTCACCGTCGAGCGTTTCGTCGTGCGCGGCGAAGGGCAGACGCGCAAGTAGATCCACGCCATGCGTGGACGCTCTTCGCGGTAGACCCCGGTGCCGACCAAGGTTGGCACCCACCAGACCCAAGTGCCGACCAAGGTTGGCACCCACCGGAGAGAACGCCGACCAAGGTCGGCATCCACCAAGGCAGGTGCCGCCCCAGGTCGGCATCTGACGGGCAGCGGGGCTACACCACCTCGCGGCGGATGCCGATCGGCCGTGCATGTTCATCCATGTGCAGCGTGGCGGCCTTGCATCCCATCAGGCGTTCCGCCAGGCCGGTGCTGGCGCCCAGATCGGCGGCGACCTCGTTGAGGCTGGCCAGCGGGCGTGGCAGGCGCCGGTCGTGGCCGCGGAAGCGCGCACGGTTGTACTCGGCCCAGCCGATCAGCAGCACGCTGGCGCACAGCAGCATCAGCGGCAACGCCACCAGCACGTACGGATCGAGCTGGTTCTGCCGCTCATACAGCTGCTGCCACGCCAGCTGGCCGCCAATCAGCCACGACAGCAGCGTCACCAGCGGCGCCCATAGATAGAAGTAGAAGCCCCAGAATGCCAGGGTGACGAAGCCCCAGGCCGTGCGTTGGAAGCGCGGCTGGCGGTGCGGCTTGCGGATCGTCCGCGAGTCGAAGCGGTTGGATGGGCGTTGTGCGTTCATCGGATTCCCCGGTCAGGGCTGGTCCAGGTGGCGCGCTTGCGGCGACGGCGCAGCAGCGTCTTCGGCAGCGCCACCAGGGTGGTGGAAAGGCTGATCAGCCAGTACGCCATCGGGTACCAGATGACCCAGAAATAGTTGCGTCCAATCTGTGTTTCGTAGCGCCGGTCGATGATCAGGCTGCTGGCGAACTGCAGCAGGCAGACCAGCGCCAGGATCACGCCATGCCATTCCGGCAACAGGCTGACGATGTGCAGCTGCGGTGGCAGCTCGATGAACTTTCCCAATGCCCACAGCAGCACGATGAACAGCATGGTGTAGGCCCACATCACGCTCAGCACATACTCCAGCAGCACCCCCCACATGCGCCGCTCCTTCCAGTTCAGCAGCGACCGCGCATGCCGCAGCATCACTTCCACGCCGCCCTGCGCCCAGCGCAGCCGCTGCCGCCACAGGCCCTTCAATGTTTCCGGCATCAGGATGAAGCACAGCGCGTTGGGCTCGTAGCGGATGTCCCAGTGCGCGCGTTGCAGGCGCCAGCTGATGTCGATGTCCTCGGTGACCATGTCATCCGACCACCAGCCCACCTGGTGAAGGGCGGTACGACGGAAACCGGCGATCACCCCGGAGATGGTGAAGATGCGCCCGTACACGCGCTGCGCGCGCTTGATCATGCCGATGATCGATGAGAATTCGGCCACCTGCAGGCGACCGAGCAGGGTCGAACGGTTGCGGATGCGGGGATTTCCGGTCACTGCACCGACCCGGCTGCCACTGACAAGGTGCCAGACCATCCAGTGCAACGCGTGCTCTTCCAGCATCGCATCGCCGTCGATGCACACCAGGTACTCCGAGCGCGCCGCCAGCGCTCCCATGCGCAGTGCGTTGGCCTTGCCCAGGTTGCGGTCCAGGTGCAGCACGCGCAGCCGTGGATGCCGGGCCGCCAGCGCATCCAGCCGTGCGCCGGTGTCGTCGCTGCTGCCGTCGTCGATGGCGATCACCTCATAGTCGGCCGGATAACGCTGTGCAAGCGCGGCGCCGAGCGTGTCGTCAAGGTTCTCCGATTCGTTGTGGCAGGGGATCAGCAGGGTCGCGAACGGAGGATCGACCATCAAGGGTGGATCGTTGCGCGCGCGTGAGTGGCGCTCGCGCCGGAAGTAGTAGTACAGCCCGCCGGACATCCAGAAGAACGCCATCACCATCGGGTAATAGAAGGCGAACTGGAACAGGATCAGCAGCATGGGATGCATGTCCATGTCACTTCTCCGGGTACGGGAAGTTGCCGGCGGACATCGCCGCACGGGCATCGTGGGTGGAGGGCTGGTCGGCGATGAAGTCGTCCGGGTACCAGGCGAAGTGGTGCACGCCCTGCGCCTGCAGCTGGCGGATCTGCGCACGCAGGCGCTCGGCGGGGATCGGCTGGCCGCTGTTCCAGTCGACGGTCTGCAGCTCGAACAGGGTGTGCTGCAGCTGGGGATCGTGGCTGCGTACGGCGGCCAGCAGCTGGTCCAGCCAGCGCTCCGGGTGCTTGCTGCCTTCCATCCACGGCATCGCCATCAGCGCGGTCTGGTCGTAGGCCTTGTTGAACAGGTCCAGGCGTTGCGCGAACCAGGCTTCGCTCTGCGGACGCAGTACGGGCTCGGCATACAGGTTGCGCACCGTTGCCAGCTTCGGTCGCCAGCGCTGGGCGCTGTCACGCAGGGCCAGGGTGAAGTCGATCAGCGCCTGGGTGCGCGCGCTGCCGCCGTCGCCGGAGGACAGCGCGGGAAGTTCGGTGTCGCGCAGGTAGCCGTCGTCGTGGAACAGCAGGCCTTCAAAGTACGAGTTGACTGCCAGGTCCTCGTAGATGTCGAGCATGATCTGGCGCGCTTTCGGATTGGTGAAATCCAACCGGTACATGCCATCGGCATCGCCGTTGTGGATTGCCAGTGCCTTGCGCTGCATCGGATCGGGCAGTTCGAAGCCGAGCACCGGCAGCCACGCGTAGACCTTCACCCCGGCGCGCGATTTCAGCTGCCACGCGACGCGGCTGAACAGGTCCGCGCGCATCGGCATGTGGCGGTTGGGGAAGTACAGCGCATCGGCGGTATTGTTGCCATCGGGGTCGGCGAACGCCTGCAGGTAGACGTGGGTCGGCGCGATGCGCTTGACCCGCTCGATCAGTGCATCGAGATTGCGGGCCTGCTGTGCGGGGTCGGGGTCATATACATCGTCCAGGTCGATCTGCAGCGCGCGGATGCCATCCAGCGCGACGTCGCGGCGCAGTTCGTAGGCCAGGCCCTCCACGGTCGGATTGTCACTGACCAGGAAGCGTGCCAGCCCGTGCAGGTCGCTGGCCACCGGCGTGCTGCGGCCTTCCAGATCGAATGAAACCGGCATGCCCAGCTGCTCGGCGATGTCGTTGCTCAGCTGGTTGTAGGCGGCATACGGCCAGACAATGGCCCGTGGGCGCACGCCCAGGTGCTGCTCGATGCGCTGCACGCTGCGCGAGAGGTCGACGCGCAGGCGTTGTTCGTACTGGGCTTCACTTTCGTAGCTGTGGGTGGCCGGGCTGTAGACGCGGGTCACCACCGCCGGCGTGGAGTTGCCCTGTGGATTGGCGAGCACGCCGTGATGCAGGTCATCGGTGTGGCTGGCCACTTCGATCAGGCCACTGTCATGCATCTGTTTCAGCTGTGCCCAGGTGACGAAGTCGTCATGCCCGAACGGGCGGTAGCCATAGTCGATGGTGCGTCCCGGCGCCATGTCCACGTAGTCGGTGATCACCGCCACCAGCGCCGGATAGCGGTAGGCCTGGAGCAGGGGGAAGGCCTTGTCATAGACACTGCGCAGGCCGTCGTCGAAGGTCAGCAGCACCGGCTTGGGCGGCAGCGTGGCGCGGCCCTGCGAGGCCTCGATCACCTGCGACAGCGAGACCGGGTGGTAGCCGTGCGCGCCCAGCCAGTCCAGGTGCGCGGCGAAGTTCTGCGTGCTCACCGCATAGGTATCGGCATCGCCCTTGGCGGCCACCTGGTCGCGGATGTCGTGGTAGCTGAGGATCAGCAGGCCGTTGTCGATCGCATCGAGATGCAGGGCCTGCTGGGCGAAGGCTGGCGGTGCAACGGCCAGCAACAGCAGCACGATCAGTCGCAGGATGCGGGCCATGTCAGTCTCCCCAGCGCAGTGCGGCTTCGAAGCCGATATGGCGCTCGCGACGGCCGTCGTAGACCGGTCGCGACCAGCGCACGCCGTACTCGAACACGCGCCCCGGACCCAGCTGCCATTCGTGCATGTACGACACCGACGGCACCAGCGCACTGCCGAAGCCATCCTGCCAGTAGTCGCCCAGCGAGACCGTCAGCCGGTGCCGGAAGTGGCGCTCGTAGTGCCGCCACAACTGCTGGTCGATGCGCAGGCCGATCTCGACCATGCGGTCGCGCTTCGGGTTGAAATAAGGCGCGTCGTCGCGGCTGCCGCGACTGGCATACGCGCTTGCCAGGCCGTCGATCAGCCAGCGCGGACGCGTCAGCAGCCGTTGTTCGAGGCCGGTACTGACCAGTTCGCGATGGTTGCCATCGTCGTAGCGGAAGCGGCTGGCGCCGAACGTCCAATGGGTGAGTTCGCTGCGCCGGTAGTCCACCTGCGCGCTTACGCTGTCGGCGGTGATGCCGGCCACGCGGGCCTGCATCGAGGCTTCCGGATCATTGCGCGCGGCGACCAGCCCGGCGTGCCAGTAATCATTGAACTGCCAGCCGACGCCTACGCGCAGGCCGGTGTCGCCGATGTGGTCATTGGCCCGCAGTACCGCGGCTTCCGCATCCAACCTGCCGAAGCGGTAGCGCACGCCAGCCCCCAGCCAGAGCGGGTCGATGCGCTGGTCCTGGAAGTCGATCGAGCGGCGGTCGGCGAAGGCGAACAACCGCCAGCGGTCATCCAGCATCGGCGATTCGACTTCAACGCCGTAATGGCGATCGTTGTTGCCCAGTGGCGACGTGCCGCCGCCGCCCGAGCTGCGGCCGATGTCGGTCCATGCCTTCAGCTGCCAGCCGCGATGCGCGCGCCACGCCTGGTCCATGCGCTCGACCGCGGGTTGGGTGGGATAGCGCGCGATCAGATCGTCGTGCAGCGGTCGTGCCAGGTCATCACGCTGCAGGGCGACGTAGGCTTCTTCCATGCCCAGGCGGGCTTCGATGTCACGCGGGTCCAGCGCATGTGCCATCTGCTGCCGCTGCAGTGCCCGGCGTGGCCAGCCGCGCATCATGTACACGCTGCCCAGCGCACTCTGCAGGCCACCGTTGCCGGGTGCGATGTCGACCATCGATTCCAGGTCGTGCTGTGCGGTGCGCAGATCGCCACTGTAGGCACGCACCATCGCCAGGTTCAGGTCGGCCTCGTAGCGCGACCAGTTCGGGTACGGTGATTTGCCATTGCTCCATCGCCATGCCGGTTCCTTGTCGCGCCAGGCCTGCAACAGGTCGATGGCCTTTTCCTGCTGTTCGCTTTCCAGGTAGGCATAGGCCAACTCCGAATGCGAGGCGTCGCGGGTCGGGTCGCCGGCCACCGCCGCCTGCAGCACCGGAATGGCTTCCTGCGGATGCAGGGTACCCATCAGCGAATCACCCACGGCGGGCAGCACGTAGTCGGGCAGGGTGTGGCCTTCGGCCTGCAGGGCCCGTGCTTCCTCGCGCACCTGCGCATGTCGGCCCAGACGGTTGAGCAGGATCAGCCGGTCCATGCGGATGCGCAGCGGCGCCTGCGCCGGCGGCGTGCCTTCGCCCCCGAGATAGCGCTGCATGCGGGCCAGGGTTGATTCGGCCTCTTCCAGGCGGCTGTCTTCGCTGCTGCTGTAAGCCAGGCTCCAGACCACCAGCTTGGCCAGGTAGTCCCCTTCCAGGCGCTGCTTCTGGGCAGCGTCGAACAGCTGTGGGCGCTGCTGGTAGAGCTCCCAGGCCCGCCACGCGTTGCCGATGTCGCCCAGGGTCAGTACCCGCAGCTTGAACAGCAGATCGTCGTTGGGCTGCTGCTGGCTGGCGCGTTCGATCGCACCCAGCGCATCCAGCCAGCGGGCCTGGTCGCGGTAGCGGCCGATCTCGGCCAGCGCCGCGTCGCGGTCAGGCGGGGCAGCGCTGCTGGCCCAGGCCAGCGCGGTGCAGGCAAGGCCGACGCAGAGCGCCAGCCGGCGGTGGACAACCATTGGGGACCCCCTTGGCTTCCGAACCAGACAACCTGTAAAAGTGTGACGCACATCACATGCCAGCTTTTGGCGTGGCCGTGGCCCGCGTCACTCCCTTCGTGCATGCCGCCCAGCAAGGACGGGTACAACCCGGACAGCGACCTGCAATGTCTTGTCTGAAACGAAAGTCCCCCGCACACCGAGTGGTGTTCCGGGCGGCGGCGCCGCCCCCATGCCCCATGCCCGATGCCGGCACGCGGCAAGGATGGGCATTCGTGGGCACTATCCGCCGGGAATTGTCAGTCCGGCGTCAAAATGCGCGTGAAGGCTGTGCACCTGTGGCCGGGGCCGGCAGGCGGCCCCCAGCATCACCAGAGGTCTTCCAGTTTGCGCGGCTTGCAGGCCACCCAGGACGCGCACAGCATCAGGGTGGCACAGCCGAACAGGAAGCTGAACGGGAGCGTCCAGCCCTCGCTGACGGTGTGCAGCCAACCGACCAGGAAGGGCCCCAGGCAGCTGAAGCTGTAGCCCACGCCCTGCATGAAGCCGGACAGCGCCGCCGAACCGGTCGGGGTGCGGGTGCGCAGATTGATCAGGGTCAGCGCCAGCGGGAAGGTGGATGGGCCGACGCCCAGCAGGCAGGCCCACAGCAGCGGTGCCTTCATCGGCGCCAGCAGCAGGCCGGTGAAGGCGATCACGAATGAGAAGAAGCCGATCAGCACCAGCGGGAACGGGTTCTGCAGGCGCACCGCCATCGACGGAATCACCAGCGAGGGCAGCAGGCCCAGGGCCGAGAACACCGCCACCATCACGCCACCGAAGGCGGGCGTGCCACCGGCCTCGACCACGATGCGCGGCAGCCAGGTGAACATCGAATAGGTCATCAGCGAGGTCATGCCGAACATCAGCGTCATGCTCCAGCCCAGCGAGGTGCGCCAGACCTTGCCGTGCGGCTGCGCGGTCGGATCGGTGGCATCGGCCTGCGGCTTCGGTGCGCGCGTGGCCAGCACCAGCCAGGGCAGCGCAGCGGCCAGCGCCAGCAGGGCCCACATGCCCAGCGACACGCGCCAGCCCGCGGCGTTGGCCACCGGCACTGCCAGCAGCGCCGGCAGCATCGTGCCCAGCTGCAGCACGCTGATGTAGAGCGTGCTCATGGTGCCGACCTTGTTGGCGAAGTAACGCTTCACCAGCGGTGGCACCACCACGTTGCCGATGCCCATGCCGGCCAGTGCCACCACCGAGCCGAACAACAGCGTGCCGACATTGCCGGCGCTGGAGCGCAGCAGCAGGCCGGCCATCGCCATCACCATCGCCAGCAGCGTGGTGCGCTCCAGGCCCAGGCGTCGCGCCAGGGCCGGCGTGGCCACGCCGAACACTGTTCGGCGTGGCCACGCCGGCCC
>Ga0228674_1002137_pt1 | contig 11145 bp, 18 predicted proteins | sample 1D_rmetaG_FD_189054 | JGI IMG/M metagenome (GOLD analysis project Ga0228674, IMG submission 189054) | Seawater microbial communities from Monterey Bay, California, United States - 1D_r | ecosystem: Environmental > Aquatic > Marine > Coastal | place: USA: California | collected 2016-09-26
TCCATTAGTCCTTGCCATCAATGTCCAAGACCCCTCATGGATTGGAGCTTCAGACAGGTAGTTGACGTACTCTACCTTGCCTTCTTCCTCACGGGCAGTGAACACCTTCTCATGCCGACCAGTAATTCTTTTAGATATTGACTGCGCGAGTCGGTGGACCGACTTGGGAATGCGGTACGACTGACTAAGAACCTCGATGTTGTCAGAACTTTTGTTGAACTCTGATACTTCGACCCCTGTCCATCGGTGGATAGCCTGATCATCATCCCCTGCAATCCAAACAAACTCAGACTTTTCCGCAATCTTTCTTGCCATGTCCCACTGCAAAGGGGTGAAGTCTTGAGCCTCATCAATAAACAAGTAGTCCAGATTCGGAGTCTCGCCGTGCTCGATAAACTTCTCGATCATGTCTACAAAATCATACTTGTCTGTAGACATTTTGTATTCAGCTAACTGTTTAGATAACTGATCCAATTTGGCATGGAACAAATTCCAATCGGCTTCCTCATTGTATTCCTGATCGATGCTTATCTTTCTCAAACGTGCGCGATTATCTAGCTGAAGATACCGAGCACCCGACCCTCCAACCGTGGGCAATGTAACACCACCGTCTAAAGACGTGTAGTCTTTGCCTTCAAACGTCAGGCCAATCTCTCTGCCTATGTTGGCATAGTCCTCGGGCCCCATGATATCAGTAGTCTTTAGACCCAGACCATGGAATCCGAAGGCATGTGTAGTCTTCATGTAAGGAAAGTCTTTGGGTTCTAGCTTGAACTTACCACAGGCTCGAGCAATCATTTCCTCGATGGCCTTTCTTGTAAAAGAAATAACTCCAATACGAGAGGGATGAGCACCGGAGTCTAGTGCCGCCTCTATCTCTTGTATCAAGCGATAAGTTTTACCACACCCAGGTGGACCTAGCAGAAGCTTACTGTTCTGTATCATAGTCTTTTCCTCTTGGTCGTTGGTTAACCCAATCTTCTATCTCTTCGAGAACCCAACGGCTGGCGGATCTTCTATTGTGCTCACTTCCAAGCACGATAGGTTGGGGGAAGCTTGAGTCAGTTTGTGCCAGTTTGTAAACGTATGACTTAGATACCCCGAGCAGATCGGCTACTTCGGATACCCTCATCAGCTTGTTAGAACGGGATGTCATTTGATATCTCCTTAATTGGTAGTTCAACTTCGCCTTCGTCAAAGGCAGGAATTACCCAACACCTAAGAGTAGATTTTATTTCGCCTTTCGGGCTGCGCTTAACGATGTTCTGCTTGCCAGTGTCTCCACCCATGTCTCGAATCATCTGCATAAGCTGACCTCTGGTTGGCCCAGAGAATCTACGGTGGTGCAGGTACTCCAACAAACCATCGAGTTTAAACTTCGTTGTACCTCCATCCGTCCATGGCTTGCCCATATCCATTTCCTCTGGGGACATGGCTCGTACATGACTTGTGCAGTAGTTACGCAAGTGATCTTTAAACTGTCCTGCGATTGTCAGTTCCGGAGGCACTTCTAAGAAGGTCGCACCCTGCATCAAACTATTGACCAGTTGCTGCCACTTCTGAGGTTTCATAGTCGGAGGCATCATGTTCTTTTGATCCATGCAAGCACGTTGGAACAACGTCTGATTCTGTAGTTGCTCAGTGCTCAACTGTATTCTGTCTCCATCCACGTCCATAAAAAACAGGCGGGGCTCAGACAGCATGATCGTAAGACCGCCAACAGTGACAGCGTCTGGTGCATCATTACCTATCCCAAACTTTCTCGTAGCGCATACTGCAGGATCACAGTAACTCCGCATCGGTTCATCTTTACAGGTGTAGAGATATTCTTTTTTCTCATGCTGCTTTGTGAGATTCACGATCTCGCTCGAGGGCAGAGGCGGACTAGCTAGTGTCCGGTTGTACCCTTCAAACTCTTGTTGCCACTGGTCTGGGCTCTTCATCTTGCAATACCGAGCCACGTTAAACAGCGTGTTGTTTCTGAACTCTTCCACAGGTCCATCTGAAAACAAATGCTCGAGGCAAGGAGGTCCATCAGTAAAGTGTTGACGGGGCTTGGATAAGCGCATCCCCTCAAGGTCGCTTAAAGATACCCTGGATTTATCCACTGTGTCTAGAAACTCGTCTAACTCCATAGCCTCTGTTTTAGAATTAAAGGCATACCTTTGTGGTAGATCCGCGTTAAAGTATGGCATGTTGATAAAGTTACCAACGTCCCCTCTCTCCGCGATGATGGTGTCCTGTTTGGGAAACACCTCACAACCACTGTGCCCTAATGCAATGGACATCTCAGTCAAATAATCTCGTATGTCTGCAGCTTGTTCCCAATCTTTCAAGAACAAATACAAGTGAGCACCGCCCGACTTGGATCGACAATGAACCAAAGGAAGCTTTAGCTTCTGGATTTTATCCTGCATTTCGTTGTGATTTAAATCGTATACATCTATATCAAGTGCACCGAACTGGCACTTGTTCTCTTCGTTTATAGGGATTGCTCCTACACCGCTCTTCCCGTCGATGTGCAACTGCACTAACGCCTCGGTCAATGGCTCTCGGACAATCATGCTTTTTGAATCTGCTTTCCCATTGCGGCCCACCCGTCCTACGGTTGTAGTACCGTGTGCAGATTTGGCCCCAAGAAAAGAGGCAAGCAATCTTCCTGCTTGTGTCATGGGTGTCTCCTAAAAAAGGCTCACGCTAACGGCCCGTGTCAGCGTGAGCCGAACTACTTAAAACGGGATGGAATCATCATCCGGTACAGAACGCACAGTTGCCTGATGTTCTGGGTCTTTAGCAGCTTTTAGTTCTCCGGCAGCAACACTGCTGCGGAAGGTGAGAGCCTCTTGAAGAAGGTCACGGTCATTGACCAAACCAATCTTCTCGATTGAATAGTTAAACCAAGTACCTTGGTCATTGCTTTCCTCGACAGTGCTGAACTTCCACTGAGTTGCGAACAACGGTGGCAGAACCATGGCCCCTGTCTTCGGATGCTTAACCTTTTGCATTGCAATCTGTGTCTTCCAACGGCGACTGACCTTCAACTGTGTGGACTTCATGTCGATCACGACAGGTTGAGAGATACCATCGGCATCGATCACCAAACAAAAGTGTTGGTCTGACTTAACCAGTTCATTGCCGCTAGGCAATATTTCTTTTGAACCAGAGCGAGTAGTCTGTTGAAGAACCGGATCGGTTGCATCAATCTCACCTTGGAAACCACCGCCCATGTCACGCGGGATAAACTCAAGATACTTTGTGCTTTGATAGCAGGGCAATACTGTGATGCCCTCTTCACCAGAGAACTTATCTCCAGTAACAGTGTTGAACATATCCCCTTGCTCTGCACCTTCAATGTACTCTGCTTCCCTCTTCTTTAACTGGGGAGACATAGCTTGAAGTATACGAACAAACGGGATCTGCATTTCGTCTGCGGCAAAGGATGCACCTTCACCTGCATACTCTAAGATATCGTCCATGATATCGGTTGAGACTGCGGTCTCTTTCTTTTTTGCAACTGCGTTAGCCATTATGATTTCCTCTTGATTACAGCGGTGTTAGAAATGAATGCCCCGAACAGGTCGAGATCGATTGGTTTACCATCAGTGATTCGTTCTTTGACGAATGCTTTCAATGTTGATGGGTGGACATGTGTCTTGGTCTTAGGTTCGAAGCCTCGTTCACGCAGGACGCCGACTGCGTCTCCTGCCAAGTTGTCTTCGCCTTTACCAAACGACACAGTGATATCGTTCTTAATGATATCATCGAGCCCGTTTGATCTGAGCCAATCGAACGCTTGATCTTTGTTCGCGACAGGGATTGATGCTGCCACAATCATTTTACGTTCTACGGTCATACCGTCTACATCCAAACGCTCGACGCCCATCTCATCCATCAAGGCAGGGATGCCTTCAACAGATAGTTTGTGCTTCTCTGCTTTGAGTGCTTTAATGTGGGACTCGGCATCCTCGATCTGGGACTCAACGTTTCTCAACGTGCGTACCAAATGACTAAGCTGTTTGCCTGTCCCTGTATCAACTCGACTGACTGCGTCAGCCTCATCGAATATGTCTTCAAATATATCGTTCATAAGTTTTTCCTCTTCAGGGTTGATTTGTGTGGTAACCTCATGCTATCCACAATATAGACAATAGTGGAGGTATGTGATGGATGTCAACTACAAATTTAAACTTAAACCTTTTGATCACCAGGTAACAGCACTCGAGCAAGGGTGGGATCGTCCTGAGTTTGGATACTTCATGGAGATGGGGACCGGAAAGTCAAAGGTTTTGATCGACAACATAGGCATGTTGTTCCTCGCAGGGCAGATAAATTTTGCATTGGTGATCGCACCGAAGGGTGTTTATCGGAACTGGGTGGCTAAAGAAATCCCAGAGCATATGTCTAACGAGGTTCCGCATCGAGTGATTCGGTGGGTGTCAGGTGGCAACAAGAAACAACAGGCGGAAGTGCAGTCTGTTAAAGAACCGTTCTCTGGCCTGACAATATTTGTCATGAATGTCGAAGCATTCTCTAGTCTCAAAGGAAGTACAGCAGGTAAATGGTTGAGTCGTGCGCTTGGTCCTTACGGGCTCATAGCTATCGATGAGTCTACAACTATTAAGAACCACAAGGCCAAGCGCTCGAAACAACTAATGAAAATTGCAGAAGGTTTCAAGTACAGAAGACTCTTGACAGGGTCTCCAGTTACAAAAAGTCCTATGGATATCTATTCGCAGTTCGAATTTATGCGTAAAGGTTTGCTTGGTCATGAATCCTACTACTCTTTTCAAGGTAGATACGCTGTCACGCAGCGTCGAAGCATGGGCGCTCAAGCTTTCCAACAGATCGTAGGGTACAAGAACATCGATGAACTTACAAATAAGATTGACATGTTTGCCTATCGGGTTCTCAAGAAAGACTGTCTCGATCTTCCGGATAAAATTTACACCGCTCGATACGTTACACTGACAAGTGAGCAGCTAAAGATGTACGAAAACCTACAGCAACAGGCGCTCGTTATGTTCGAGGATGGAGAAATGGTGTCGGCCCCTGCAATTATTACGCAGATGCTTCGGCTGCAGCAGGTAATGTCCGGACATCTCAAGACTGATGATGGAGAAATGAAGTACTTTCCATCACGCCGCATGGATGCCCTCGATGAAATCATGGAAGAACACCAGGGCAAAGCTATTATCTGGTCTAGATTCCGGTATGACATCAAACAAATCACCGACATGCTCAATAAAAAGTTTGGCCCTGGATCTGCAGCAGCATACTTCGGAGACACAAAGGATGATGAACGCAATCAGATAGTAAAGAACTTTCAGAATCCGAACCACCCGCTAAGATTCTTTGTCGGGAATCCATCAACAGCGGGTTATGGTCTAACGTTGACCGAAGCTAACCTTGTGGTGTACTATGCCAATGACTACAACTTGGAGACACGCATCCAATCTGAGGATCGGGCCCATCGGATCGGGCAAAAGCATAACGTTACATACGTTGACCTGATCACAGAAGGCACAATAGATGAGAAAATTGTGGAGTCTTTGAGAGGAAAGATAAACATCGGAGCCAAAGTGCTCGGAGAAGAGGCAAGAGAATGGCTAAGTTTAAAGCCCACGAAGAAATAATAGAAACCATGGTGGACTTTAAGAAAGGACTTCGGACTCTCGATACAGGGACCAAGGTCCTTGCCGAACAGACAGGGCTCGAGGATGATGTTGCCCGTGCATTACTCAGAGGCATGAACAAATCATACTCAACAGTCACGCAGATCAGAGGCTACTCAAAAGAAAAACCCTATCAGATCGAAGGCAAGAATAAAAAAAGACTCCTTAAAAAAGGAGCCTGATAGTTAGAGGCAGGATGCTGCCGCAGTGCATGGAATACCTCAATAATACACGTTAAGTGTCATGCTGTCGAGGTAAAGTTTTAGTGTCGATGTTTAAAGAAAATATAGTTCTAAGCTCCGATGAAGCATTAGGTGCAGCATAGTGCAACAACATACTAGGAAAAACCAAGAGCGTACCTTCCTTTACTATTGGTGTAAAGGTGAGGTCTTCGTCGCTAACAAAATTATTGAAGGGTGCGACGAAAGTTGTTGCTTCGTGTTGAGAAGGATTAAAGTCTACAAAAAGCACACATGAAAAACCAGTCGATCCATGCCTATGAACATGCATAGATTTTTCTTTGCTGTATCTTTGCGCCCATACCGATTTCAAAGTTAGATCAGCTCCCAGGCGGTTGGATACTAATTGGAAGTCCTCCGACAAAAGTTCTCCAAACTCAACTTGATATGGACATCCGTCTTTATCATTCAAATGATAGTCGGTGAAATGATTTTCTTCGTTCGCGTCTGGGTTGTTCCAATCCACCATAGACAGCAACCTTTTTTTCTTTCTATCCCAATCTTTTATCTCAACAACAAACATGGGAATGTAGAACGGGGTCAACATTTCTATCATGATAAAACTAACCTAGTCGCGCCATCATCACTTCCTATTACACCAGTATAAAAAGTGTTGAATGATATGCTAATTCTATCTGAGGCATTTTTATCTTTGGTTTGTCTAGAACTTACCGAATGTTTTAAGTACGAAGGAAATAACATAAGGCAATCTTGAGGTGTCGAAAGTTGCCAAGAAGGCGCGTTATAAGGGTGAAGCTCGGGAGGGTTTACCTCCCAATGATACGATGTTCGCTCCTTGTCGTGAAAAGCTATAGAGTCTGTATCCAAAGTTTGAACATAGTATACTCCTGATATGACAGAGTTAGCGTGGGTGTGTTCGTGATGATGTTCGCCAACGCCAGTATAGTTAGCCCAACTTTGAGTTATACGCAGTTTTAGGTTTGGGTCAGAGGATACAGCTTCCTTTAGGTATTCGGTCAGGCAATGCTCTATATTAGTTTTTAAACTAGCCATACACTTATCCTCTAGTATCGACTTAGTTACACTTATTTTATTAAACCTGTTCACCTTGTTTTCTTGCCCAAGAACAAATTTATACTGCGCCTTCGTTAAAGGCGGAAGTTTGTATTGGCCCAGTGGTGTCGGGAATAATCCAAATACTTGTCCTTGAATCATTATCAGTCCTTCTGTCGAGAATAAAAGTCATGCGCTTGACGTATCAACACTGATAGTTGTCGAGCCATGGACCTCTGTTCTTTCTCTGCGATCAAACGCAGCAAGTCATGATCCTCTTTTATTAATCCAACGTTCTGAAACTTTTGTTTTTCAGACTCTTTCATTTTTTTTCTAGCCATGTCAGCCCCCAGTTGTTTAGTAAATGTTGATTGTACATACACAAGTTGGGGGCTGAACGCAAGTAGTTAGATTTAGTCCGGTAAGACTATGCGGTAAGACTCTGTGCTCTCCAACGGTTGGTTTTTGTCGGAAAGAAACTCGTCTATTCGAGCCATAGCAATCCCATCTTCTTCCAAATGATCTGCTAATTCGTCTGCAGTCCACCACTCAGGGCTCTCAACCATGGTGGCTCGGATCACCGCGAAGTCTTGGACCTTTGGATCTACTGAGACGGTCTTAGATTCTTCGACTTGATCAACCATGGTGGCTCGAACACAACGCCAAGGTATGTGGGCTCTCTTGTCCGCGTAGTTTGGTACGCATCTTGCATCAACCAAATCCCCCTGATCAAAGCCCAAAAGTTTTACAATACGCGCATTGAAGAATACTGCCTCGCCTTCGTCGGTAACACCAAACGCGCTCCTAGCCTCAGTTAAATTTTCAATCATCACATACATAGCTTCTGTATTGAAGTTATGTTCTGAGGTATGAGTGAAGTTTTCCATCTGCTTACGCGCTTGGTGGTTGTTCATGTATGCTGTCCTTATCTTATGCATTTGAAGTTTCCTTTATCGGAAGTTTGTCTCGTTTAATAATATTGCAGACCATTGTCTCCGATACACCCAACAGATCTGCAATCGTAGTTACGTCTAGTTTTTTGTGCAAAAGAATATTTATCCGGCGAGATCTTTCGCCAATCTTTTGCTGCGGAGTAGAAGGAGAACGTTTCTTAATCCCCTTTCTTAGTAATTCCTGGTTGTGCATGTGAGCAATTCTAGGCTTCTTAATAACGTCCATTTGATTCTGTTTAATCCATGCCCTTCGAAACTTGTCCTCTTGTTCCGGTGTCATATGTTCCTCCCTTTCTGTCTGAGATTACTGGTAAATGAACGTAGTTCGTTCACTGCCATGTGGATTTCATTAGTGAGTGAAGGTCTCGCGTCTTTGCGAAACCTTTCTTCCTGCAGATGATCAACTTTATTTCTTAAATAAGTAAGGTTCTGTTCCTCTGCGGGCGTTAGTGTCTTAGTGCATTCTCTCTTTAGGGACATTGTTTAATCGATCCTCTGCTGATTTAGATGAAATTTGAGATAGCATTTTGAATCCGAATGCCATGTCTTGAGGGCTCCAGAATTGAGATGCCATAGTCATGAGAGTAGCAACCACATCGTCTGGGTCCATATCCTCCGGCAATACTCGCATAAGATTGTGAACAAGATGTCCCTTTTCCATTACGCTTTCTGGATAAAACTCAGAGTGAGTGTCCATCATACCATCAAACACTAGAGACACAGTCCAGTATTCGAACTTCTTTGGGTCTAAGTTTAGTTCTGGAAGTATGTGGTCGATCCAATCTTGAACCTCGATCCATGTGTCCATGAACGCGGCCTCGAAACCTGAGTGCTCGGTCTTCGTTGTTACTTGATACACGTTATTTTCCCTTTCTTATCCAATTAATTTCCTCAAGTAACTCTAGCTTTTCAGCGGTTACTTTTTCCAACGCCTTCAGCAGTCTTGCTATCTCGTTGGTTTGCTTTGCCATCTTGGAATATATGGCTGCAGTTTTTTTATCAGACATCTAAATCCTCAAAACCTTCGTCCTCAATATCGCCGTAGCCATTGCAATACTCGCAGTCCTCGAGCCGCGTGTCCAAATATCCAACGTCACGGTTTATGTTGTGAGGTACAGCGTACTCTACCTCGACTTGTCCATGCCCGTCACATTCTGGGCATGGCATTCTTCGTTCTTTTATACTGCTCATTGATTTATCCTTCTCTGTTAAACTCCAACCAATTATGTCCCTCATTATCGATGGCTTCTTTGATTCTGTCCAACTCTATTTCGAATTGTTTGGTGTATCTTTGGTTGTAGGTTCCCGTCTGCTTAGATGCAGCAGACAATTTATCCACAGTCCAATGATGAACTGTGTAGATTATGCTTTCTGAAAGTCTTTCTTCAGAGGGAGCCTGATGCCCCCGTATCGCTCCATTTTTTGTCATGATATCTCCTAGAAATTTGGTTCGCCGTGCTCATCGAGCACTGGCATTCTGAATTTATATTCACGGGGCTCTGGCTTTGGTCGGGGCTCCTCTTCTTCAAGAGGAATAACCCCGAGCCTACGCAGTTCCGCCTCATCCATGGACAGGAATCTTGCCCATGTAATACATCAACGCAATATCTTCGGGCATGTCGTTGAGTATCTTACGGCGAACCTTCTGATTCGGAAGCTTAGTCCAATCACCATTAGTGACAGGTGGATGCCAATCAGATTGGTACACGCCCTCCTCGTTCTCAAACAAGAACAAACATTTCTTCTTCATTGCGCGTTTCATATCCTTCCGAGCAAGGTGCTCGTCCAAACGTTTACCGCACCATGTCTCCAGATTCTCACCCCATCCCTCTGGAAAGAGTTCGCATGGTGCTTCCCGAGGGAATAAGTTCTCGTCATTGAAAGCCTCGGTCACTTCACGCATGACCTTGGACCAATCGCCCTTGTACTTGGGGTCTCGATCCACCCGATCAGGACCACCGTGTCCTTCGTTGCTGACATATGCAAACGACTTACCGTCCACATAAAGTTTGGCTTGATAACAGGCAGTCTCTTGGCTTGCCCATTCAGAATACTTGATTGCTTTTAATTGTAATTGATGTGCCATTATACAGCCTCCTCTTCTGGTGTCCAAGTTGTGTCCACCCCATCGATGAACGTGCCTTCATACATCATGCCTTCGTCTTGGTATGATGCATCTACAATGATGCCCATGTCATGAAGCTTCTCCCAAACTTTGATTGGTGGGCTCCACGCAGTCTCGCAATTAAATTGAAAAGTAACCTCCGCGTCACGTTCTAAAACGTTAGGGTCAGAAATCTCTTGGCTTATTTCTACACTGTAGATGTCCCACTTGGTGTCCCAGTTATCGAGACGCCATTGATACCATGCAGGGGTATGTCCCACATTGTCCTGAGACCAAACCTCGAAAGGCATTGGACAAATAGTCTGGCATAAAGTTTCGTTTTTCACAGCTTCATATATATGAGCCATGAGATATTGTGGTCCAGTAAGATGAACCTGTTGTGCTGTGTGATTAGGCATGTGAGCCTCCTTGTTGATTGAATAGTTGAACCGCTTTGGCGAATCCTCGCGGCGTTGCACTGCGTATATCTTTTGTCCTTTTGGACTTGCCCCCAAGCTTCATCATGGCGGTGCTATAACCATTACCATGATAACGCTCTGGGTCAACAGATACCTTGGTGGGCATACGAAAGTTATTACCAGTCCATAAACAAGTTTTCTTTTTGTATGCATCCCGAGGCGCAATGTACTCAGGCCATCGAGGGTGCTCTGCGGCATTGTCCTCGATGTATCCCCCATACTCATATGGGTGGAATGAATAGTCAGGTTTACGCCACTTGGTAGCCAAAACACTGACAGGATTTTCTATAAAATATGGGACGCCAAGGTCCTCATAAAATCTGGCACAAGTCATGGCATGATTAACAGCCTCATCTTGAAACCATGGGTTGGCCTCTGCTTTTTTCTTGAACCATGCCGCGCCCGAAACCGCGAGGTCTGTGCAAACAGGGAAGGCCATACCAAAGATAACAGGCTGATCCATGAAAGGCAGAGTTCTTTTTATATCAGCAAAACTCTGCGGATCATGCAAATCTGCATGGTGATACTCAATCGACCCATTCCCGATCCTGTGATAATATTCTTTTGTGATCTCATGTGGATCATGCTGAATATCAAAGGCATAACATTCGTGTCCGGCATCAGCCCAAGGTTTCAATGCCTCGCCTGTGTAATCATACAAACTTAATACAACACCCATTAGTC
>Ga0228674_1002140_pt1 | contig 11123 bp, 8 predicted proteins | sample 1D_rmetaG_FD_189054 | JGI IMG/M metagenome (GOLD analysis project Ga0228674, IMG submission 189054) | Seawater microbial communities from Monterey Bay, California, United States - 1D_r | ecosystem: Environmental > Aquatic > Marine > Coastal | place: USA: California | collected 2016-09-26
GCTTTACAAAACAAAGATTCAAGAAAAGATTGTGGATTACTTAGAGCAGGTTTTATCAATACGTAAGGACATGAAGAGTAAATTTAGGCCAGAAGTATTGTTAACTAATGGAAAAGCTTAAAATAACCGAGATTATTAAATTAATCTCTCTTGGAAAAACATTTGAGGCTCAAACACTTGATGGGGCTCTAACTATCAAAATCAATCGTTACACGCCATACATCTGTACGGCGATTCATGATGGACATCAAATTCGTAAGGAGTTAAAAGATAAAATAGCGCTGAACGAATATGAAAGGTGGTATGAAGAAGACCCACATACTGGTCAGTTCATAAAGTCTTTACCTATCACAATCGTAGCGCATGATTCTAGATTCGAATACGATTTAAATCGTGATCCTGAGAATTGCGTGTATGAAGAAGCTTGGGGTAAAAAAGTTTGGAAACGAAAGCTTACAGACAGACAGAAAAAAATCAGCCAACAAAAACATAGAAATTACTACAACATACTTCAAGTTCTGATCCAGCAAATTGAATCTAAATTTGGAGGATGTGTTGTTTACGACTTACATACATACAACCACAAGAGATGGGATCGTGAAGTTCCTCTTTTCAATGTGGGTACTGAGAACGTAAATCAGAGTAAGTACAGAAGTGTAATTGATCATTGGTTAAAAGAACTTGGAAGCATTGAATTGAATAATGTAAAGAATGATACACAGGAAAACGGTGTCTTCTTTGGCCGAGGTTATAACCTGAAGTATGTAACTGAAAACTTTACTAATACGATTGTACTTGCTACGGAGGTAAAAAAAGTATTCTGTGATGAAGAGACTGGAGAAATATATCCTGAACTGATTCAAGAGATTCAAAAGAAGTTGAAAGTAGCAATTACCAACAATGCGCTATTTTACACGAATGATTATTCTACTTGGAATAGTAAATCGAGCTTTAACTTACTTGATAAAGGAGACGATCCTGAATTATTAAAAGTTGACAAAAAACTATTTAATTTATTAAGGAATTTTGAGCTTTTAGCTTTTGTGAACCCTAATAACACTAGGCAAGAACAAAAGAAATACATGCGTAGCAAAGCTAAACTGAATCCGAAGTTTACCTACGCTCCTATCAAAATTCATCCATTTGAATTAAAAAGAGAATTAAGTCAAGTCAATCTGCAAAAAATATCTGATGTCAACATCAGACACATGTACGAAGATGCAGTAAATGCACATTTCGACAAAATTGACATGCTTGGAACTTTAGACAGCAAGAAGTTTTTATATAACTCCTTGAGGTATTTTGGTCGTCCGAGTAACAGGGATTTAAACAATGCCAATTACTTGATACATCTGCCAGAACTTCCTGAAGAGCAAATTAAAGCTCCTTTAATGGATGCAAAGACCTGTGTAGACTATTTCAATAAGTCTTTAGAGGATTACAAAATGGAATGTAATGTTGAATTAAGTAACAAAGTCATTGCTGAAGTGATGGTTCTTAATTCGATTCAAACGGTAAGAGTTCGTCCGGATGCCATGTTCAACAAAAAAGAAATCAACGGCTTAATTGAGCATGAAATCGGAGTTCACATGGTTACAACCAAAAACTCTGCTAGTCAAAAACTGAAAATATTCAACCTGGGATTACCGGTAAATACAAGAACTCAAGAAGGTTTAGCTATTCTTTCGGAATATTTAAGTGGATCCATCAGTATCAAAAGACTGAAGCAATTAGGATTAAGGGTAATCATGGCAGACATGATGTGTAACGGAGCCGATTTCGTTGAATGTCACGATACATTAATCGAAAAGTACAATCAAGATCCTAATGAAGCCTTTACGATGGTTACCAGAATCTTCCGAGGAGGTGGATTCACCAAGGATTACTTGTATTTAAAAGGCTTTGTAGACATTCTAAACAAATGGAATAACAACGAAAACCTAGATGCTTTATTAGTGGGTAAAACCAGTCATTTCTATCAAGATATCATCGAAGAAATGATTCAACGAGAAATGGTAGAAACACCTCACTTTATTACAAAAAGCTTCACTGATCCTAAGTATGATAAAATCAATCAGATTCACAAATACATTTTAAGTGGATTGAAGTAGAATGAGATAATTGCAATTGACTTGGGCTTTTGATTTCATTAGCCTAAGTCAATTACATTTTACTTAGAATCAACTACTTCAACAAAAACTCCATCACATCAACCCCATCAGGATAATCCATTAAACCTGGTTGTTGCGCTTCTCCGAAAGGAATGTAATCTTTACCAACTACACATTGAATTGCGTTGGACTCTTTATTTATAAAGCTTTCTACTTGATCTTTTGAATCGTAGAACTCGTAGTTTAAAATTCCAACGGATGAATGCAAACTTTGATCTTCTTTTAACAACAGCGTACCTCCATCTAAAAACTTATGTCTGTTGATTAATAAGATCGCTTTATTATAATCAACATTGTTTACATATTTAGAATTCTCTCCCACCTTATCAAAATTCATCATAGCTCTGAAAAAGCCATCAAAATCATATTCTTTAGGCACCATAAGTTTGGATACATTTCTACATCCTAAACCGTAGTAAGAGAAAATATCTCTTCCTAATTCAAAGAAATCTTTCTCTGATTCGTCTCCTGACAAAACTGCTACCGAACTTCTATTCTTTCGAATAATGTTAGGATACTTCCCAAAATACTGTTCAAAATACTTAGACGTATTGTTTGACCCTGTTGCTATCACCTTATCAAAACCAGCCATTCTTGATTCTGTAAACTCGACCGTATCTTTAAAATCAGATTCAATTTCAGTCAACTGATGATGAACAAACTTTAACAATAACGGATCTTCACTTGATAGCTTAGCTATTAAATTGTTACCTGAAAGCAAGACAGCCAAGTAATCATGAAATCCAACTAAAGGAATATTTCCAGCCATGATAACAGCAACAGTCTCCTTCTTTTGATTTTCAAGTCCTTCGGTATATGTTTCAAGCCAAGCACTTAAAGCTTCTTCTGAAAGCCACGTAGAAATAGCTGATAAACTTTGTTTAATCGAATCTTCAGTAAACCACAGATTTTTAGCAATTGAAATTTCCAATACTGTTTTAAAATCGTTTGTTAATTCCTGATCGCAAGTTTCATTAAGAATTGACTTTAGTTTAATTCCCAATGCTACAAATGCTTTAAGCCTCTGATTTATATCCATGATAAACTTAGAATAAAAGTTATTGTTGTTATCTTTGAAATACAAAAGTACAATTTAACTAAGAAGAATCATGGCGATTATCATTACTGATGAATGCATTAATTGCGGGGCTTGCGAACCTGAATGTCCAAACAACGCAATTTATGAAGGTGGTGTAGAATGGAGATTATCTGACGGAACATCTGTGTCAGGTGAAGTTACTACTCCAATGGGAAATGCTTTACATGCAGATGACGAGCAAGAACCAAGAGAAATGGATGTGTATTACATTGTTACTGACAAGTGTACAGAGTGTGTTGGTTTTCATGACGAACCACAGTGTGCGGCAGTTTGTCCGGTAGATTGTTGTGTTGACGATCCAGATTTTAGAGAGACAGAAGAAATCTTAAATAAAAAGAAAGAGTTCCTACACCTGTAGTTCTTAACAAATTTATGTTATAAATGCCATGTGCTAATACTAATGCACATGGCATTTTTTTATTTATACTCGCGTGTAATAATTATATTAGTATACCGTTGAATCAGCTAATGAGAAGTTTACTTTTTCTGGTCTTAATCACTGTCTTTTCTGGAGGTCTTTCGGCTCAGAGAAAAATGACTATTCAAAAGCCTTTTGGATGGTATGAAGACACGTTGACCAAATTAAGCAAGGTTATAGTAAACGGAAGAGGTGATTCTGCTAAATATGAAGCGAATAAGACTTTTCTGGGTCTGTTAAAAGAAGCTTTATCAAAAGAAGGTGCTTTTGACTATCCTTTTGATTCGATTACTTATCTAGGTAAACTAGTTGCTCCTGATAATAAGTTCAAGATTTTCAACTGGCATATCAGAAGAGAGAATGTCACCTTCGAATACTTTGGATACATCCTATGCCACAACAAAGCAAAAAACAAATATTACGTAACTCGACTAGAAGATAAATCAGAAACGATTGTTAAGGGAGAATACGCTAAAAAACTAAACAAGGATAAGTGGTATGGTTGCCACTACTACTCTATAGTTGGAAATAAAAAGAACAATTCCTTTTACACTTTGTTAGGTTGGGATGGTAACTATTACAATATGAATCGAAAGATCATAGAAACCGTCCGATTCAACTCTAGAGGTGAACCTTTATTCGGTGGTTCTAAAATCTATACGAAACGTGGTTCTAAACAACGTTACTTCATTCAATACTCTTCTCTTGCCTCTGTATCATTGAGGTACGATAACGATCTTAAAATGATCGTTTTTGACTATTTAGTCCCTCCTCATCCAAGTATGAGAGGTCGTTATGATAAATATCGTCCGAGTGGATTCTACGATGCTTTTGCTTTAGAAAACGGTAAATGGAGATACAAGCATGATATTGATGCTAGAGCCAAAGACCTATCCAACAAAAAAATCAGTCAGAAAAAGATTGAGAAAGAAAATATAAAAAGGCGATTAGAAGCTGAACGACAAAACAATTAGCATGTCATTAAGAGATCTAAGAATAGCTAAGGAAAAACAAGGTATTCATAATTTCAGTGCTGGTCCTTGCATTCTCCCTAACGAAGTAATGGAAAAAGCAGCTGAGTCTGTTGTCAATTTAGATGGTATTGGATTATCCATTTTAGAGATATCACATCGATCTAAAGAGTTTGTTGAGATCATTGAACGAGCAAGATCTTTGGTAAGAGAAACAATGAACTTACCGGATAATTACGAAGTGCTTTTCTTACAAGGTGGAGCTAGCTACTTATCTATATTAACTGCTCAAAACTTCTTAAGTAAAGCAGGTACTGGGGCTTATGTTAATTCAGGAACTTGGGCTAGAAACTCAATGAACGATGCTAAAGTCTTCGGAAACATTATTGAATTTTCAACTAGTGAAAACACGCAGTTCAATACTTATCCTAAGCTAGACAACATCCCTTCTGATCTAGACTACATTCACATAACATCAAATAACACTATAGCTGGTAATCAAATTAAAGACTTCCCAAAAACGGATGTACCCTTAATTTGCGATATGTCTTCTGATATTTTCAGTAGAGATATTGATGTTAGTCAATTTGCTATGATTTATGCTGGTGCTCAGAAGAATTTGGGTCCTGCCGGAGCTACACTAGTCATTGTAGATAAAAATAAGCTTGGACAAACGGATAGAGAGATTCCAAGGTTAATGGACCTTAGAAATCACATTGAAAAGATGTCCATGTTAAATACTCCTCCATGTTTCAGTATTTACGTTTCTCTTCTCAACCTGGAATGGATGATAAAGAATGGTGGTGTTGAAGAAATGAAAAAGAGAAGTATCGATCGCTCTTCTTTACTTTACAAGGAGATTGACGAAAACCCCTTGTTTGATGCACATGTAAAAGATTTAGATTCAAGATCTAAAATGAACATCTGTTTTACGCTTAAAGATGAAAGCATGAACGAAGATTTCTTAGCTGCTTGTGAAAAAGCAAATATTAGTGGTATTAAAGGACACAGAAGTGTTGGTGGGTTTAGAGCTTCCATGTATAACGCAATGTCAATTGACAGTACAATGGCTCTTGTTAAAGTGATGAAAACATTTAAATCGTAATTATGGCAACTGTTCTTCCATTTAAAGCAATAAGACCAAGTAAAGACAAAGTTCATTTGGTTGTTACTAGAGCAATTGAAGCTTATAGCGATGATGTTTTAAATGTGCGTTTGAGAACCAATCCATATTCATTTTTACATGTTCTTCTTCCTGATTTCTTGGCTGAAGAAAAATTCCAAAACCATTCCCGAGATAAATCCGAAGCGATATACAATAACTTTCAATCATTCATAGATCAAAAGATTTTAATCAAAGACAAAGAATCTCATTTCTATGTTTACAGACAAAAATCTAGTCATGGAACAATAACAGGACTTATTGGTCTTGCTGATACGGCTGATTATGAAAACGGGAGTATATTAAAGCATGAAGAAACATTAAGTCAAAGACAAAGTGGACTTGCTGATCACTTAGAAGCTTGTCCTATAAACACGGAGCCAATTTGCTTCTTCTATGAAGACAATACCAAGCTTGAAAGTTTAATTCATACGATATGTTTATCTGAGCCTACTTATGATTTTTCAACGGTAGATGAAAACAGACATACCCTTTGGAAGGTTGCTGATGAAGAATTCACCAAGAGAATTGAAGCGGGATTTAAAGATATAGACCAATATTATATAGCAGACGGTCACCACAGATGTGCTTCAGCAGTTGAACAAGCGTATAGAAGAAAGACAAATAATCCAAATCATAAAGGGACAGAAGATTACAACTTTATGATGGGTGTTTTCTTCTCCGAATCGGAACTTAAAGTATTTTCTTTCCACCGATTGGTAAACAGCTTAAACGGTTTATCCGATAAGGAGTTTATGAATCGCATCAAAGCGGTTTACGAAGTAACTGAACAGGAAATCTATATCACTCCTACTAGTGCTAGTGAAACGATGATGTTTCTTCGTGATCAATGGTACCAGTTAACTCTGAAAACAGAATCTGATAAAATTGCTGCTGATATACTTACCGAAAACGTATTGAATCCAATCCTTGGAATCGGTGACATTAAACACGACAATAGACTTAGCTTTACTCCTGAAACAAAAGATATTTCAGAGATTGAAGAATCTGTATTAAGCGGTGAAAATGAAGTTGCTTTTAGTATTTATCCTCCAAGTACAGAACAGATAAAGAATCTAGCTAAAAACAATAATAGCTTACCTCCTAAATCAACATGGATAGAACCTAAGTTGAGAAGTGGAATGACTGTTTTTGAGTTTTAAAGGATTAGTACTTTAAAACTGTTTACCAACTTTCAGTCCTTTAAAAGCTAAAACCAACCAAGCTCCGATAAAACAAAGACCTCCGATTGGAGTAATTGGTCCTAACACTTTCTTAAAAGATCCAAGTTCAATTACTTCTTGTAAACTGAATAAGTACAAGCTTCCTGAAAAAAAGGTAATTCCAAGTAAAGACAAAACAGCAGCCGATTTCAAACCTTTTACTTTATCGAACAACACACCGATAAAAACCATTACGAAACTATGTACAAATTGATAAAAGACTGCTTTTTCAAAATAAGACTGATACTCTCCTACTAACACATCTTTGAGAGCATGTGCTCCCATTGCTCCGAATAAAACAGAAAGAGCTCCCGAGAGAGCTCCTATAAAAATTATGTGTCCTGAGCGAATGCTTAAGGATTTCATTATCTGCAATAATTTAAGATTTAGACACTTCCATGCTAATTCTTCTGTTCTTCATAGTCAAACCAGTTTGATTAACTACCTTATCTACAAGACCATTTTGAACTTCGAAGAAGCTAAATCTATCTCTAACTCTAATCGCTCCAATTTGCTCTCCACTGATTCCACAGTTTTGACAAACCCAATTGATTAATTGTCCTGTATTCAAGTTATCCGTTGAACCAGCATTGATGAAGATCAAAGTATGACCTGAACTAACACCTCCACCACGGCTTCCTCCACGATCTCCTCTATCACCACGATCTCTTCTTTCACCACGATCTCCTCTATCTCTTCCTCTAGGTCCTCTATCTCTTCCTCCGTCTCTATCACGTCCTCTTCCTCTATCTCTATCACGACCTCTTCCACCACGATCTCTATCTCTGGCGTCAGATTTAGTTTTATTGATATCTCTTCCAGATTTCTTGTAGTAGGCTAAGAAACGACTGAACTCCATGTAGATAAACTTCTCGATAATTTCATCTGCAGTATAATCCTGAAGTTTATCAGCGATTGTAGGCATGAACTTTTCGATTTCGTTTTGATCTACTTCCGTATCCTTAATCTTATCAATTAAAGCAAACATCTGTTGCTCACAAACTTCTTGTCCTGAAGGAATCTTAGCTAAAGTAAATTGAGACTTAATAATCTTCTCAATCTTCTTAATCTTATACAGTTCCGCAGGAGTGATCACACAAATAGAAGTACCTTTCTTTCCTGCTCTAGCAGTTCTTCCAGATCTATGCGTGTATGATTCTATTTCCTCAGGAATGTTGTAATTGATAACGTGGGTAATTGAATCAACATCAATACCTCTTGCAGCAACATCCGTTGCAACTAAGATTTGGATGTTTCTTTTTCTGAACTTATCCATTACTCTGTCTCTCTGATGCTGACTTAAATCACCATGCAAAGAATCAGCGCTATAACCATCAGCCATTAACTTATCCGCAACCTCTTGCGTTTGTCTTTTTGTCTGACAGAAAATCAATCCGAAAATCTCAGGATTTAAATCCACGATTCTTTTCGTAGCCTCGTATCTATCGCGTCCATCAACCATGTAATAAACATGCTCAATATTCTTTGCTCCAATATTTCTTTCTCCAGCTTCAACCTCCAAAGCATCAGTCATGTAATCTTTTGCAATTCTAGCAACTTCTCTAGGCATTGTAGCCGAAAACAACCATGTATTTTTATCACCCGAAGCACTACCTAAAATAAAATCCAAATCTGTTTTGAATCCCATATTAAGCATTTCATCAGCTTCATCAAGAACAACAAAATTGATAGCATCTAATTTAACCGCTCTTCTCTTGATTAAATCAACTAATCTACCAGGAGTTGCAACGATAACACTAACACCTCTTTTGATATCTCTAATTTGCTTATCAATAGAACTACCACCATAAACAGCAGCAACACGGAAATCTTTAATATACTTTCCGTAGTTCTCAAAATCTTTTGCAATCTGAAGTCCTAATTCTCTTGTTGGAGAAAGAACTAATGCTTGACACGTCTTGCTAGACATGTCTAATTTATTGATTAATGGAAGACCAAATGCCGCTGTTTTTCCAGTACCTGTTTGTGCTAAAGCAACAACGTCTTGATCCGTATCTAGTAGTAATGGAATAACTTTTTTCTGTATTGGAGTAGGACTCTCAAACCCCAAATTCTCAACCCCTCGTACAATATCTTGGTTTAACCCAAGCTCTCTAAACTCACTCATATATATTTTATTAAAGCGCAAAAGTACGATAAATTATTCTGGTTAAGAGATTTAGGTAGATACAATCTGACTTCCTAATTCATAATTAAGCGGAATATTAAAACTGAGTAAATCTCTGGAAATTTAATTTATTAGTAATTGGGAGATACTAATAAGAACAACTTAACAATACCTAAAAGGACTATGAAATCAATCTTTACCATTATCTTCTCTTTCGTTATCACAGCAGTTGTAAATGCCCAAATCTACGACGTATTGGTTACCGAAAGCTTTGACAACACTACTAACCTATCAACTGATGGAACATTCGGTAACGATGGTAATAGTGCAGGAGGTGGTTTTATTGATGCTTTCGATGTATCGGCTAATTTCGGTTCTCCTTCCAATGTTACTAGTTATGTTACTTATGAAACCAGCTCTGTTTTTGTTGGTGGAGATGTTGACGGATATGGAGGAACAACACCTTCTTATCTTGAAGTGTTCAACTATACCGTTGATCATGATGACGAAGTTGGATTTGTAGGTGACTTTGCTTTACCTACAGGTTGTAATGGTTTAGATGCCTCGGGGGATATTTTAACTATTCAATATACGATTGACAATGGAGACTCATGGAGCACAGGATTAACCATTACTGCTGACGGATCATCGTCGATGACATTCTCAGATGGAACCATTGCTATCAGTAATGATGGTATAATGAGAACCAAAGAATTTTCTATCGGAACGAACATACGTGATTCTATAGTTAAAGTTAGAGTTGTGATTACAAACTTCACCTCTTCTTCACAAACTTTTGTTATTGACGAGTTCAGATTGGTTAAAGTAAGAGAAATCGTAAAAGCAGAAGCTTTTGACAATACAACAAACCTTTCTACCTCTTCTGGAGGTTCTACTTTTGATGCTCCGTTTGAGCATGCAACATGTGATGCAAATGACATTTATGATGTTTCGGCAAACTTAACTACGCCTAGTAATGTTACCAATTGTTTAAACTATGAAGTCGGAAGTGTCTTTGTGCTTAACCATAGATTATCTACATCCGCTGCAGATGGAGAAGAATTAGAAATGCTTACTTATACAGCTAGTGATAATTACGAACTGTCTTTTAGAGGAAACTTTGCTCAATTTGGTTCAGGTACAGATCCTGACAACAATGTTGTTATTCAATACAGTACTGATGGAGGATCTACTTATACAACAGGATTAACTTTAACCGGAAATGTATCTGGATATTATGATATCAGTGATGGAACCGATAGAATCAGATATAAAAGCTTTACTACAAAAGGTTTTACCATTGGAGAAAACTTAAATGGACAGACGATTAAAATCAGGGCCGTTTTCAATGGTTTAGATAATGATGACGATGGAATTGCTTTTGATGAATTTAAACTAGAAAAATCAAAGAATGCTCCGGATGCTGTTTTACCAGTTGAACTGATCTCTTTTGATGCTTATAGAAACGAAAATGAAGTGAACCTTGAATGGACTACTTTAACTGAAGTAAACAATGACTATTTCGAAATTCAAAGATCTTCAAATGGTACTGACTTCGAAGTTATTCAAATCATAGATGGTACTGGAAACTCTAGCTTTGCTCAAGACTACCTAACTGAAGATGTAGATCCATTACCAGGTTTATCTTATTACAGATTATCTCAAATTGATTTTAACGGTAAAACTACTACCTACTCTTCTGTTGCTATTGAATTCGAGCAAAACAATATTGCTGAATTATCTATTTCAAATGACTTCAGTGAATTCTATCTGAACTTCCAGTCTACTTCTGAAAAAAAATATCAATTAATGATTACAGACAACTTAGGTAGACTAATCTCCAAACAAGTATTAACTGCTTTATCAGGAGCTAATAAAATAGCTTTACCAAACGTAAACAGAGGGATGTATCACGTTTCAATTATCAGTGGGACTCAAGTTGAATCTACTT
>Ga0228674_1002149_pt1 | contig 11094 bp, 9 predicted proteins | sample 1D_rmetaG_FD_189054 | JGI IMG/M metagenome (GOLD analysis project Ga0228674, IMG submission 189054) | Seawater microbial communities from Monterey Bay, California, United States - 1D_r | ecosystem: Environmental > Aquatic > Marine > Coastal | place: USA: California | collected 2016-09-26
TTCGGTTGTAGCCACTGCTGGTACAACTGTCGTTAGATCGATTTCGCTAACGTTAACTCCTGGACTTAATTGAAAAGCCATCTCATTTCTCCTTGTCTATTATGATTTATAGATTTCAAATCTTTGTCGTTATATTTATAAAAACCACTTCTTAGTAGTTGAACCAACCAGCAGGAGTCTCTACCTCTTCCACAAAGTCATCATTAGAGTTGAAGCCAATGGGAAGTAGACTTTCCATCAAATCTTCTTCGTTTCTTTGCTTTAGTTTCATCATTGTATTGATATCTGTTATCTCTCTAAAGAAGGTCTGATCAGTCAGCCATGCAAACAGAACGAGACACATGACTGTATCGTCATGGGCGCCACTTTCTGCTTCATATGAGTTACCCTTTCTAGAGAATGTTGATAGTTCATTTATAGTAAAAAAATCGTTTATAATTAGTTGGTCTTGTTCTGTCATCAGTTTTAGCATGTTGCATCCAACAGCCTTGACTGATTTTGTGGTTCGTATGCCCTTGTCTACATTTTTTCCAAATCCAGCAGATATTCTTTTACCAGAACGACCTGCTGATTCTGTAAATAGTAGAGTTTCTACTTCATAGTCATAGTGCAGAATTTCTGACACTTGTTCACCAATGTCATTTACTTCGATCAATGTGTATGCCTCATTGTACATCTTTATAACAGAGTGTAGAATCTCTGCGTAATCGATCGGAGTGATCATGTTGTCTCTGTATGCCGCTACTTGTTTGTATGGCATCTGTGATACATCTATCACTTGAAATGCTGAATAATCTAATCCTTTACCTCTTGATACATCTACTACTACTATGTATGTTTTTGACTTGTCTGGATAGTCGAATATTCTCAAGTTCTGCTTCTCAGCCACTGGTTCTTTTATCACTAGTGTCTTCAGTTTAGAACCTTCGATAAGTGTGCCAGATGAGCCTAAGAATTGGCATTCGAATTCTTGTGCAAACTTTTGATAGTCATGATCCATTGCTTGCAGTGTTTCTTCTTTCCATTTCTCATCACGCTCTGGTACTTCATACCAAGGCACTTCGATAAAGATATATCCGTTTCTGCCATCCTTGGCTCCCTCACATGTCTTATAGAAGTGATTGAGTCCATTCGGTGTAGAAGTGAATAGAATTTTAGTTGTCTTACCCGATGAGATTGTAGGAAACACAGAAGCGAAAAACTCGTCCCAGTTCTCTACGAATGCTGTCTCATCGATATAGAGGAATGATATAGATTTACCACGAATAGCACTTGACGATGTAGCACCCGCAATGATCTTACAGCCGTTCTCAAACTCAACAGAACCTTTGTTCCATTCTATGACACCTTGCTGTAGCCACTTAGGGAGTGCTTCGTATGCTATCTTGATTCGATCTAAGATTTCACGTGCGGCATCACCTTTGTTAGCAAGAAGTGCCACTGTCTTATGATCGTTGAATAGTACATAATGCAAAATAACAGCGACAGCGGTAGTTGTTTTACCAGCCTGCCGAGACGTATTCACAGTCACACGTCTGTTGTTTGTAATAGCTTCGATGATCTCACGTTGATAATCGTATAACTTGATCTGTATCAGACCATGATCTACATGCACAATTTGAATATATTTCTCAGAAAAGTATGTAGGGTCTTCAGCACATTTCAAGTATTCCTGAATCATATCAGGACTAAATTCTATAGGTGTACCTTTACGCTTGAGGTTTACGTTGCCGTTATAACCTTTTTCATTCACTAGATTCATTATTTCGTAGATCCTTTAGCATCTGCTGTAACTCAGAAGTTGATCCCACGAAAAGATTGTTGTTAGTCACAATACCTGACTTATCTTCTTCGGGCTTCTCTGCTTCTGCTTTCTTATCGCTCATTGATACTAAGTCTTTGTTAGCGTCAACAAGTGTTTTCATAATCGTAGAGACCACTTCATATGCACGTGGATGCTCTGATGCTTTTGCAACATCTAGCATGTCCTCTAGCGCATGTGTTCCCTTTTCGATAACGTTGTAGAAGTTCTCTCTTGCATATTGATAGTCCCTATCTGCTTGATCTTCTGCTGTTTTACCGACAACAACAGTAGAAGGAGTACTCTTTACGAGTTCCCCTTTTAGTTCAGGCTTGATAGGATTTAGCCCAAGAGAGTTACCAATTTCATCATTCATCTGCATCGTCTACCACCACAACATAATCCCAGTTATCATCTATATTTATATTACTGTAATCCACAGTCTGAGAGAGTGATGTAGTAGGCGTTCCATTTGCTGTCAAACCAGGCTGTACAGACACGAATTCGCTAGGCGATGTTGCAGTTAGTGGTTGACTTACGTTTGCCTTAGCAAACTTGATCATCTTTTTATTGGTATTAGGTCCGAAGAAATAACCTCGCATCGTAAATGATAGTGTGTATATCAATGCTCTGCGAGTTAGGAAATCAGCCTCATAGCTATCTTCCATAGATGTGCTATTGAGAATGATGGGTATATCTAGATATAGGTCTAGATCGTCAAGCAACTTTACTGACGGTGTTATGTCAGGCTTGAAGAAAGGTATAATTTGCTCAAGTATACGAGTAGCGTCTTCGTTATACTTTGTCATAATGTTCAACTGAAACTCTATGTCATATGGAGCAGGAACTGTTCTGGTGATCAGGCTGTTAGCTTCTGCCGCACTGCCACCTCTATATCTAAGGGTACTATTGACTTTTCTTTCTGGTGCATAGTTCATGCCAGTGATTTCAAATGACATGCGTGGTAGCGTCATAGCAGGCGCTGAAAGATCGGGATCACCCTCTAGTCTTGCAAGTATCTTTTGAATGGGTGCATAGTTGATAGGCACCTTCATCTTACTATGTACGACACCCTCGGCATTTCTACGCTCAATTTGAATGTCATTGAACAGCGTACCAAATACTGCTACGTATCGTCTTGTTGTCTCGTTATAGAAATGATTACCAAACATTAGAAGTTATTCTCCCCAAACGGATTATCTTCACTGAAGTCTAGTATGTTATCAGCAAACGTTTCTATAGATTCGTTGTCTGCGGTAGCGTCAAATGGTTCTACTGCTTCTAGTTTAGATTGTAACACTTCTAGCGTTCCGCCAATGCCAGACACGTTTACGTCTAAGTAGTGATATGTTCCAGGAGTCTCTGGTGTGAACGATGTGTATGCGTTATTAGCACCAGGTGTGCCTACTAGATTCTGAATCGTAGCAACTGAGTCTTGAGTGGTACTTGGTCCATCATAGATTTCTAATCTTACGCCACTATTTGTGCCGTCTGATTGATCGAATATGTAAGTGCTACCGACAAACAAGTTTTCGAGTACTGGTTGCTCAACTGGATTACTTTGCGAGCCTTCTTCACGTATCGCAAATACGTTATTAGAAACTGACACATTGAATACATTATTTGCTTGCGTTACAAACAAATCTCTGCTATCATATAGATCATCAATAAACTCTTGTCCAGTTTCGAATCTTTCGCCACTGTACTCAAAGAGTTCACAGCGTAAGTCGTATGTCTGAAGTTGACCCATCTGATAGAAGATTGCTTCATGCTCAACGTGCATAACTTGAAACATCTTACGATTCAGTGGGAAGTAAATTAGATCGCCTTCGTTAGGTCTTACTTGCTCTGTACCAGCACCAACTTCAAAATCAAACACTCTGTTTGCTACAGTCAGTGTCATGCTGTCTCTTATCTGTAAACCAAACTTAGATAGGAAGTCGCCCTCTCCTTCGAAACCATCAACATTCTTCACATACATTTCTAGCATGTATGCATCGTTGAAGATGCTTAGACTATCTTCGTTGAAGATGTCATCTTTAGCACTAATCGTTCTAGGTATATACCAGCAGTCTATACCAAAGATGCGAATAGATTCAATGACAAGATCCTCGATGAGTTCTTGTTCCATTGAATTGCTATAATTTTCAAAGTAGTAGTTTTTTGCCACAGTGTCATCCAATCATGTCCATGACTGGAAGCGAGTATGAACTCATCATCTCTTCTTCAAGTCTGGATATTTCTTCTCTTGCATCATTCAAAATCTGTTCACCGTTGAACTGTACGTTCCCAGGAAGAGACATACCAACAAACTTGGTTAGATTTGAGCCCCATTGCATCTTGATCTTTGCTGTAGCATAGTTCTGTAACCATCGATCTTTATACACGTCTACGTATACTGTTGGATCGACAATACGATATGCTTCTATAACAAGATAGTTGCCTGTTTCTAGTTTATCCCACTTAGTGTCCAAGTGGAGTCTATTCACATGTCTGTTGTAACGCAGTGGTGTCTTGCCTACGAGCATCTCCTCCATGAACTGAAGGTTCATCATCGACATGTAGAAGTTTGTCATATTGTAGTTGACAAACTCATGTAAATTGTTTAGTACGAATTGATATTGTACGTTGAACATACCGCCACCGGCAGTGATGTTCGAACCAATACTGAAGACATTGATAGCACCGATAATATTCTCAGGCACGTCAATGTATCCGTTTGTCTTATCGGCATCTGTGATCTGGTGCTTCAGAAATGTTCTTTCTGTACCATCGAAGTGATAATCCCAGTAGTATGATAATGATTCGTCAATACGATCATCTACTTGATCTTGATCGACATTGATCTCAATAACTGGCTTACCTAACTTTCGAAGGCACCACTCTTTGAATTCTTTACGTGTAGTAGGCTGTGCCATTTCTATTTCCCATAGTTAGATTGCTATACACTATTTATAAAGCGTTGTATGTGTGAACTGAGATCAAGATGGTTTAGGATATCTAGCCTTAATCGGATCGATCACGTTTTCTTTCCAAGAATCAACTCCATTATGATATATGTAATCAAGCTGTTCTGCCAAGTCTGGATATTCTTGTTTACGCTGTACTTGGTAATGTGTGTCTTGATTGGACATATCATCCACGATAATATTATCTTCGCTTTCGTCTAGCCAAGCCTGTAACCGTGTCCAGTTCTCACTACCATCTGATTCTATAGGTACCAAGAAAAATAGATCATCTTCATTATCTAGATGAACGCAATATCGGTCTCTTTCATTTGTGATATTTACTTTATTGATACTCATAGTTTTCCTACTTTTTGTTAGTTAGTTATAGAATGAAATAACTGAATAGTCATAGTTACTGGATAGCTTGAATTTTGAGCGGCGTTGCAATATACCTCTAAATTTTTCTGCGTTCCCGTCAGTACCATTCTTGCTCTAAATTCTAATGAAGTAGTTCCTGTATGAGTTGCTATGTTAACAGGTAATTCATAACTTGCTACGCCATTCGACATTGTTTGGAAATTAGAATTTCCAGTATAGCTAGTATTTGCACCAGTGTTCATAACATCTATATACGCTTTGCCTACATATCCATAACTTGGATTGAGACTAGCAAAAGTAAGACCTATTCTCATTAATGGTATTAGAGACGTTTGCCATGGAGCAACATTGAAATTGATATCAGTAATTCTATGCCAAGTGTAAGCGGCTGCTCCTGCAACCCATCCAGAACTGGTGGTGGCTTCATAAGCAGTAGCAAAATGATGTGTTCTAGTTCCAGATGTACCTTGAAGTGATGAAGTATTACTTCTATATGCTATGTTTCCCACACCATCAGATAGCACTACGTTATGGCTCTCAGTCGCAAGAGAGTGAGAGTGTTGTGTGCCTTGAAATCTGCCCACATAAGTGTTATTGGATGCCGTAGTTATGTCATATCCTGCTTCGTGTCCGATAAGAGTGTTGTTAGCTCCTCTGACATTTCTGCCCGCTTGTGCGCCTATCGCAACATTATTATCTCCTATCAATGCGTTTACACGTAATGCACTAGCTCCAATTGCAACGTTATAGCTACCAGCAGTCTTTGCTTCCATCGAATCAACGCCGATTGCAACGTTCTGTGTTCCTGATACCATGTTAGTCATGGAAGTTCTACCAATAGCAACATTGAAATCGCCTGTAAGAGCGGCATCTAGTGCTTGTCGACCTATTGCCACACTCCAATTACCACTCACATTTCCGTTTAGTGCTTCAAAGCCTAAAGCTACGCTACCAGTATTGTCTGCATCTTGGTGTATAATGCCAGTAGTTGCGATATCTCCCGCAACATCTAATTTTCTTCCAGAAGCAGGAGTAGTTCCGATACCGACATTCTGACTCTCATCGATTGTCATAGCGAGAGCGGCGTCCGGTGTGTTGTTTAATCCTTTAGTGTAAAATTCTAAGTTGCCGTAAGAAGTGTTTTGACCGCCAGTATCTTGATCTGTTTTAGATGCTATACCTGCAACTTTCCAATTGAACTGAGTACCAGATGAGTTGGTTGCGCTACCTCCCGCTGGATGATCTGAAGTACCAAACCACAATGACCCTTGATAACCTTGAGGACCACCATCAATTGCTCCTGTACTAATTATAACTTGAGTTTCATCTCCAAAGTTTACTTTACCATCAGTATCAGCGCCATCATCTGCAAGATTGTGAACATGTAATGTAGCACCAGAATTGGCTGCGTTTGTAGTTTCATACGGTTGAATGTTACCAATAACTGCATTACCTTGAACGTGTAGTTTGGCTAATGGATCATCTGTACCGATACCAACATTACCGCCTGAACTTATTCGTACTTTTTCCGTGAGATTAGCACTGTTGCTTCTAGTGGTAAATCTCAATGCAGTATCGTAATTTCCATCTATAGCATTTTCTTTTATGCCTTGTACAGTTGCAAAGTTAGTTATGGCATTGGCGCTGGTATACTTCCCTCTAAATGTTACACCGCCACCAGGATTAGTGCCATTATAAGCTGTTCCATTGTCGTAAATTCCAAAAGTGGCTAACCCACCGCCAGATAGTACATTAGACCCAGATACCTGTAGTGGATATTCTGGACCATTTGTTCCAATACCAACGTTGCCGTCATCTGAAATAACTAACCTGTCATCAACATCATTTGTTCTGAAGTGCATTTTATTAGTAGAATGCACATATTTTATAACACCAGAATTATTTCCTGAAGTTCTGTCGTGAAACAAAATCCACTGAGTACTATCATTAGGAGAAGAAAGCTGAAGATCAGCATCGCCACCCGAATCAGTTTTTTCTATTTTTAGTCTCTTATGCCCTGTTCCATAAATGTGTAATGGGTAACTAGGAGAAGATGTTCCAATACCAACATCACCATCTCCTTTTACTACAACTAATTCAGTTCCAACATTTCCTATAGATAATACGTCTTCGTCCGCTGCCAATGCTTGTTCGGTTGTTCCGTTTTTCTTAGCGGTTCTCAAACGAATAGCGGCATTATTGCCATCTGTACTTGGAGTCGTAGCAACCGCATTTATTTGAAATGCCGATGCCGCAGTAGTAGCATCTGATAGTGATGTGATTCTTAGTCCACCATCGCCACTACTCTCTTGTGCTATGATAGCATATACATCTGTGTCTGAAAAGACTGACATTCCATGCGCTAAGTTGCCTGTAATATCTCTAAGTTCTATTTCTCCTTTTACATCTAAAACTGATGTCGGTGAATCGTGCCCTAGTGCCACTCTGTTTACGTTGTCGATAACAAACGCATTGAAAGAACCAGTTTCGTTTCTAATTTTAAAACGCTCGTTATCTACTCCAACGCTAAACTGTCTAGGTACGCCCACTGTATCGGTGATGTGCAATCTAGGGTAAGGAGTCGAAGATAGTGTGATGTCTGAAGACATTGTTGGCAACACAACAGTCTTCGTACTGAGGTTCATATCAGTGTGAAGCTTATCGTGTGTTATAGACTGCGCTGTAACACCACCTGTTTGAATTTTAGTTGTAGCCATTACTGTTTTCCCTAAGAGTTATATTCATCTATTACTGGTTGTGGTGTTGCGTCCACAATTGCTTGTGCTTCTGCACGTTCGGCGTTGTCTTGTGTGATCAGAGGATTCTCAATTGTTTCTTCTGTGGGCTCTTCAGAGCCTTCAGCATAAATCGTTCTAGTGATCGTTGCTTCGACTGGCTCAATAGCCTGTACTACAACAACATCGATCATCACATCTTCCATTTCCTGTGTTTCTTCGTTCAGAACTTGCTCTTTTGATGAGCGACTTTCGATTACTTCCTCAACTCCTACTGCTACTTCATACTTATCAAGTCTAATTCTAGCCCATTTATACTTTTGTAATTGTCGAGCAAATAATATGCTATCTGCTTTATCTTGTACTTCTGTGGGAATGTCTCCATCCCAACAATCTGATCCCTGTTCTATAACGTCTTCAATGACTTGTCTGTAGTCATAGTTGTCGTAGTCCATAGGAATCATGCTTCCAGTATCTGAACATTCAATTATTATTTGTGGGTTATCGTTCTCTACTATAGAATACATGCTTATGGCTCCGCTCTAATTACTAATGCATTATTAGCACTACTACTTGTAAAATATGCCTGTGCGCCTCGATTAGCAGTCATACCTGAGGACGTAACAGCCAAGGACACAAAGTTTTTATTTGCACCATTTAGAGAAATGCCTGTCGAGGTATATGCAGTGACTTGATCGTTTATTGTTATCAATGACCCAGAGGGGGTATCAAGTGTGGGCTTGGCTCTCATAGTGACAGGTAAAGGTAATGTGACTATTGCACCAGTAGCACTATAACAAAAAGCCGCTCCTATTCTATCACCACCTGTCGGACCATCTATAACATAAAGATATCTTTGACACTCAGCTAATTCTGTTGCATATGATCTATACTCATAATCTGTAGCGTGTTCACCGACTTCCATTTGTATTCCCGTGAATTGAATATAATTATTTACGTTTGCGAGAAAATTTGTTTGTTGTGGAGATAATACGCCTCTGTTATTTGTCTTATCATTCCATTGATTATCTGTATCAACTAGCCATGACCCATTACTACCTAATCCAAACTTCAAAGAGAAGTCGCTATCTGAGGTAGTGTAGTCAAAATCTTGGTTGACAGGGTTTGCAGGAAACGTTACTGTTTTATATTCCCAAGTATCATCATCGGTTATAGTTACAAATGTGCTATACGAGAAACCACTACCAGAACCTTCAGCCGTCACTGAAACGTTTCCTCTTACATTAGATTTTACCCAGAAAGAAACTGTAAACGGTTTTGAGCCAGTGCCACTTTTCAGTGGTATTAGATTTTGGCCTTCTAGATTAGTAGAGAACCAAGAACCTAAAGCATTGCTAAAGTTTTGAGCAATATTTGTAGTTATCTTAGTGCTAAATGCGAATCCGTCTGGTGCATCAGTTTCATGTGATATAGTGTGATGATTACCAGAAAATCCACCTCCAAAAAACTTTGTTTGCCATCTATCAGCAAGATAGTAATTGCCTGCGACTGTAGCTTGTACGCTACTGTTGGGTCGTTGCTTGACTCTCTGATCGCCATTATCTAATAGATTTCTTCGACCAGCGCCAATAAGATTGAATTGTTCTTGTGGGGTTTCTGCTCGTAGCATCGCCGCACCTGCTAGACCCACAGGTCTATCAAGTTCATTGAGTTTTTCTCTTACGTTTATCTGAGGCTTATTTATCCTAACTGTTGTCATAATTATTCCTCTATTACCAATCCGTTTGATGCGCTAATAACTTTACTAATACTGTCTGTTGTGCTATCAACTCTATTGAGTCCTCTGAACACTGATCTACCTGCTAATGTACCTACGTGTAATTCGTCTGTATCATCATCATAAGCGATTGCACGAACATAACCATCTGAACCATCTATAGTTGCTTTTGCGTTTGCTTCAAACAAATGTTTTTCTTGTTCATAAGACTTTTTGATTCTTTGAGCATTTGGTAAAGTGTTAGAAGTTCTAAACATAGTAATATCGGAGTTGGTAGTATAGTAGTTTGTAGAATCGTAACTCCACTGTAGAATTCTGAGAGAATGACGATCAGTAGGCGTGAATAAAGTACCAGTAGTTGTAACAGATAATTCACCGTTCGTGTATAGTTCTATGTTACCATCTTTACCGCAATTCAATGTCATACACATCCACTCTTTGGATATTATATCATTTACAACGCCTGCACCTACTATATCTCTTCCTCTAATCAGCATACTATCACTACTGACTTCGTGCATTACACTCACCACTACATTACCATATGCCGCAACATCTAAAGTATCTTCAGATATTTTCCATCCTTCATAGACACCGCCGCCTCCATTATGTCTTTGCCACCAAGTAATGGATACATCTTTAGTGCCGCTTATATCTAAACTGCTTGCATAAGGCTGGCTTAGAAATGAACTACCATTTGATTTATAGCTAACCAATTCTGCTCCGGTCTCAACGGCAGTCTTGACTACTGTACCAAACACTTGTAGACCGCCACCATCACCGTACAAAGGTGCGGCTCCATATACACTGCGATTTTCTTCAGCTTCATACACAACAGCTTTATCTAATGTGCCTGAGCCGCTATGACCTAGATAGCGATATAAAAAGAATGTATTTTGAACTTGAGTAGCTACAAATTCAAATCGTCTATTCCAAAGATATCCGTTGGGTCCGCCAGATCCGTTTAGATAAATTCCTATTCCAGTTCCAGTTGTGCCACTAGCTTGTATGTCGATAATGTATCGTTTTCCTATTACAAGATCAAAACTAGGAGACGTTAGAATACCATCGACAGAACCGTTTCCGTTTGTTACTGATACTGTACCGTTACCATTAACTGTAAATCCACCGCCAGTAACACTAAAGCCCGTGTATAGATTACCTGTTAGTTTTGAAGTACCAGTAACATCAGTATCATCTGTGCTAGACAGAGAAAGTTTTGATGCGCCTTGCATCCAGCCTGTATTGTAATCAGTACCTATGAAACAAGTAGACGTATGCATAGAACGATGTTCATCTGGATCTACAAGAGTTAGTTGACCAGTTGTGGCTCTAAACACCTGAGATTCGCCTTTAGCTGGTATTAGGTGCGATATACCATCTCCTAAGTATGCAGGCAAATCATTTGCATTTGTTGGATAATGCTTTGCTATAATTTTATCGAAAATAACACTATCATTAGTTACACTTTGAGTATAAGAGTCGGGTATATCC
>Ga0228674_1002151_pt1 | contig 11090 bp, 5 predicted proteins | sample 1D_rmetaG_FD_189054 | JGI IMG/M metagenome (GOLD analysis project Ga0228674, IMG submission 189054) | Seawater microbial communities from Monterey Bay, California, United States - 1D_r | ecosystem: Environmental > Aquatic > Marine > Coastal | place: USA: California | collected 2016-09-26
CCTTTATTGTTAATATTGGTCCCTCTGGTAAATCTAGAAAATATTAATTTCTGCTCTTTTTTAGGAATTCCAATACCATTGTCAATAAATTTTATGGATAGTGTTGACTTATTTTTAACTGCTTTTATTTCAATTTGTCCTCCATCTTCACTGTATTTAATGGCATTAGAAATTAGATTGTAAAAAATTCGAGACATTTTATTTTCATCAATCCACACATAAGTTTTTGGAACAGAAACGATAATGTCTATAGATTTTTTATTTAGTAAGGGTTCTACTTCTGCAACAATTCTATGAATAATTTCTTTGAGGTCTACTTTTATAATAGACAATTTAAGCATCCCTCGATCTGCTTTTTGAAAGTCTAAAAGTTGGGTAACATATTCATTTAAATTTTGAGTATTCCGATGAATTAAATCTATGCTGTTCTGAAAATTGTTTTTTTCTGAGAGCTGAGAAACCAATAACTGAATTAAGGTTACCGGTGTTCTAATATCATGAGCTACTTCTGTAAAGAATTTTATTTTATTGTCATTAAATTTTTGAGCAGCTCTAGATTTTCTTATGAGAAAAAATAGATATAATAAAGTACTTCCAATTAGGAAATATATCAAAAATGCGAGATGACTTAACCAAAACGGATCTTTAATAAGGATATCTATATGAAAGGGTGCAATAGATAAAACATCCTCAATATTAGTTGCCTCGATTGCTAAGGAATAATTACCTGGAGGTAATTTTGAGTAAATAATACTTCTGTTGTTTTTAGCTGTTTTTTTAGTTTCATCATAGCCTTTCAATTGCCAATTGAATGAATATTTTTTTGAGCCGTGAAAGGTAGGTGCTTCAAAATCAAAACTCAATGAATTTTGATTGTAATTCAGTACTATTTTATCGAGATAATTTATATTTTTTTCAATCATAGAAGAATCCGCTGCAACACCATTGATCTGGAAGTCAGAAATATAAATTTTAGAAACATCTTTATTATTTGGTATCTCTAAAGGATTAAATAGTGTTGCGCCATCGGGTCCACCAAAAGCCAAACGACCATCTTTAGATTGAGTAGAGGCACCAAATCCAAAGGTTGCAATTGATAACCCGTCATCCTTATCATATTTTCTTATGATTTCCTTTTGAATATTTAATTTCCACAAACCGGCATAACTAGAAAACCACAAATTTTCTTTTGCATCTTTTTGAATTGAAAATACTGTTCCAGGCTCAAAATTTAATGCGGTATTAATGTGTTTTAATTTCTTTGTATTGAGGCTGTATTTAAATAAGCCTTGAGTATTTCCGATCCAAAGACAATTGTTTTGTTTGTCAAACAAGACAGCATGATTTTGATCGATATAATTTTTGTTTTCATCTGTAAGGGCAGTAATACTCTTATTGAGCCTATTAATCTCATAAATGCCACTTGAAGAAGCCACATATAGTGTGTGATCTTCTCCAGCAACAATACTCCGTGCATTTCCGGTTTTATAGGTACTTACTAACACATTATTTATGTACTGTTTTAGAGGCCCATCAAAGCCTCCAACCCAAAATTCATTAGTATCTATGAAAGTGGTAAAAATCCGTTTAGAGCTTGGCTCTTTTTCTTTGAGCTTAAAAGTAGAAGTTTCTCCAGTTCTAGGATTAAGTTTTAGTAATCCTATACCATACACCCCTAAAATTAAATGATTCTCAAATTTATTTATGGTTAAAACTGCTTTATTCTCTAATGGAGTGTTTGTATTGTAATTTGTCCAGGTTCCGTTTGGTGAGAGCTTACTAATTCCATTTTCAGTACCAAACCAAACATTTCCTCCATCTTCATAAAAAATTGAACGAATGTTATTATTGCTAATACTATTAGGCTTAAAAGGAACATAAAAAATATTTTTAAAAGCATTATCTCTGGGATAGATTAAATCAATTCCAACCTCTCTTAAGCCAAGCCAATATGCATTTTCTTGATCAACAAAAATTTCATAGATACTATTCTGACTCAAAGAGTTACTTTCATTTGGGGTGTTTTCTAATTTAGTAAGCATGTTAAATTGATCATCCATAATTAATAAACCAACACCCTCTAAAGCAATTAAGGCTTTATCAGTTTTATCAAATTCTATAGACCTTATCGTATGTGTTTTTATTTTTTGATCAAGAGTTTTTATTTTTTTAACATCATCATGATCAATTACATAAAGACCTTTTTGATAGGTACCTACCCAAATTCGGTTTTGTTTGTCAAAATTTAAATCGAGAATTTCATGATTTTTTAAGTGTGTTTTATGCGTTACTAACTCATTTATACTTTCATAATAATTATAGACATTAATTCCTTTTGTAGAGGCAATGTAAATTTTGTTTTCATGCACTTTAATACTTCTGTTAAACATGCTTTTAGGATGTAAAACTTTACTTAACTTTTTAGATTTTAAATCGTAAATAATCAATCCCTGTCGAAGTCCAATAATTATGGTGTGTTGATTGATAAGTTCAAAAGATAAAAATTTAAGGTCTTTTAAACTTAAAATAGATTCAAAGCTGTCTTGCTGGTAATTGTACTGAAGAAGTTCTCCTTTAGTTCCTAGAATGAAAAGATTTCCATTTTTACTAATAATATCTACAACACCACTGGTAAGAAATTTGTCGTAATTTTTAAATTGATAACCAGAATATCTATTTAAACCCTGTGAGGTGCCAATCCACATATAGCCCAGAGTATCTTTTTCAAAAGCACGAACCGCTCCACTTCTAATTCCGTCATAAACACCTAAATGAGTTATTTGCTGACTACAAACTAGAATGGGAAGTAAAAAAAATAAGAGGCTAGCTATCGTATAAAAGCGTCTCACCATAAAAAAGATTAAAAAAAGTTAACTTTAAAAATACTCCTATTTGTAAAAATACAATTTTTCCAGTGTAAGTTTTTTATCCTAGTTTGTCAGATTATATTAAAAAGATTGCTTTAGGGTTTTAGGGCTTCTTTTTAGATTTCATTACTTTGTTTAACCACCAATCTCGGTTTGGATTATAGTTGTATTGTTGTTTTAATTTGGTGGCTTCATTTCTGAGTTCTGCTTCTATCTTGTCATAGGCTTCCACATTAATAAGGTTATTCATTTCACCTGGGTCTTTTTTAAGGTCGTACAACTCATCGATATCATTTGCTAAAAAAGCATCCACTAATTTGTAATTTTCTGTTCTTACCGCAATTTGGTTAGGGCCTGCATATGGCCAGTAACTATCTACATAATATTCAAAGAGAATAGCATCTCTCCAGTTTTGCTCTTTTTCACCCTTTAACAAGTTTACCATAGATGCTCCTTGCATATAGTCTGGCTTGTTAATGCCTGCTAAATTTAGAATCGTTGGGGCTATGTCTATATTAAGACACTGCGCTGTTATTTTGGTATTTTCTTTAATCATTTTTGGATAACGAATAAGCATGGGCACTCGCATAGAGTTTTCATAAGCTAATCGTTTGTCTAAAAAGGTATGTTCTCCCATAAAATAACCATTATCACTACTATATATAATCACAGTATTGTCTAATTCACCCATTTCTTCTAGGGTAGCTAAGACTTTTCCTAGAGATTCATCAATGGCAACTAAACAACGTAAAAGCTGCATATTTCTATCATAATTAATAGGCCATTCTTGTTCTGGTAGTTCTGAAGGAATTGGTAAATGTTTTCTCCATTCAAACCCATAGGTTTTTTTTCGTTGCCATTCTGGCTTCCCTTTAAAGGTTTCTTTGTGAGTATCATAGGGCGGTTTTGGTAATTCTTCTCCAAGGTATAATTCTTCATGTCTAGGAGCAGGTAGGTGAGGTTGATGAACCGCTTTATGCCATAGATTTAAACTAAAAGGTTTATTAGGATCTCTTTTTTCTTTTAACCAAGAAATTGCTTTTTCTGTTAAAATATCAGTCATATATCCTTCTTCTTGATACTCTTTACCATTTTCATTTACAGGAGGATCAAAGTATTTTCCTTGGCCTACAAAACTGAACCAATAATCAAACCCTGGTCTGATGTGTTTTTTTCCTTTATAATGGGCCATATGAATTTTTCCAACATGAGCTGTTTCGTATCCGCCTTTTTGTAAATGGCTAGAATAGGGTGCAAACTCATCCCAATTTGGATCTACATGTTTATTATTTTGATTTACTCCATGAATATGAGGATAAGTTCCTGTTAAAAAACTAGCTCTAGAAGGAGAACAAATAGATTGCGTTACAAAGAAGTTTTCTACATTGGCACCTTCTTTAGCCAATCGATCAATATTTGGGGTTTTTAAAAACGGATAGCGTTCAGAGAGTCCAAGCGCATCAAAAGGTTGGTCATCAACCAATACAAATAAAAAGTTAGGTTGTTTTTGTTTGGACGCCTTTTTAACTGATTGTGCTTGTGCAATAAAACTTGTCGTTAAAAGAAGAATAAAGATGTGATGAATTATAGGATGTTTTTTCATTGAAAATTTACAAGATTAAACAACAAAATTGAGATTAAATACAGGTTTAATAGTTCTGTTTTCGGTCAATCTGCCTAAAAAATTGTTCAAACCGTGTTAGAATGGTAGTTTATCTAAAAATGAATAGTAGTTTGCTACACAAACAATACTTTTTTAACCCTTTATTCTTTTTAATACATGCGAAGTGTTTATTTTATAAAAAACTGATGAGATTTTTTACAGATCTCCTAGCTGTTTAAACTTGAATTTTTTATTAGAAGCCGGCTCATGTTCTTCAACCATAATCCTTTTTATGCGTGCCACAATATTAGGATGTTGGCTAGCAATATTTTGTTGTTCTTTGATGTCTGTTTCTAAATTATACAACTCAATATCTAAATTACCATCAAAAATATTTTTGCGAACTCCCTTCCATTTTCCCAATCTTACAGCTTGCTGGCCATGATAACTAGGAAATTCCCAATACAAAAAATCATGTTGTAGTTGTTCTTTATCAAGCAGCGTAGATTTAAAGCTAATACCGTCTATAGAATTTGGTGGGGGTACTCCGGCTAAATCAGAGATGGTAGGCATAAGATCATAAAAAGCAGATATGTGTTTGCTTTGAGTTCCGGGCTTAATAGAATTTGGCCAACTTACAATGAGAGGAACTCGAATACCTCCCTCATATACAAACCCTTTGGTTCTTCCGTAGCCATTAGAAAATGGTTTTGAACTTTCAAAATAATCATAGTCTACACCACCCAGGTAGGTAGGTCCATTATCACTTGAGAAAATAATAACGGTATTTTCATAGATTCCTTTCTCTTTTAGTTTTTTAACCAGCTCACCCAATTGATGGTCTAAATAACTAATCATTGCTGCATAGGTTGCTCTGGGATACCTGTTCGGAAAATAACTATCATCACCAAGATAGGGTTCTTCTTCACCTAAAATCTCCCTGTACTTATCTACCTCTGCTTTAGGAGCTTGCAACGGAAGATGGGGTAGCGGAGATGCATAATACATAAAGAAAGGCGTGTCTTTATTTTCATCTATAAAAGACAATGCTTTTTCTTGAATTTTTTGAGGCGCATAGTCATTTTGAGTAAACTTTATATAGCTTTCCTCTTTTAGGGGATCTGCCAAGGAGTCTAATTTGGTTCTTGGTGCTACCAATTGGTTATTTAATAAGACTTTAGTTTCATTTTCCCAAAGATGAGAAGGGTAGAGGTTATGAGCTTGCCGTTGGCAGTTATATCCATAAAAAAAGTCAAATCCTTGTAGGGTAGGTATGCCATCAGATTCTGGAGCCCCTAAGCCCCATTTTCCAAAAATACTTGTTGTGTACCCCGCTTTTTTTAATTGGTGCCCTAAGGTAACTGTGTTTTTAGGAATGGGTCTTTGCCCTTCTAGCCCGGGGTTATGATAAACCTCCTCATAGTTCCAAACATCACCTCTTTCATTCCATTCATCGTTTCCTCTTATATAAGCATGTCCGGCATGTTTTCCTGTTAAAAACATATACCTTGCAGGTGCACAAACTGGAGCTCCAGAATAATGCTGGGTAAACCTCATTCCATTTTTTGCCAGTGCATCTATATTGGGGGTTTTGATGATCGATTGCCCGTAAACCCCAAGTTCGCCATAGCCTAAATCATCGGCAAGAAAGTAAATTATGTTTGGGGTGCCTTCTGTTTTTTTCTCAGAAGAACAGCTAATACAACCTATACTACAGCCAATTACAAGTATTAGTATTTTTATGTTTTTAGTCATCGTACAATCAGTTAGCAACCTAGTCTTGGTTTTGTGATTCCTAGAAACTAAAAATAGAAAAAAAAATGGACTTAAGTTCTTGTTGTAATCCTTTCTAACTGAGCGAAATTTCTAGAGCGCTTAGTACTCCTTATAGATTTCTTTACTTATCTAGCCAATACTTATTGGCAATCAGAACTTAACCTCCATAATTTACCACCGTTTTCAAATACAAGGATGCCTCCATCGCAATCAAATGAGACCCTTTGGGCCATACCATCAACTGTTAAAGTGTTATCCTCAAAAGTATACGACTCTGTACCTGGTATTCTATCTGATGCATCTAATGCATTAAAATCTACATTAGAACAAGGGAGGATAGAAGTACAGTCTGCGTAGGATGTATATCGAGTTCCATTTAGGAATTCGTACATGGTGTTTGCATAAGTTCTGTCATCAGGATCTGGAGACCATAACCATTTGCCGTCTACAGTATATGTTGGTTCTTCTAAGACTTCTGAGTCATATCTATTACCACAAGAAAAGATAGTTGTTGCTAAAACTAGTAGTAAGATTGTTTTTTTCATAAGGTATTTATTTATCACAAATATGCATATTTTATTTTAAATCTTTCAGGTTTGCTAGTGGGGTTTGTTTTTACATCAAGTTAAATTAAATTTTAATCCTATTGCTTCCAGGTACCTCCGTATTTGTAGGTTGGGTTGTCTTTTTTAAGAGACACTAAGCACTCTTTACACACAAACACCCATTCTTTCGGGTGTTTGTATTGCACCCTGTATAGAGTAGAAAAATCTTCCTTACAGCTGTTACAGTGTTTGATGCGTTGTTTCATATAAAATTATTTGCGAACAGTCTCTATAGATTTTAGGTTAAAAAAAGAACAATAATGGGATAAGTTGCACCAATAGGCTTATTATAATTACCACTAGACTAAGGATAAAAACACCAATCACTAAAAGCTTTAGTATACGTACCATAAATAAATATAGTAAAAATGATTTGAACTGTTTTGGGGAAGATTAGAAATTATTTTAAGTACAAAGCATTGCTAATATTTCTACTAAATTTTTAATACTGAACATCAATTTTTTTAAATTAGCATTCTTAACTAATACTAAATAACTAAAACTCATGACTAAAAAATTGTATATCGTAATTTTTGTGATGATAACGGGCTTACTTTCAGCACAAAATTCTCTGATTCGTATGCCTAAAATTAGTCCAAATGCCCAAGAAATGGCTTTTTCTTATCAAGGCGATATTTGGATTTACAACTTCAATACTCAACAAACAAAACGGTTAACTATACACGAAGGGTATGAGAGCAACCCAGTTTGGAATACTTCCGGCGATCAACTCGCCTTTTCTTCAAACAGAAAAGGAAAAAATAATATTTTTACGATTCAAAAAAGTGGAGGAATACCTAAACAATTAACCTATTATCCAACAGAAGATACTCCGTATGATTGGACATCTTCAAACCAAATTGTATTTTCAACAACTCGAGTTTTAAAAGGGCCTGAATGGGATGGGCAAATTTATCAAGTCAATGCTAATGGTGGTACTCCAGAAAGATTTTTAACAGCTTTAGGGAGTATGGCAACTGTTTCTCCCGACGGCAATTTGGTGGCCTTTGTAAAAGGGGCATGTAGAATTTCTAGAGAAGATTATTCAGGTTCAGCCCAACGAGATGTTTGGGTTTATAACCTTAAAGCAGGAACTTATTTTCAAGTAACTTCCTCAAAAAAGAATGATCATTCACCTGTATGGGATGCAGCGGGTAATTTATATTATATAGGAGCTAAAAGTGGTCGTTATAATATCTATAAGCAATCTATAAATACAGATGGTTCAGTTCAGGGTGCTTCCAAAAAAATGACGAACCAAAATAAAAATGGTGTTGTTTCTTTTTCTGTAAGTAATCAAGGAAGTATTGTTTACTCAACGCTTTTTAACTTGTATCAAATTAATAACGGACAAGCTAAGAAGATGAACTTAACAATAGGATCAGATTACAAATTTGAAACTGAAAAAGTAGTTACCACCACCTCAGACATCTCAGATTTTGATGTTTCACCTAACGGAAAATTAATTGCTCTTGAAATTAATGGAGAAATTTTTGTCAAGCAAAATAACAAGGATAGAAAAAACTCCAATAATGTAAGTAACCATGCGTATAGAGATAGGAACCCTCAGTGGATTAACGATACAGAGTTGTTATTTGTTTCAGATCGAGACGGCTCTAATGAAATATACAAAGCTGTTTCTAAAGACACCTTGGTTGGATTAGACAGGAGTTTAAAGCTTTCAATCTCGAAACTCACGAAGAGTAGTGAAGATGTTTACGATGTTTTAGTCTCACCAGACCACAAAAAGTTGGTTTACAGAGTAGGTAGAGGCAACTTAATGTTAGCCGATATAAAGGATGGAGCTATATCCAATAGCAAAGCTTATGCATCAGGCTGGGCAGCAGCAGAAGATGTAAGTTGGAGTCCAGACAGCAAGTATATTGCTTATTCACAAGAAGACTTAGATTTTGATAGTGAAATATTCATTCAATCTGTAGCTAATCCAAACGATAAGTTTAACGTATCCATGCATCCGAGAAGTGACAGATCTCCGGTTTGGAGTCCAGATGGTAAAAAATTAGCATTTTCTTCCAATAGAAGTGGAAACAGAGGTGGTGTAGATTATGATGTATGGATGGTATGGCTAAAAAAAGAGGATTGGGAGCAATCTAAAACAGATAGAGAAAATGGAGACTATTACCCAGCAATAGGAGCTCAAAAGAATAAGAAAGAGAAGGAGATTAAGGTTACTATCAATAAAGAAAGAATTTTTGATAGACTTACTAGAATTACCAGATTACCAGACAATGAGTATGGAGGTATGTTTGGACCCAAGAGTAAATATGTATATTATTCTGCAACAGATCCATCAACAAATAGACGAAGTTTTTTTAAAGTTAAATTAGACGGTACTAGCCCTAAAGCTATAAAAGGAACCTCACAAGTAGGAAGAGTTGCAGCTATTGATGGTAAATTTTACTTTACTTCAAGAGGTAAATTAAAAGAATTGAAACCTGGGAGTGATAAAATTACCTCTTTGGCTCATCGAGCAAAATATAGAGAAGATTTTGCTGCCATGAATAAACAAATTTACCGAGAAGGTACTCGTGTGTTAACAATGGGGTTCTATGACCCTAATTTTCATGGCTACAATTGGAAGTCTTTGATTAAAAAATATGAACCATTAGTATTAAAAGCGAGCACAGAACAAGATTATAGTTTTGTATATAATTTGTTATTAGGTCAATTAAATGCGAGTCATATGGGGTATAGAGCAGGAACATCTGAACGTAAAAACAGCGATAATATTGGTTTGTTAGGTGTTGAGGTGAAGAATATTTCAAAAGGAGTTCAAGTGGAATATGTGCTTAAAAATTCAGTAGCAAACACATCAAAAGTAAATTTAAAAGTTGGAGATATTATCACTGCGGTTAATACTAAACCAATAGGTAAAAACACTAATTTTTACAGTTTGTTAAAAAATTCTAAGGGTGATGAGGTGTTGTTAACCAAAAGTGATGGAAAAGATGTTGTTGTTAGAACTTCGAGTTCTTTAAGCACTTTACAATACGAAGCGTGGGTAGCATCTAGAAGCGAATTGGTAAAAAAATATTCAAAAGGACAGCTAGGATATATTCATATTAAAGGAATGAATGCTCCAAGTTTTGAACGTTTTGAACGCGAGTTGAAAGCTAGCGGATATGGTAAAAAAGGAATTGTAATTGATGTTCGATACAACGGAGGAGGTTGGACAACAGACCGTTTAATGGCGGTTTTAAATGTAGACCAACATGCATATACCATTCCAAGAGGAGCAGTGAAAGACTTAAAAGAGAATAAAAAGTTTCAAGGGAATTACCCTTTTAACGAACGCGCAATTTTATCTGTGAATACCAAACCCACTGTGGCTTTGTGTAACGAGAACAGTTACTCTAATGCAGAAATATTTTCACATGCCTATAAAAATTTAGGATTGGGTAAATTAGTAGGTCAGCCTACTTTTGGTGCAGTTATCTCTACTGGAGGTTATGGTTTATTAAAGGGTTATGTTCGCATGCCATTTCGCGCTTGGTATGTTAAAAAATCTGGGTTGAATATGGAAAATGATGCTCCCGCAGTACCTGACTATTTGGTAAAGAATGCACCAGGTTGGGTAGCAAGAGGTGAAGATGCTCAATTACAAAAAGCAGTTGATGTATTGCTAGAACAAATTAAATACTAAAATTTAAAATAAAATACTTAAAAACCTCAACGTATTAAAAATTACTATGATGAGGTTTTTAATTTTGGAGTAGAGAGGAGTGAAGTTGAAGTGTTTTGGGGAGGATTTGAGTAAACTACATCAAATTTAGTTCTTATTTCTTCCAAGTACCTCCGTATTTATAAGCGCTGTTATTGGCTTTAACTTTAAGTAAGCAGTCTTCACATACAAACACCCATTCCTTGGGGTTTTTGTATTGTACCCTGTACATGGTAGAAAAATCTACATTACAGACGTTACAGTGTTTGATGCGTTGTGCCATTTTTTAAATTTGTTAGTATTCAATCACAAAAGTAGGGGTATTTTTCTCAGAAAAATCGAGATACAGTTGCGCATCTATTTTTGCTTGCAGCTCTTTTACCAAACAGGCAGGGTTGGAGTATTTTTTTTCATACCTAGCTACATCATTGGTGAAGGTGTATTGGATTACTTCCTGTGAGGTATTTACCTCATACAAGAAAAATTCTTTTTTGGTAGTACATATTTTCTTGGCTAATAGAATGGGAAAGGTAACTTGCATGGGTATTGTTTTATTG